>ERZ1034873.863-NODE-863-length-13150-cov-5.463688_pt1 | contig 13150 bp, 11 predicted proteins | sample MGYA00520689_ERZ1034873 | MGnify/ENA primary metagenome ERZ1034873 (study PRJEB33766, sample SAMN09781722) | gut metagenome | biome: gut microbiome | host: Homo sapiens | place: Madagascar | study: EMG produced TPA metagenomics assembly of the PRJNA485056 data set...
TACATAATGTATATATTTATTTTTCAGGAGCAAATGTATCGAAAGGTAGTATTGATGGAATAACACATGATAAAAAATATTTTCTTGAAGGTCTTGGTATTCAGACTTTGGAAATAATTGAAAAATGTCAGGTGGATATCCTTGGAAATATTTCTGTAGTAAAGAGTGAGAAGCGGATGGGATTTTCTTAAAGACGAGAGCGCAATTATCATATATAGTTGTGTTTCTGTGAATGACTTATGGCAAGAGAAGGATATAGGTATTCGGATGGGATTTCGAAATATTCTAATTGAAAGGAACAGAAAACTTCATATCAAAAATAGACAGCTTGTGATCGAAGCGGATCAGGAGGTGCAGATTCCGCTGGAAGATATTAACAGTATTATCATCGAAGATCAGTCCGTTATGATCTCCAGCTACTTATTACAGAAGTTTGCGGAAAGCGGAATTGCACTATATGTCTGTGATGAGAAGCATCTGCCGAATGGTGTGGTGCTTCCGCTGGTCTGTCACAGCAGACATTTTAAGCTGCTAAAGGCGCAGATTGATATTGGAAAACCATTACAAAAACGCGTCTGGCAGCAGATTGTGAAGCAGAAGGTCAGAAATCAGGCATTGTGTCTGGAACTATTGGGACTGGATGGGGCTAAGGAACTAATGAAGATGGAAAAGGAAGTCCAGTCCGGGGATCGCACCCATGTAGAAGCAAAGGCAGCAGCTTTTTATTTTAAAAATCTCTATGGACTTGGTTTTACACGGGGAGACGATCATATCATTAATTCTGCATTGAATTATGGGTATGCAATCATACGTGGAATGATCGCAAGATCACTGATCTGTTATGGGATGGAGCCATCGCTTGGAATCTTTCATCACAGTGAGTTAAATCAGTATAATCTGGCAGATGATATGATAGAGGCATTTCGTCCGCTGGTAGATCTGTATGTGGCAAGGCATTTTGATATTGCAGAAGCAGACAGTGCATTGACACCGGAGATTAAGCGTGGCTTATATGGGATTATGAATTATGATATGTCGGTGAAAGGAGAAAAACGGGTGATAAGTAACTGCATTGATCTGCTGGCGGCAAGTTATAGCAGCGTTCTTCAGGGAAAAAGAGACAGTTTAGATCTGCCGGAATTAATGGAGTTACAGGTGCACAGTTATGAATAAATTTATGCGAATACTGATATTTTTTGATTTGCCGGTAGTAACGGCGAAACAGAGAAAAGTTGCAACACAGTTCCGGAATTTCCTGATCAAAGACGGGTATCATATGATACAGTGGTCGGTATATTCCAGACTCTGTAATGGTACAGATGCAGTAGCTATGCATGAGGCAAAACTGCGCCAGCATCTGCCGGAGCATGGATCGATCCGCATGCTTACACTGACAGAAAAGCAATACGAATCCATGGAGATTCTATTGGGAACAGCAACTTTTGATGATAGTGCTGAATCAACGGAGTTATTGAATATTTTTTGAAAAAAGAGTGAAAACAGCTATATTTGGAAATAAAAATAAGATTTTTTGTACAGAGAAAGACCGCATAATCTGAGTGATTATGCGGTCTTTGGCGTTCCCTATTATACCATACCAAATAATAACCGGGAACTACAGCTTTTCTCGAGTTCAATCTTTCGTGCAATGTATTATACCATACCAAATAATAACCGGGAACTACAGCCAAGCCTCTGAGAATATTCTGGGAAAGCGATTATACCATACCAAATAATAACCGGGAACTACAGCGCCTTATATGTTCCGGTGTAAGGTCCGCAATTATACCATACCAAATAATAACCGGGAACTACAGCTGACGCCGTGGGCGTCACAATCGCGAGCGGATTATACCATACCAAATAATAACCGGGAACTACAGCGTCTTCATTTTTCACCGACTCACCCGAAAATTATACCATACCAAATAATACTGGGACATATATCCGACATAGGCGCAACAGCATAGTTTGAGAATAAGTGACGGTCTGGAGAAGAACCAAGAATTTATAAAGAGATGAGAAGCTTGAAATCAAAGGCATCACAAAAAAACACGACAAACTCTTTAAAATGCCAAATGTTTATAGTGTTTCATATACATATCGTATTAATACATCCCATGTGAAAACATAACCGGGAATTATAACAGTTCTCCGGCTACATGAGGTAGCCGGAATATCATACCGTAGCAGCTCTGCCCATATCTTAGAAGTCTAACAGCTTACGGACAGCATCCTGTAATGGCGGATGCTTACGGAACTGGATGACGAGTTCCTTTTCTAAAGTTGTGAGAGGAAACGTTCCTTTTTCGACATATCCGAAAGTTGCTAAAATATCTGTGATATTGTAGATCTCACAAAGAATTAAAAGAGTGTCTGCATCCGGCTGTGCCTGACCGCTTTCCCATCCGTAAATGGTTTTTGGAGCAACTTTTATATCTTTTTCTTTGAGAAACATTGCTACATCATTGATCGAATACTGATTTTGTTTCCGATAGGTTTTCAGCACCTTTGCTATCTGTTTGTTTTTCATTTCTACACCCCAATTTTACAGATTTTTCTGTAAAGTCCCTTCATTTTTGTATTATGATAGATCGATCACATAAATTATGTTTTTATTGTATCTTACGTCTAATTATGCGTCAATTAATTCTCGATTATGCGGAAATGACAGCAAAATTGATCTTGTATAAAAAGAATACAATGAGATATTAAAAACTCCGGAAACAGACAATTATCAGAAGGTGAATCAGGAAGAGATTATGGAAGAATTAAAGCAAACAAAAGGGTAAAGATTGGTATTGCGCAAAAATAAATATGTAAATTTTCTTATAAGGGCATTTGTGGTAAAATAGTAAAAACATGTTATGTAGCAGAGTGTTGGAGGATCGCATGCCAAAGTTATCGAATCAGAAACTAAAACTCATATATCTTATGAAAATCCTACTTGAGAGAACAGATGAAACGCACAGTATTACTATGGCGGAAATCATTGATGCGCTTGCGGCATATGACATAAGTGCGGAACGTAAGAGCCTCTACAATGACATTGAAAACCTCAGGGTATATGGTCTGGACATCATTGGAACGCAGGAGGACAGGACGTATTCCTATCATATCGGGAACCGGCAGTTCGAACTGGCGGAATTAAAGCTATTGGTTGATTCTGTGCAGTCTGCAAAATTTATCACTGCGAAGAAGTCGAATGAGCTTATTAAAAAGATAGAAGGACTTGCAAGCAGATATGAGGCATCCCAGTTACACAGGCAGGTATTTGTGGCAGGCCGTGTAAAGACGATGAATGAGAGCATTTATTATAATGTTGACCGGATCCACACTGCGATAGCAGAGAATTCGAGGATAATCTTTCAATATTTCCAATGGAATGTGGATAAGAAGATGGAATTGCGCCACGATGGTGCGCTATATGAAGTAAGTCCCTGGTCGTTATCCTGGAATGATGAGAATTATTATCTGATCGCATATGATAGTTCCGAAAAAATCATCAAGCATTTCCGGGTAGATAAAATGCTTCATATTAAGTCAAACGGAAAAGGAAGAGAGGGAAGACAGACATTCCAATCCTTTGATATGGCAGCATATACCAGAAAAATGTTTGGAATGTATGGTGGCAAAGAAGAATGGGTGCAGATTGCGTGTGATAATTCGCTTGCCGGGGTTATGATAGACCGCTTTGGTAAGGACATATCTATGCTGCGGCTGGATGATACAAGGTTTGTCATAAATGTGGAAGTTGCAGTCAGCAGACAGTTTTTAGCATGGATCATTGGTCTGGGTGAGGGAGTAACGCTTGCAGGACCGGAAAATGTCGTTGCGATGATGAATGCTGAAATCGACCGGCTGGTAAGACAATATAAAAAATAGAATTTGGCAGTACTTGCCTTTTTCTGGGATTCGGGTAATATATACTTGTAATCTGGCTACAAGAGAATAAAAAAGCTCTTGGTAAAGGAATCATAAAATGAAGGCAGGGACTATGATGAAACAGCAGACAACCACCTCCCGCCACACCTGGTATCAGGCATGTGTTGACTATCACATGTCCGTGCCGGAGTACCGGAAAGCGTTTTATTATGATGTATTTACGGAAGACATGGCATGTGATGCCATCGACCGGCTGGCGGGTTATTATAAGAGAAAAGAATATGGTAAGGATCCGGATTATCTGGTTCGGATGGATCGTTTGTTAGAGGTGATTCGGGAACATGACACAGAGGGAGCAATGATACAGTGGCGCATCTGGCTAAAATACTTTGTGACCATGGGTGCAGGTGAATGGAATGCATTCTGGCATAGTTTTTTGATGTAAAAGGCGGCTGTAGAATCGGGATATGAGAATGCATGAGTGATACGGAAATGAGGTTAGTGTGAAAATAGATTTTCACACACGAGTGATATGCGCACTTATTGTGCGCAGAAATAAGGAGTAACATGGGAAAAGTATACTTTGTCCGTCATGGACAGACGATTTGGAATGTAGAAAATAAAATATGTGGTGCAACCGATATTGCACTGACTGATCTCGGACATGAACAGGCGGTGGAGACCGGAAAAAAGATCTTAGAAGCCGGGATACAGGCAGATGAGATCCTGTATTCGCCGCTTATACGTGCAAGAGATACCGCACTGCATATTTCTGGGATTACCGGGATTCCGGCAAGAGAAGAGGAGCGTCTGCGGGAGCAGAACTTTGGCAGATATGAGTCGACACCAAGGGATGGAGCAGAGTTTTCCGAGGCGAAGAAGCAGTTTGTTATAAGATATGATGGCGGTGAGTCGATGCTTCATCTGGCACAGCGTATCTATAACCTGTTAGACGAAGTGACTGCATCTGATAAGACGTACATACTGGTTGCACACAATGGAATCGCACGTGTGGTACATTCCTATTTTTATGAAATGACAAATGAGGAATATGCAGCTTACGGTGTGAAAAACTGTGCAGTGATCGCGTATGAATTTTAAGTATCTATACATAGCTGCTTAGGCTGCAGAAAAGGGGGTATCATGCCAGACTATCAGAATCTGTCAAGGGAGCTTCAGGAAAAAATAAAAGAAGACCGGGCACATCACTGGGAAAATCCATATGCATTCCGGGATGAAGAAGTAGTACGCAGACGACCATCCCATGATAAAGCGAATCTCTGGCGGCCGGCGTTTGTGCGTGATACGGAAAAGATCATGCATATCCCTTTTTATAACCGGTATGCGGATAAGACACAGGTATTTTCCTTTTATAAAAATGATGATATTTCAAGAAGATCCCAGCATGTACAGCTTGTTTCGCGGATCGCGCGGAATATCGGAAGTGTGCTTGGACTGAATCTTGATCTGATCGAGGCCATTTCCTTAGGTCATGATATTGGACATACACCGTTTGGACATGCAGGAGAAGCTATTTTAAACGATCTTTATCATGGCAGGACGGGCAGGTATTTTGCGCATAATATCCAGAGTGCAAGGGTTCTTGATGTGATCTTTCCGCTCAACTTAAGCTTAGAAACACTCGATGGTATCATCTGCCATAATGGTGAAACGGAGTTACAGGAATATCAGCCGAAGGCATATGCAGATTTCGATGTCTTTGACCAGCGGGTAGAACGCTGTTATCTGGACCGGAAGGAAAACGAAAAGTTGATCCCAGCTACGTTAGAGGCATGCGTAATGCGGATATCCGATATTATCGCATATCTTGGAAAAGACAGACAGGATGCGGAGAAGCTGAAGATTTTCTCAGAAAAGCCCGTGTATATGGATGGAAAAATCGGTAATACCAATGCTGAGATCATCAATAATATGATCGTCAATATCATAGAAAACAGCTACGGAAAGAATTACATCGGCATGGATGAAGCATATTTTCAGGAATTTTCCATCGGAAAGGAAGAAAACTACCGGATGATCTATGGCAATCCAAAGATCCGGGAAGTCTTTGAAAAACAGATCCGTCCGATGTTTGAAGCGGTCTATGAGAAGCTGTTCACGGATATTTTAGAAGGTAACCGGGATTCGGTGGTATACAAGCACCATATTGATTACATCAGGGAACAGACGAAGTATTACGCGGTGGTAGATTATGCGGCGCAGAAACCGGATGACATCGTTGTGGATTATTTGGCGAGCATGACAGATGACTATTTTATTGATCTTTACCATTATCTGTTTCCGAAGGGACGCTATCATGTAGACTACGTCGGATATTTTAGCAGTATGGGAAAAAAAGATTGACAAAACCATGTTTGGAACTTAAGATAGAGAAGAATCATAGCAGAAAAGTAGTGAGAAAGAGGAGTACACATATACGATTCTAAGAGAGGACGATTCACCGGCTGCAAGATGGTCCGGATACGGTATGTGGAAGGTAGCTTTTGAACTGAAAAGCCTAGAAAGTATTTGCAGGAGCAATCCGCAGGACAGAAGTTTTTCCGTTTTATCCACGTTACAGGATCTGAGATATACAGCATGGAACATTCGCTGTATAAGGAAGGTGGTACCGCGATATGTCGCCCTTCTTAATTCTGATTTTCATCGGAGTTAGGAAGGGCTTTTTTGATAAGATGGTGCGCACAGAATAACTTACAGGGTATCATCTGAATATGCAATATGATAAAAATAGAAATAGAGAATCATAAAGGAGAACACCATGAGCAAAGAATTAGCAAAGACCTATGATCCGAAGGGGATAGAGGATCGGTTGTACAAGAAATGGGAGGACAACGGTTACTTCCATGCACAGGCAGACCGCAGCAAGAAGCCATTTACGATCGTAATGCCACCGCCAAATATCACCGGACAGCTTCATATGGGACATGCATTAGATAATACCATGCAGGATATACTGATCCGTTATAAGAGAATGCAGGGATACAATGCATTATGGCAGCCGGGAACGGATCACGCAGCGATCGCAACAGAAGTAAAGGTAATTGAATCCCTGAAAAAACAGGGCATTGATAAGAATGACCTTGGAAGAGAAGGCTTCTTAGAGAAGTGCTGGGACTGGAAGGAAGAGTACGGCGGACGTATCATCAAGCAGTTAAAGAAGATGGGATCTTCCGCAGACTGGAGCAGAGAACGTTTTACCATGGATAAGGGATGCTCCGATGCAGTTCTGGAAGTATTCATTAAGTTATATGAAAAAGGATACATCTATAAAGGTTCAAGAATTGTTAACTGGTGTCCGGTATGTAAGACATCCATTTCCGATGCAGAGGTAGAGCATGAAGAACAGGACGGATTCTTCTGGCATATCAATTATCCGGTTGTTGGCGAAGAAGGCAGATTTGTTGAGATCGCAACGACAAGACCGGAGACACTTTTCGGAGATACCGCAGTTGCTGTCAATCCGGATGATGAGCGTTATCAGGATATCATCGGTAAGATGTTAAAGCTTCCGATGACCGATCGTGAGATCCCGGTTATCGCAGATGCTTATGTAGATAAAGAGTTTGGAACCGGATGTGTAAAGATTACACCGGCACATGACCCGAACGACTTTGAGGTTGGAAAACGTCACAACTTAGAAGAGATCGTTGTCATCAACGATGATGCAACCATGTGTAAGAATACCGGAAAATATGCAGGCATGGATCGTTACGAGTGCAGAAAGCAGTTAGTAGCAGATCTGGATGCAGCGGGACTTCTTGTAAAAGTTGTACCGCATTCCCACAATGTCGGAACACATGACCGTTGCGGTACCACAGTAGAGCCGATGGTAAAACAGCAGTGGTTCGTTAAGATGGATGAACTGATCAAGCCGGCAGTAGAAGGTGTGAAAAACGGAGATATCCAGTTACTTCCAAAGCGTATGGAAAAGACCTACTTTAACTGGACAGACAATATCCGTGACTGGTGTATTTCCAGACAGCTCTGGTGGGGACATAGAATCCCGGCATATTACTGCGAAGACTGTGGAGAGATGGTGGTTGCCAAGGAAGCTCCGGCAAAATGTCCGAAGTGTGGCTGTACCCATATGAATCAGGATCCGGATACCTTAGATACCTGGTTCTCCTCTGCATTATGGCCATTTTCAACACTCGGCTGGCCGGAAAAATGCGAAGATCTGGACTATTTCTATCCAAACGATGTATTAGTAACCGGATATGATATTATCTTCTTCTGGGTGATCCGAATGATCTTCTCCGGCTATGAGCAGATGGGCAAGGCTCCATTCCATACGGTATTATTCCATGGACTTGTTCGTGACTCACAGGGACGTAAGATGAGTAAGTCACTTGGAAACGGAATCGATCCGTTAGAGGTAATCGATAAGTATGGTGCAGATGCGCTGCGTCTGACACTGATCACAGGTAATGCTCCGGGAAATGATATGCGTTTCTACTGGGAGCGTGTCGAGGCATCGAGAAACTTTGCGAATAAGGTATGGAATGCATCACGTTTCATTATGATGAACTTAGAGGGTATGGAGATCACAAAGCCGGGAACAGACGAGCTTGCACCGGAAGATAAGTGGATCTTATCGGCAGTGAATACACTGACCAAAGATGTCACCGAGAATATGGATAAGTTTGAACTTGGAATCGCGGTACAGAAGGTCTATGACTTTATCTGGGATGAATTCTGTGACTGGTATATTGAGATCGCAAAGATCCGTACCTATAAGAAGGAAGAAAATCCAAAGGCAGCGAATGCAGCGCTTTGGACATTAAAGACCGTATTGGGACAGGCACTGAAGCTGTTACATCCATATATGCCGTTTATCACCGAAGAGATCTACTGTACCCTGAATCCGGAAGAAGAGACGATCATGCTCGCAGACTGGCCGGTATATCAGGACGAGTGGAACTTTGCGGCAGAAGAAGAGATGTTAGAGAAGGTGAAGGAGTTGGTAAGAGGTATCCGTAACCTTCGTACCGATATGGATGTTCCGCCATCAAGAAAGGCAAAGGTATTTATCGTATCGGAAGATGCGAAGATCCGTGATACATTTACGGTACTTCAGAAGTCCTATATGAACCTGATCAGTGCGAATGCAGTCGAGATCCAGTCCGATAAGAGCGGAATCGCAGACGATGCAGTATCGGTAGTGATTCCTGGTGCAGTTGTATACATGCCATTAGAAGATCTGGTGGATATGGAAAAAGAAAAAGAGCGTCTGTTAAAGGAGAAAGAGAGACTGACTAAGGAACTGGCACGTTCCCATGGAATGTTAAGCAATGAGAAGTTCATCAGCAAGGCTCCGGAAGCAAAGATCCAGGAAGAGAAGGATAAGCTTGCCAAATATGAGCAGATGATGGCTCAGGTAGAAGAACGTCTCGCACAGATGAAATAGAACGAAACCGGCAGCAATTCCAAAGTACCATGGTTTGTAATTAAAAAGGATTAGAAAGCATGTGCGATTGGTAAGCAAAAGGATTATCTGACAAAAATTAGCAGATTTATTCGCGAAAAAATATTGCAAAATAAAAAATGATATGCTATAACTTATCACAAGAGAAATGCAGGGAAAGAGACTCTGATCTTCAGACATCGACAGGAATGCGGCGTCACCGACTGAGAGCGCTGCTTGAAAGAGGAGAGAAAGGGAACACTCTGGAGCAGACTGTTCGAACGGAGTAGGGCAGTACGTAAGTGCACGTTACGCATCAAGAGAGGAAAGAGAATCCGTATCAGACAGATATCTTTCAAAACGGGTGGTACCGCGGATAATATGTATATTCGCCCCGGAATACGTTAAGTATTCCGGGGCTTTTTGTTGTCCGTCCCGGAATCAGTCAGAGAAGAAAGGTAGAAGAGTATGAGCAACATTTACAGAGATGTGACACTGAATCAGGTAACCGAAGCAGACATTGACAAAGAGATCCGTGTAGCCGGATGGGTAGAAAATATCCGTGACCATGGTGGAGTATCCTTCATCGATCTGCGTGATATGTATGCGGTAATGCAGATCGTAATCCGGGATGGCAGTCTGTTAAAAGGAATCAAAAAGGAACAGGCATTATCGGTTAAGGGTCTGATCGAAAAGAGAAGTGAGGATACCTATAATCCAAAGATCCCGACCGGAACAATCGAGTTAGAGGCACATGAGATCCAGATCTTAGGAGAGGTCTATACGACACTTCCATTTGAGATCCAGACCAGTAAGGAAGTACGTGAGGATGTCCGTTTAAAATACCGTTACCTGGATCTGAGAAATCAGAAGGTAAAGGACAATATCGTATTCCGTTCGAAGGTGATCTCTTATCTGAGACAGAAGATGACAGAAATGGGATTCTTAGAAGTACAGACACCGATCCTCTGTGCATCCTCTCCGGAAGGTGCAAGAGATTATATCGTTCCGTCAAGAAAGTTCAAAGGAAAGTTTTACGCACTGCCACAGGCACCACAGCAGTATAAGCAGCTTTTAATGGTATCCGGTTTTGACAAGTATTTCCAGATCGCACCTTGCTTCCGTGATGAGGATGCCCGTGCAGACCGTTCCCCGGGAGAGTTCTATCAGTTAGATTTTGAGATGAGCTTTGCAACACAGGAAGATGTTTTTGCAGTAGGTGAGGAAGTGCTTTCCGCAACCTTTGAAAAGTTTGCACCAGAAGGTTATGAGGTGACAAAGGCACCATATCCGATCATCAGCTACAAGCAGGCGATGTTAGAGTTCGGTACAGATAAGCCGGATCTCCGTAACCCGCTCCGTATCATGGATGTAACAGACTTTTTCCAGAAATGTACCTTCAAGCCGTTTATCGGAAAAACTGTCCGTGCGATCAAGGTTCATGCAGAAATGTCTAAGGGCTTCCACGAAAAGCTGTTGAAGTTCGCAACCGGAATCGGTATGGGTGGACTCGGATACTTAGAGGTCTTAGAAGATGGCACAAACAAGGGACCGATCGACAAGTTTATCCCGGATGAATCAAAGGCAGAGTTTCAGAAACTGACCGGATTAGAAGCCGGAGATACGATCTTTTTCATGGCAGATAAGGAAGAGCGTGCCGCATATTATGCAGGCATGATCCGTACAGAGTTAGGCGAGAAGTTAGATCTGATCGAGAAAAACGCCTACCGTTTCTGCTATGTCAATGATTTCCCGATGTTTGAAAGAGATCCGGAGACGAAGAAGATCGGATTTACACACAATCCGTTTTCCATGCCGCAGGGTGGCTTAGAGGCGTTAAATACAATGGATCCGTTAGATATTTTAGCTTATCAGTATGACATTGTATGTAACGGTGTCGAGCTTTCTTCCGGCGCAGTCCGTAACCACGATATGCAGATCATGGTAAAAGCATTTGAGATCGCAGGCTACGATGAGGAAGTCTTAAAGGCGAAGTTCGGAGCCTTATACAATGCATTCCAGTTCGGAGCACCACCACACGCAGGAATGGCACCGGGCGTTGACCGTATGATCATGCTGCTCCGCAATGAGGAGAACATCCGTGAGGTCATCGCATATCCGATGAACGGAAATGCAGAGGATCTGATGTGCGGCGCACCAAACGAAGTCACCGAGCAGCAGCTTCGTGAAACACATATTAAGATCCGTGCCTAGAAGATAAGGAAAAAGAAAGGAATGGTCAGCGGTATGGCAAACACGATCAGTGATGAGACAATCGAATATGTCGGAATCCTTGCAAAGTTAGAGCTTTCGGACGAAGAAAAAGAGAATGCAAAAAAGGATATGGAAAGCATGCTCGATTATATCGATAAGTTAAATGAATTAGATACAACAGGGGTAGAGCCGATGTCACATGTGTTCCCGGTACAGAATGTGTTCCGGGAAGATGTGGTCGAAAACGGCGATGGCAGCAGTGCGACACTTGCCAATGCACCGGAGAGCAGAGACAACGCATTTGTCGTTCCGGTCACGGTAGAAGCATAGAACAATGAAGATTGAGACGATGAAAAGAGGCTAAGGGATGAGTATACTGGATATGACGGCTGTAGGACTCGCAAAGGCAATCCGTGCAGGAAAGACGACAGCGGTAGAGGCGATGGAAGCAGTGATCGCTCAGATCGAAAAGACCGAAAAAGAGTTAAACTGTTACGTGACCTTTGAGAAAGAAGCAGCGTTAGAGCGTGCAAGAGAGGCACAGAAAAAGATAGAAGCAGGAGAACTGACCGGACCGCTTGCAGGTGTTCCGGTTTCCATCAAGGATAATATGTGTACGGAAGGGATAAAGACGACCTGTTCTTCGAAGATTTTAGAAAACTTCGTACCGACTTTTTCTTCCGAGGCAGTGAAGAACTTAGAAAAGGCGGGAGCAGTTTTGATCGGTAAGACGAACATGGATGAATTTGCCATGGGATCTACCACAGAGACATCTGCCTATGGTGCAACGAAGAATCCATGGAATACGGCACATGTACCGGGAGGTTCTTCCGGTGGAGCAGCAGCATCGGTTGCAGCATCGGAATGCTTTTTTGCACTGGGGTCGGATACCGGTGGATCGATCCGTCAGCCGGCTTCCTATTGCGGCGTAGTCGGAATGAAGCCAACCTATGGAACCGTTTCACGATATGGACTGATCGCATACGGATCATCCTTAGATCAGATCGGACCGCTTGCAAAGGATGTAACAGACTGTGCAACGATCTTAGAGGTGATCTCTTCCTATGATAAGAAGGATTCCACTTCCGTAAAGCGTGAGGATACGAACTTCACCGAAGCACTGGTAGATGATGTTGCCGGCATGAAGATCGGTATCCCAAGAGATTATCTGGGTGAGGGCTTAGATGAAGAAGTAAAAAATGCGATCCTTGCAGCAGCCAAGAAGTTAGAGGAAAAGGGCGCGATCGTAGAAGAGTTCGACTTAAGTCTGGTAGAATATGCAATCCCGGCGTATTATGTCATTGCATCTGCCGAGGCAAGCTCGAATCTGGCACGTTTTGATGGTGTGAAGTATGGGTATCGTACCAAAGAATACGAAGGACTTCATAATATGTATAAAAAGACACGTTCCGAAGGCTTTGGCGCAGAAGTAAAGCGTCGTATCATGTTAGGATCCTTTGTATTAAGTTCCGGATATTACGATGCTTATTATCTGAAGGCACTCCGTACCAAGGCACTGATCAAGCAGGCGTTTGACCGTGCATTTGAAAAATATGATGTGATCTTATCGCCGGCAGCACCAACGACGGCACCTAAAATTGGAGACAGTTTAAGTGACCCGTTGAA
>ERZ1034873.867-NODE-867-length-13108-cov-6.312955_pt1 | contig 13108 bp, 10 predicted proteins | sample MGYA00520689_ERZ1034873 | MGnify/ENA primary metagenome ERZ1034873 (study PRJEB33766, sample SAMN09781722) | gut metagenome | biome: gut microbiome | host: Homo sapiens | place: Madagascar | study: EMG produced TPA metagenomics assembly of the PRJNA485056 data set...
GGATGCGGACATGACCCGCGGAGTGCTCCAAACTTGGAAAGACACGGATCATCGCAGATGCAAACATCCGGCTGGTTAGAAATGCCACATTTTTTGAACCGAATTTCCATCTGCATTTCCATCTGAAATCCCACGGTGCGGTCTTCTCATAATATTACTTATCAAACCAAAGCACGGTATGCTTCGTGCGACACCTCCTCTATTTTTATCTCTATACAATGTTCTTCTGTTATGCGTTATACACCTTCGCCGTCAAACGCCGGGATGAAGCTTTCTTCTGCCGTCTCTCCCTCCTGTATAAATCCCTGCTCTACCCCCAGCTCAATCGCATAATCGACGACCTCCTCATATTCCTCGTCCGTGACTTTCCGGTTCAGCTCCGGGTAGGCGCTGACATTTTCCAACGGCGTATACTGGTTCATGATGCTCAGATATATCTGATTGCCGTAGGTTTCATACAGGTATTTTATCACCGCCTTAGAGTCCCTGGTACAGCCCGGCAGCAGCAGGTGACGCACGATAACGCCCTGTCTCATCAGAAGTCCCTCCTCGATCGGGTCTTCTGCTTCGTCTCCGTCAAACACGGGTCTCGGGCACTGGCGCACCATCTCCGCAACCGCCGCTTTGGCCACGTCGGCATAATCCGGAGCGTGTGAATATTTTGCACTGAGCGCAGGACTTATATATTTAAAGTCCGGCAGGTAGATATCCACAAGTCCTTCCAGACTTTTGATCGTATCCGCACTCTCATAACTGCTCGTATTGTAAACGACGGGAAGCCGCAGTCCTTCCTTTTTTGCACGGCGCAATGCCTCCGTAATCTGCGGTGCAAAATGTCCCGGCGTCACCAGATTGATATTATTCGCCCCTTTTTCCTGCATTTCCAGGAATATTTCTGCCAGACGCTCCTTGGTAATCTCCTTTCCTGCCGTCCCGTTTGCGATGCTGCGGTTCTGGCAGAACACACAATGCAGGGCACAGCCGGAGAAAAATACCGCGCCGGAGCCGCTTTTACCGGAGATGCAGGGTTCCTCCCAGTAATGAAGCGCCGCACGCGCAACCTTCAGCTGTTCGGTCTGTCCGCAGATGCCGCGCTCTCCGCCCGCACGGTCCACTGCGCAGTTTCTAGGACACAATGTACACATTTTCATCTTTCCGTCCGTCTCTTTCTATCTAAATTCAATCTTGATAATCCCGCGTATTTTGGGTATGATAATGTTTGATTTCCGAAATGACCATTTTCGGAACAATCTGACATTGATATATTTACACATAAGGAGTTCGTTATGAATCAGAAAAATTGTATGGTAGCCCAGTCCGGCGGTCCTACCGTTGCGATCAACGCAAGTCTTGCCGGTGTCATTGACGGCGTGTCCGCCTCTTCCATGTACGACACCGTTTACGGCTCGCTCAACGGAATCACCGGTATTTTAAACGATGACCTTCTCAACCTCACGGAGCTTATGGACGGTCATCCGGAATATCTTTCCCGCCTTGCGCAGACACCTGCGATGTACTTAGGCTCCTGCCGCTACAAACTTCCCAATTATCTGGATGATGATTCACCCTATGTCTTCATATTTAAGCAGTTTGAAACTTACCACATTGAAGCGTTTTTCTATATCGGCGGCAATGATTCCATGGACACCGTGTTAAAGCTGTCCGAGTACGGAAAACGCATCGGCAGTTCCGTCCGCATTATCGGCATCCCGAAGACCATCGACAATGATCTCTGCGAGACCGATCACACTCCGGGCTTTGGCTCTGCCGCAAAATACATTGCCTCCTCGCTCTTAGAGATCGCGCACGACACCTTTATCTACGCGGTCAAAAGCGTGACCATCGTTGAGATCATGGGACGCGACGCAGGATGGCTGACCGCTGCCGCGGCACTCGCGCGCAACGGATACAACACCGCCCCGCACTTAATCTATCTGCCGGAAGTCGCTTTCGACCCGGAGGATTTCCTTTTAGACGTCAAGCGTCTCCTTTTCGAGCGCAACAATGTCATCGTCGCAGTGTCCGAGGGCATCCGCGACGCCTCCGGCAATTACATCAGCGCGTCCGAGCAGTCCATCGACACGTTCGGTCACAGTCAGTTAAGCGGCGCCGGCAAGACACTTGAGTTCCTTGTCAAGGAAAAGCTTGGTGTCAAGGTGCGTTCCGTGGAAATCAATGTTCTGCAGCGCTGTGCCGCACATCTGGCTTCCCAGACAGACTTAGACGAATCTTTCGCACTCGGCAAAAAAGCCGTCGCACTCTCCGAGGAGGGTGTGACAGCTTCCATGGTCACCATCGAGCGCACTTCAAACGCACCGTATACCGTGGATTACTCCTATGCGGAAATCCGCCAGATCGCCAACGAGGCAAAGAGCGTTCCGAGAGAGTGGATCAACAGTGCCGGCAACGACATCGAACAGCCTCTGCTCGACTATCTTGCTCCGCTGATTCTCGGCGAATCGCAGGTCTCCTATCACAACGGTCTGCCTGTATACATGGATGTGAGCCACCTGTCTAAGCACTAGACAGGTGCTCCCTATTCCCGGAGCAGAATCTCGATAAATTTACCGATCTCGACCCACGCTTTTCTGGATTCCGGCAGCATCTTTGCTGCCATCTGGAAAATGTGGAACATCCCGTCATAGATACTTAAGCGTACTTTTACGCCCTGTCCTCTCGCCTTCGCGGCGACATCCACAGAATCCGACAACAGCATCTCATACGATCCTACCTGTATCAACATCGGCGGAAATCCTCTGAAATCGCCAAACATCGGTGATATATATTCATCCATCGGGTCGTGGTCTCCCACATAATCCCGATTGTAGATCAGGCTGTCCCTGGTCTTTCCAAACAGGGGATCCCTCTCGTAGTTGGTATCGTAAGACTCCCCGCTTGCCGTCAGATCCGTCCACGGCGACATGGCAATGATTCCGCACGGAAGCTGTCTGCCGTGATTGATCAGATAGTGGCAGAGTGCCATCGCAAGTCCGCCGCCCGCCGAATCTCCCGCCACAATGATCTGCTCCGAAAACCATCCCTGCGCAAGCAGCCATTCATACGCGCACACGGCATCCTCGAGCGCCGCCGGATACGGATGCTCCGGTGCCACGCGGTAATCCGGCGTGAGCACGCTCATGCCGTGGCTGACCTCATTGTACAATCCGGCAAACATGCGGTATGCATTGCGCATCGCCCCGACATATCCGCCGCCGTGCAGCTGCAAAATAATCTTGTCGCGGTTCGCATTCTCCTTCGACTCTAAAAGCTCCATGGTAAAATGTTCCATCTCGATCGTCTGCATGGTAAAACATTCCGGACACTTCCACGGAGGTTCCGCCGTTCCGATCTGTTTGCGGAGTTCCCCATTTTTTATCTTTTTCCCAATCAGCAGATCATTCGTCGTATGCGCGATCAGATCCCTCACGACTCTGCCGCGGATACTCGCCTCATTTTCTCTCATTCACTGTACCTCTGTTCTATTTTCCGCTGTCAGAAAACAGCTGCGCCGCCGGACAGCAAAACAGCCGCGTCAGCGGACATGAAATCTTCGCCGCAGTTCCGTTCTTGCTCTCCGGTCTCCTATGATCAGCGTACCCAAAAACAGTGCCGTAGAAAATGCAAACGCCAGCAAGGCAAGAATCGGCGCCGTCACGATCCCCACCGCATACAAGACCAGCGGGACAACGCTGCAGAGAATCATAAAAATCTGCCACATCATGTAGCTCTGCCAGTTGCGCCGGTTGATGCACATCAGAACGAGAATTCCCGCATCCACTAAAAGAATGGCGGATGGAAGCGCATAGTTGACAGACCAGCCGCGGTACCCCACCACGAAGTCAATCGCCACAACCATCAGGATGGCGATCAGCGTCAACACGATGATCTTGCCCTTGTAGCCGGATTTTCCCAATATGGCATAGCGCAGCACCAGATAGCCGTACAACATCGCCAGCCCCGGAATCGCACTCCAGAACATCTCCGAGTCGCTGAGTACATTCAGATAGATCAAAAGCGCCTCCACAAGAATCGCCACGAACAGATAGATGCGGCTAAGCAACGCCAGACGCCTCGTCATCGTCCGCACATTCGGGTACATGTTCTCCACCTCAACCGTCTTCTCCAGCACCGAATGGCAAAGCGGACAGCGCTCCGTCTCGTCTAATATTTCCACATTACATTGCTTGCATCTACTCATAATTTACTCCATTCGTCTCTATCTCAACCGCAATCCCGTCTGCCGCGATTTTTCTGAAAAAACCTCTCTGCACCGACGTGTCGGTCAGATCATAACTGAAACTGAATACCAGCGTATCCCCGTAGGAACAGATCGTTCCCTTTAAGTGCTGCCCTTTGGACATGGCAAGAAACGCATGGAACATCTCCACATAAGGACGATACTCCTCGCTTACGGAGATATTCCCGATATTGGTCACCGTCGCTGTGTTTGCAAGCGCAGAGGTTGTGTATACATAGCGCATCGCCAGATTTTTCAAAAACAGCGGTACGATACGCGCTGCAAGAAGCTTCTCATTGGAGACATTGTAGGAAAAAAGCTTCTCCAGATTCTCCCGGCTGATCTGGCTGCGCAGGCTCTCACTGACACTCTTTAGCACTTCCTCAAATGTATAGATCTCCTTTGTCGGATGAAATTCTGCCGACACCATCACAAAGAAATTCTTCGTCGTGATCGAATTAAAATAAGGGCGCAGATTGACCGGCACCGCAACACGAACCGGACGTTCGGAAGGCATCCCGTGCATGCACTCCGTGTAGACGCTCCAGACATATACCGCCACCAGATACTCATTGATGCTGACTCCGTACGCATGGCAGACTTTCTTCAACTCCGGGATCTTCATGTAGCCGTGCATGACGCCGAACTCTCCCGGCGGCAGCTTTTCTCCCTTTAAAAGATATGCCCGCTTCGTCTGATACCCTTTCTGGGAGCTGTGCTTGTAATTCTTGAGGAAGCTGTCCTCACGGTTCAACGAGGTATCACTGCTCAAGGAATCTCCCACCTTTTCGCGCAGCTTCGGATGTGCCAGCCGCAGATACTGATAGGTCAGCTCCTTGAGAAAATTGATGCCACCCATACCGTCGGTGAGCACATGAAATACTTCGAGATTGATGCGGTATTTATAATAGGTTACGCGGAACATATAGCTGTGGTTCTTATTCTGCCGGATATAGCGGCACGGAAACGCACTTTCCTCCCGCACACGCGGTGCCGGCTTGCCGTTTTCCTCAAAATAATACCAGAACACGCCCTGGCGCAGCCGCAGATTAAACCCATCAAACTTCGGCAGCACCATATCCAGTGCCTGCTGCAGCAATTCACGGTCCACCAGCTCCGTGAGCGTCACGCTGATGCGGTATACATTGCTCATGCTCTCCCCGGCTATCACCGGAAACAAATGCGCCGTATTGTCCAGACGGTCCCAGCGGATCTCCCTCTGTGCCTCTCTTGCACGGCGTTTTTTCCCTTTTACCTGGACAGCTTCCTTCTGCTCTTCGGCCACTGTTACCTGATCCTTTTTCTTCATATATTAAATGCTCTTTTCCTGTATAGATTCTGTTGCAATTCTGTCTTACCCGTAGTTCCAATCTTATCATACTTCCTATTGTTTGTCCATGACACCCACGCCCGCCATTCTTTCTAAAAATTTCAGACTTTATCTCTTGCATTTTATTCGTTTTTTTTCTAAAATATCTGTGTGGTATTTGGATATACCAGAAAAGAGAGGCTCACATTATGTTGTTTAAGAAATTAAGTGCTCCTTCTTTAAAGGAGCTTTTTGTTGCAGAATTAGAGGGAATGATATTATCCGGAAAGCTTGAGATAGGCGCAAAACTTCCGCCTGAGCGCGAGCTTGCCGAGTCCATGCAGGTATCGCGCGCCGTCGTCAATTCCGGTCTGGACGAGATGGAGAAAAAGGGATTTCTTGTGGTCAAACCACGAATCGGCACCTTCGTTGCCGACTACCGCAAATACGGTACCGCAGACACCCTGGTCTCCATCATGCAGTACAACGGCGGTATGCTCCGCGACAAGGAAGTGCGCTCCATTCTGGAAGTCCGCATCATGTTCATGAATCTTGCCGCCACGCTCGCCATCGACAATGCGGATGACGCGTCCATCGCCGGGCTCGAGCAGTATGTGACCGCCTTAAAGGCATGCGAAGATCCTGAGGAGGCTGCATCGCTGATCTTTGACTTCAGCCACGAGCTTTCCTTCATCGGCGGCAATTCGCTGCTCCCGCTGTTTTTCGCCTCCTTCAAGGATCTGGTGACAAACCTGTGGGTGCGCTTCGCCAGCAAGTACGGCGCAGCGGCGCTCGCTGAGAGCGCGGAGCAGATTTTCATTCACGTGCGGGACCGCGACAAAGACGCCGCCATCCGCTATATCACGGACTCCACCAACGAAAGTATTGACGGCTGCCGCCAGATCTATACGTAGGCACCGCTTCCGGTCAGAATAAATTTTTGACGTGCGAAGTAACAGGTGGGAAGAGAATCATATCTCTCGATTTCAGCTGGAATGCATCTGGAAATTCGAATCAAAAAATGCGGCATTTCTAAACAACCGGTTTTTGCATCTGCGGTGATCCGTGTTTTTCCAAGTTTTGAGCACTCAACGGGTGTGTCCGCAATCCGCAGACAATTTTAGGACTTTTGTGTGTGTCCCTTATGGGCACCTCTAAACATAACATAACCGCGCGAAGCCGCTGTCTGAGTCGGCATCTGCCCTGTTTTCAATAGCAGATGCCGGCGAGTTCGGTTCGCGCGGTTTTATATTGTCTGTGAAGAGGTGCCCTTAGGGACACCAGAAAGTCCGCTCATTGTCTGCGGTTTGTCGGACACATTCCGTGGATTGTCAAAACGTAGAAGAGACACGGAATCCGATGCAAAAATCCGGTCGGAAGAAATGCACGCATTTTTTTCAACGAATGTTCCATCTGCATTTCCGCCTGAAATCGGTTGGATATGCCTCTTATCCTATTACTTAGCACGTCAAACTAATCTATGACGTCTTTGCAAACTGGCTGTTATACAGCTTCGCATAGAATCCGTTCTTTTCCAGAAGTTCCTCGTGATTTCCCTGCTCAATGATGCTTCCATCCTTCATGACCAGAATGATGTCCGCCTCGCGGATCGTCGAGAGACGGTGTGCCACGATAAAACTGGTGCGTCCCTGCATCATCTTTGCAAACGCATTCTGAATCTTGATCTCAGTACGCGTATCAATCGAGGATGTCGCCTCATCAAGAATCAGCATCGGAGGCAGGCACAGCATGACTCTTGCAATGCATAACAGCTGCTTCTGTCCCTGTGACAGGTTGCCGCCATCCTCTGCGATCACGGTGTCATATCCCTCCGGCAGACGCTTGATAAAGCCGTGTGCATGGGATGCCTTTGCGGCCGCAATGATCTCCTCGTCCGTGGCGTCCGGTTTTCCCATCGCAATGTTGTCCCGGATGCTTCCACTCCGAAGCCAGGTCTCCTGCAGCACCATACCGTAGTTGTCCCTGAGGCTCTTGCGTGTCAGCTGCTGCAGCGGAATATCGCTGACTTTGATCGTGCCGCTGTTCACATCATAAAAACGCATCAGCAGATTGATCAGCGTCGTCTTGCCGCATCCGGTCGGTCCCACGATCGCCACGCGCTGTCCCGGCTTCACCGACAGATTAAAGTCCTCAATCAGCTTCTGCTCCGGCACATAGGAAAAATAGACGTGGGAAAGCTCGACCTTACCGTTTGCATGCTCTAAGTCTACCGCGTCCTCGGCATCCGGCACCTCGGCATCCTCCTCGATCAGTTCAATCACTCTGCCCGCACATGCAAGCGCGTTCTGAAGCTCCGTGATGACGCCCGAAATCTCGTTGAACGGCTTCGTATACTGGTTCGCGTAGGACAGAAGACTCGACAGCTGTCCGACACTGATTCCTCCGGCGATCGCCGTAAAAGCTCCGACAACGCCTACCGTCGCGTAGACAAGGCTGTTGACAAAACGCGTCGACGGGTTGGTAATGCTCGAAAAGAAGATCGCCCGCAGAGAATACTTCTGCAGTCTCTCATTGATCTCATCAAACTTCTCGAGTGCCTCATCTTCATGGGAAAATGCCTGCACCACTTTCTGGTTGCCGACCATCTCCTCTATAAACGCGGTCTGCTCTCCTCTTGTCTCCGACTGCAGCTTGAACATGGAAAATGTCTTTTTCGCAATGAAGCTTGCCACAAACAGGGAGACCGGCGTGATGACCACGACCGCCACCGTGATCCGCACGCTGATCGTCAGCATGAAAATCAGTGTTCCGAAGATGGTCACGATACCGGTAAAGAACTGGGTAAATCCCATCAGAAGTCCGTCCGCGAACTGATCGACATCCGCAATGACACGGCTCACAATCTCTCCGTAGGAATGAGCGTCCAGATATTTCAGAGGAAGCTTTTCAATCTTCTCGAACGCCTCCGTCCGGATATCCCGGATCACATTGTAGGTAATTTTATTGTTGCAGGCATTCATCACCCACTGCGCCACTGCCGTCAGTCCGATGATGACCGCCATCTTTCTGAGAATCACAAAGATCCCGGCAAAGTCAACGGCTCCCTTTCCCACGATCCGGTCGACCGCCTGACCGATCAGAATCGGAAGATACAGGGTAAGCGCCACCGTCACTGCCGCGAGAATGATCGATGCTCCCAGGTATCCCCAGTATCGTCTGATGTATCGCAGAACCTTGCGCAGCGTTGATTTTTGATTTTCATTTACCACTTTTTTCATCTTTTCGCCTCTCCCGCCTGCTGTTCTTCTGTCCGCTTAAACTGCGACTCGTAAATCTCGCGGTATACCTCGCAGTCCTTAAGCAGATCCTCGTGTGTTCCAAGTCCTACAATCTCTCCATCGTCCAGCACTACGATCTTGTCCGCCTGCATGATGGACGCCGCACGCTGCGATACGATAAATACCGTCATCTGCCCGTCCATATGTGCGATGGCTTTCCGAAGCGCCGCGTCCGTCGCGAAATCAAGCGCGGATGCGCTGTCGTCCATAATGAGAATCTGCGGCTTCTTCACGAGCGCACGCGCAATCGTAAGGCGCTGTCTCTGTCCGCCAGAAAGGTTTCTGCCGCCCTGCTCGATCTCATAGGAAAGTCCGCCTTCCTTGGCATTCACAAACTCCCTTGCCTGTGCAGTCTCAAGCGCCTCATACATCTCCTCGTCCGTGGCGTCCGAATTGCCCCAGCTTAAGTTCTCACGGATGGTTCCCTTAAAGAGAACCGCCTTCTGCAGAACAACACCGACCTTCGCCCTGAGTTCCTCCAATGTATAATCCCGCACATTCTTCCCGTCGACGAGAACCTCTCCTCTGGTCGCATCGTAAAACCGCGGAATCAGATTCACGACCGAAGATTTTCCAGAACCGGTTCCTCCGATAATACCGATGGTCTCTCCGCGTCTGACCGTAAAATCAATGTCGGAGAGCGCTTCCTCCGATGCGCCCGCATAAGTAAGACCAACCTTGGAAAATACGACGGCATTCTCCGCCGGGATTGTCTCTTTTCCTTCCCTGCCTGCTCCATCCGAAGTGAGACTTCCCGTCTCCGCTGCTGGATGCTCCGTGATCGACGATTCCATGTCAAGCACAGTCTCGATACGGTTCATGCAGGCAATGGATTTGTTGATGTTGATAATCAGGTTGGCCAGCTTGATTAACTCCACTAAAATCTGGGACATGTAGCTCACCAGCGCTACAACCTGTCCCTGCGTAATGTTGCCATTGTCCACGCGGATCGCTCCTACCCATACCAGAACGACGATCGCTCCGTTGATGATAATATAGGTAAGCGGATTCATGAGCGCCGAGATCTTGCCGACATAGAGCTGGATCTTTGTCAACGCCTCATTGTCTTCGTGGAACTGTGCAATCTCATCCTGCTCCTTGTTGAATGCACGGATGACTCTGCTTCCGGTCAGGTTCTCTCTTGTGATGCCCAGCACTTTATCGAGTGCCGCCTGTACTTTTTTGTACAGCGGAATACTGACCAGCATGATGCCAAACACAACCACCGACAGCAGCGGGATGGTCACAACGAACACGAGCGCCGCTTTCACATCAATCGTGAACGCCATGATCATTGCGCCGAATACGATGAACGGGGAACGCAAGAACAGGCGCAGAACGAGGTTCACCCCGTTCTGCACCTGATTAACATCACTTGTCATTCTTGTAATTAACGTCGACGTTCCGACGGTATCCATCTCGGTAAATGACAGCGTCTCAATATGTTCAAACAGAGCATGTCTTAATCCTGTCGCACAGCCAACCGCCGCTTTCGCCGCAAAATACTGCGCCGTGATGGCACAGGTCAATCCGATCAGCGCCAGGAGAAACAGTACCAGACTCATCTTCATAATATATGGACGATCGGCATTTGCCACCCCGGTATCGATGATTGCCGCCATGACAAGCGGGACAATCAATTCAAATGAAGCTTCCAGGAGCTTAAAAAGCGGTCCTAAAATACTTTCTTTTTTATAGTTTCCCAAATACTGCAATAACTTTTTCATGATACTCCTTCGTGTCCTATGCTTTTAAATCTTTCATTTTCTGAAGTCCGATAATCAGCGCACCGCCGATCACGAAAAACAGGATGTTAAAATCATGAAGCGTCATTGCCGGCTGCGGCACCTCCAACGTGGTCGGTCCCATGACAACCGCGTAGATTGATCCTAACATCAGACCAATGATCAGATAGATCGTCTGTGCCCGGAAATGATCTAACGCCTTGCGGATCAGCTTTACCACACCAAAAATACCGACGAGAACGCCGCATCCGAAAATAAACACCGTCGGAAATGCAGCAAAATTCAGATGAAGAATATCTTTGATGGCAGTCACCACCGGCAGATACAGTCCCATGATTAAAAGAAGCGTCGAGCCCGAAATTCCCGGCAGCACCATCGCACAGATGGCAATCATTCCGGCAAGGAATACAAACAGGGCAAGCCCCGGCGTCAGATGCTCCAGGCTGACACCCTCTCCGCCGCTGCTCGGATTAAAGTAAGTAATCGCGGTCACGATTGCAACGCCAATCAGCACAAACGGAATGGCAGATTTTTTCGCCGCAAGGCAGTTCTTTTCTTCCCTAAAGATAATCGGAATGGCAAAAATAATAAATCCGATAAACAGGGAACTGATTGCATAGATATGAGCGTCAAACACGCTCGCAAGAATCAGAATGGCGAGAATCATTCCACAGACCCAGCCGGTTCCAAGCTTAATCAGGAAGAACAGAGCTGCTTTCTTTTTCTCCCTGCTTCCGGTTATCAGATCGTCGATAGAATCAATAAACTGGTCATAAAAACCCAACAGGAAAGCGACGGTTCCGCCGGATACGCCAGGTACACTGTCTGCCAGTGCCATGCAAAATCCTCTGATAAACTGCACTAAATACATCCTTTATACCTCATTTTTCTGTTATTTTTCTATTTTATTCACTACAGGTCAAAATCTGTCCAATTAGTGGATATACTGCTCCAGCTTGTGCGACTCGTCTAACACACTGTGAAGCAGATCCTTGGTATTTTCCGCATTGCCGAGATTCTTAACACTGAGATCCGCCGCCTGCACAGAAGAAGCTGTAACTTCCTCCGTCGTTGCGGAGAGCTGCATGATGTTCTCCACGATCTGATTGTTCGCCTTGGAGAGGTTGTTTAACATAGTGTCGATCTCACCGATGTCCGTCACAAGCTCATTGACATTCTGGTTCATGGCGCCAAAGCTCTCGGATGCCTGCGCAATCATCTCATCCTGCGCACCCGCCGCCGTCACGGAACGCTCCACCGCATCCGCCGCCATCTGGGCATTTTCAGACAGCTGCTCTAAAATGTTGGCAATATTCTCCGTCTCCTGTCTGGTCTTCTCCGCCAGCTGACGTATCTCATCCGCAACAACCGCAAAACCTCGTCCCGCCTCGCCTGCTCTCGCACTCTCGATCGATGCGTTGAGCGCCAGAAGGTTGGTCTGACTGGAAATAGAAAAAATGGTATCTGCAATACTTTTGACAGCGCTTGTACGATCCTGAAGTTCTCTCATGGAAGAAGCCACCTCGGAGTTTGTCTGTGCAATAACTGCGGACTGCTTCTTCAGATCATCCATGATTCTGGAACTCTTCTCATTCAGCTCTCCGGACTGCTTCGCCACCTGTACCATCTTCTCTGAACGCTCCAGCGTCGTTCCGATGGAGTCCTGAATATTCTGTGTCATCTCCGTCTGCGTCTGGATATTCTCGGCGGTACTCTGTGTACTGTCCGAAATATCCTTCATGGCACCGTTGACTACCTCGGTGGAACTATTCAGTTCATTGACGATATTCATCGCATTCTCTGTTCCCTTGCGCACCTGATCTGCAACCGCAATGATATCGTCCACCATCTGGCGCTGTGCTGCTTCCTTTTCTGTCAGGCTGCCAATCGTATCGCGGTTGAACTGGTACGCCACGGATACTGTCAGATAAACCACTACCATCATAAGTATAATTGCCAGCGTCGCACACCACTGATCCAGTGCATTCTCGCCCTGGTATGTGTGAAGCGCCAGCGTCTTTGACGCCGTCACAAGAAGATTCACCGCCGATACAGCAATCCCGGAAAAGGCGGCGAACTTTTTATCGTAAAACAGAATACATGCAACCAGCGGAATTGCAGCCATAAAACGCACATAATAATTGTCAAACGCCCATCCCATCACAAACGTAATGACAAGCAGCCCGACCGTCGCAATATAGCGGATCTTCGGATCATCTTTTCTCCGCTGGTATAACACGAGTGTTCCCGCTGTTGCCAGAATAATCAATACCGCGATCATAACGGTATATCCGACTGTGCGGATTCCTCTGAGGCAGGCAATTCCTACCACACAAAGCACACAGAGATAAAACACGATATATCCGATAGCAAGGAAATGATTGGCACGTTTATTCTGTTCCACAGTATCTGCATACAAATGCTTCTGTTCTTTTTTCTCCATAACTTTCACCTTTCTTCTTTCGATAACTCCATATACCATTTCAATATATCATACTTTATCCGGCATGAATAATAT
>ERZ1034873.872-NODE-872-length-13075-cov-6.058449_pt1 | contig 13075 bp, 12 predicted proteins | sample MGYA00520689_ERZ1034873 | MGnify/ENA primary metagenome ERZ1034873 (study PRJEB33766, sample SAMN09781722) | gut metagenome | biome: gut microbiome | host: Homo sapiens | place: Madagascar | study: EMG produced TPA metagenomics assembly of the PRJNA485056 data set...
TAATAATATATTGTTTCTTTTCTTGATTTCTAATAGACGTATATTCCACCAGAGTATTCACATCAAGGAAAGGAATTGGAATTGTAGAAATCTGAACCGTGTTTTGTAGGTTTGTATGTTTCCACAGTTCGTAAGACGCTCTTTCAGCAGCTAATTGGTCTGTAATACAGTTAGCATATTCGTCATCATACAACGGCAATCTGATTCTGCCCACAGTTCCCTCCACATAGAAAGGGCTATTAGGGTCATTATCTTCAGCGATTCCATAAGCTTGCAAATGCCCTAACCAACGGAAATAGAATGTTCCATCAGTCGCTTTCTTATACTGGACGCAATAATAAACATCTTCGCTATCGCTTGGGATATTAACACTTGTACCGTCATCATTCTTAACAGTAAGAGTGGTCAAGGCGTTAATTCTCATTGTTGCGTTTGTTACCTTAGTGTTCTTAGGCAGTGTAAAGCCGTATATCAAATCTTCGGTATAAGCCGTTACAGATTCTATGGTTAAGGTTAAAAGGCTATTAGAAACGGTTACAGCGGTTGCATAATGAGCAGGGTCGTGTGTTCTACCATAGACCTCAATGCTGTTTTTGATATTCTGAAAGTCAATAACACTATTCTCTGTGATAACAATTCCATTCCACAAGCCATCATCAGCAGAAATAGGCTCGTCTTTACCAGTAGGAATAGAATTGTAGTGGAAAACGCCATTTGTGTCGAAATAAATCTCGTGGCTCGGGTAAATATCCCTTAAAGAACTTAGAATATCATACAATGTACTTCCTTGAGACAAGTCAATATCATTAGGAATTACACCGGGGTCTGGTGCTTCTTCAACAACATACTTGTTAAAACCGCCCATTTCAAGCGTATCAATAATCGCTTTACGGATATTTTCTCCTGCTTTTAGCTGAATAGGAGTGCCTTTAAGATACCCGTTTCTAACACCAGTAAGTTTCGCCATAAGGTCAAGCAAAGATAGCGTTAGGACATTGCTCTGAGCATTGTACTCATAAGTGGGTGCATCAATAATATAAACACCACAATTCGTATAAACAATGTTGCCAGTTCTTAAATCCTCTGTGCCAAAGTAAACCCTTAAATACTTATCAAGCCATACTTTAGAGCCATTAGATACTTCAAAGGTTGAATTTTCAACAACCAAAGTAACGCTTGCAGTTCTGCGCACATCAGCATTAGCATCAATAGAAACTGAACCTGCCGTAACTACGCCCTCAATCATATCTACTGTCTGAAAGTTGTAGTTTAGCAATTCAATCTTTATATAACGATTCTGAATGCCTTGTAGAACTACTCTCTGTTCGTCAGAACTAATAAGTGAAATTGCCATATTAGTCCGCCTCACTTATGATACCATTTTGGTACAAATCAGTTTGACTCTCAGCATCACCAATTTCTGCCCAACTAAAGGACATTTTGGGATATGCCATAAAGGTGTTACTATCATAGCTAAAGTCTGGTGCAGACGTGCATACAATCAGCCAAATTTGACCGTTAATATCTTTTAAGAACTTGGGTTTACTATCAGATAAGAACTCTTTTAGTCTATCTTTCTTCTTTGTAATGGCAACTCTGTCAATTCTACGAGTTTCATCAAAGTCATCATTCAGAATCGTTGCTTCAACAGTACCACTATCATAAGATAGAATACCATTAGACACAAAGATAGGATAACGTCTGCCTAAAGGCTCAAATACACCAACTTGACGATTTCTCTTATTATTATTATAATTTACGCCATATAGGAACGTAAAGATATTGTCCATATCGCCAACATACACGCCGTTGAACTTAGACAAGACAGAGTTGATAACATAGTTACCCTCGACTTCGTTCACGCCTTCAGAAAAGACAGGTACGAAAGCATATTCGTATTCTGTTTCGTTCTTGTTTAGCGTGTCTCTGAAAGTAAAGGTTAGATTGTCAATATTGCCGTCAATCTGGACTCTTTTTAGTGTTAGCCAGTTAAAAGTTCCCTTAACTCTACGCTTAATCTTGATAGCCTTAACTTGTTCAATCAAGAACTCTGTATTACCTGCGCCCAAATCGCCGTTAAAGTTGGCATTTAACGCAGTATCATAATCCCACACGGTAGGAATTTCAGTATTTTCTGGTGCATTGGGATTTCTTGTGACATACAAGTCATCAAAAATGCCGTTAGAAACACTTACACTTGTAATATCTGGAATATAGTTAGGTGCTGAATCCATACAATGCTTATCACCGTATAAATCATAACCAACAAACATCATAATTTCAACACCTCACTTACACTTTTTGTGCTGTTAGAGAATACAAGTTGCCTTTTCTCTTAAACCACACATTATAATAATCATTCTCATTAAGAATATCCATATAGTTGCTATAAATGTAATAGTCAATGCCATTCACAGCAGAAACATAACATTCATAGTAGGCTTGTAAGTCACTGTTTACATTCTGATAGCCTTTCATAAAGCGAATGGAAATAGTTTGACCTTGGGCATTGCTAAATCTTAGCACCTCAGAATATTCATTGGGTTTTCTTAGCCATAAGCCAGTTGAAATATCGCCATTGATTACAAAACCTTCTGTAAAGTCAACAGTGGAATCTTTGGCTGTTAAATCAACTTCTTTGTTATTAATATATTTAGGCGGGTCTGGATTGCCCTTGCCCTCGATATACACAAAGTTAGATTTAATCGTGATATAACCGTCTTGGCAGTTATTATTCAATTCCATTAGAACAAATAAGTCTGGGCGTTTATAAGTAACAGTAATTTGAACCAAACCAGTTGTAATTTCAGTTCCGTTTACCGTGACACCATCAACCTTAATATAGTAAGTTGTGGCATTCTCAAAGCCAGTGAAAGTATAATTGCCAGTATAAGGCACAGCACTACTTTCGGCATACAATGCACCAGACGTTGAAATAAGGGCGTGAGATGTGCTGTAAAGGCTTAGAGAATATTGGTTTAATAGTTCGCCTTGCTCTTGGCTGTATTCAAACTCAAAGTTAAATGAGGAGTTCGCAATAATATTACCAGTTGGCATATTTGTAAATTTCAGCGTTGGCGTAGTATAACACCAGAACTGAATAGAAATGCTTGGTGCTGATGTTTCACCTGCGACATTATAAGTATACAAGACAGCATTGTAATAAGTGCCGTTTGTTAATGTGTTTGCAGGAATCGTCACTTGTGTATTAAAGTTGCTTACTTTGCCACTATCGTATACAATGGCATTACTTGTGTTATCTCTTACAACAAGCCGTGTTGCTACTACTTGGTCTGAACCAGAGGACACAGTAAAATAAAGCGTATGACTTTCAGTAGCATCAAATGCGCTCGTTGCAAGTAAAGTAGGTCTTGTTAAAGCCATTCGGCTACCTCCTTAAAAGAAAAATGCAAGAGATTGATTACCTTGAGGAACAATCACCTTTACGGTTTTACCAACAGTAGGTGTAATATTACCATAAGGGGAAAGTTCATGGGATTCACCATTATAATTTACTTTCCATGTATTATTGGAAACTTTCTGCGTAATTAAGCCAGAATAGCACTTTGTAGCATATTTACGCATAGATTCATCAATTAGATACTGAATAGATTTCAGCATTTCACTTACTGCGGTATCGCCTTGTTCACTCATTTGAATCATCTCCTTTTATGAAAAGGGGAGATAAACTCCCCTTAGTTATTTGTTGAAAATTGAATTGTTTTGCGCCAGAAGTTCTTGCGCATATATTCCACAAATTCCTCACCGTTAGTAACTTCGGGCAAGGATAGATTCTGAATGGAAATATTTTGGCTCTGCATTGTTTCTTGCATTAGTTTGCCTTTGAAGAAATCAAGTGGGTTGGTTTTGCCCCAATCCCATAGATTTTTAGTAATATCAGCGGGAATCACACCTGAACCTTTTGGCAAAATACCTAATTCTGGGCCTTTTTCTCCCACAAGAGTCAAACCACCGGGCGCATTTAATGTACCCTTAGCGTGTTTGTTCCAAGTACCAGATGCGGAATCATAAGTATAGCCACTGCCTTGCATTTGTTGAACCTTTTGGGCGTGAGCATAATTCTGAATAGATTCACGCTCAGCTTGTGTTAGGCTCTTATTGTTTTCAGCATCACGCCAAACTTGCGACCAATCGGTAGTATCAGTATCCATACCTTTGTCAAGTTGCGATTGCAAATTGCCAATTTGGTTTACAAGACTATTGTATTCATTTCTGAACTCTTGCAGTTGACCGATTCTGTCTTTCCAGTTCTTACCCTCAAGCTTCGTGCCGAGCATTTGTTCAGCAAGTAGCCTATTTTGTGTATCAGAATAATCGCTATAAAGTGCTGTCCAAGAATCTCTATAATCTTGCCAAGCCTTAATTTGCGCCTCAATATCAGCAACTTCTTTGTCTTTAAGCTGCTCAAGCCGTTTCTGTTCGGCTTCTTGCGCTTGTTGACGTTTGACACTTTCAAGGTTAGAACTTGCTTCAGAGACAGCATCAGAATCGTCAATATACTGATATTTACCGTCTTTATAGACAAGAACCTTTTGCGCTTTTGCCCTTTCAAGATTATCAATGGCGGTTTCAAGTTCCAGTTGGTTGTTAAGTGCGTCATTGGTTTCTTTTAAGGCATTAATTTGAGCATCGTATTTATCTTCAACAGCTTGCTTTTGCTTTTCAAGCTTATCAATTTCATCGTCAGCCGCACTTGCAATACCTTTGAATAGATTTTCAAGTTCATCTTTTCTTGCGGACAATGAATCAATTTGAGATTGTAGATTTTTACGCCAAATCTCTTTAACTTTTTCAGCTGCTTGCTGTTGCAGTTCAACGATTTTCTTAGAATACTGTTGCCAAGAAATCTGCAAATCAACAATCATTTCATCATTCTCTTTAATGCCTTGAGAACGATAATATTGTGCTTGTTCATGCAGCTTATCTTGGATTTTCTTCATTACTTCAATTTGTTCTTCTTCCGAAGCATCTTTTTCTTGTAGTAATGAAAGTTGTTTTTCAAGAGCCGAAATTTGATTCTTGTATTCAGCAGTTTGCTTTTCAAGGGCAGTTTGAGCTTTGGAACTACTACCTCCGCCGCCACCGCCGCCACCAGAAGAAACAGTAGAGTCACCAGTAGAACTACCACTTACGTCAGTAGAAACTTGTGATTTTCTAAAAGCTGCATCAAGTTTTTGCTTTGTCTTAATTAGAGCATCTCTCTGCGCCCTTGCAGAATTCATTTCTTGCTCTAATTTTTCTTTTACCTCTTTAGATTGACCAGACTTAACAGCACCTTGCCAAGCATACTGAGCGGTCATAGACGCTTCTTGTTGCATTTCTATAATCGCAGAAAGTGCTTGGTATACTTGCAAAGCCATACCTTTTGTAGATGCTACAAGATTACCGTTAGAATCAATCATAGAGCCAACGGCTTTATTTACTGCTGATGCAGATAAACCATAAGCACCGCCAACAGAAGTAACATAACTTTGCAGAACTGGGTATTTCTGAATAAGACCTTGCATTGTCTTCTGGTCAGTCTTAAATGCCATATCTGCCAAATTAGTTGCCGTTTGTAGATTATCATAAGCGGCAATCAAATCGAGTTGCGTTTGCGTTAGCGTTTTACCTTGTGCTTGTTCACTTTTAAGAGCATCAACAATCTTTTCAGCGTTTTGCAATCTTTGCTGATAGATTTGAATATCTTGTTTAGAGATTTCGCCGTTTTTCTCTAATTCTTGTGTATAAGACTTTAGATTTTCGGTCAGTTGTGTTTGATAAGTTTCAGCAGTATCAGTAACAACATAATCCCATTCTCTGAAAGACCAACCAAGTTCATCAAGCTGTTCTTTTGTGTAACCAGTAGCCTTTTCAAGAACTTTATAAGCCTCTGCCAAGCTATTAACAGCTTTAAGTTGTTGGTTAATATCGGAAATCTTTATATTGGCGATTTCCGCTGCACCAATTCCAAGATTACCAGTATACTTACCTTTAACGTCTACTTGATATGCTTTTTCTCTTAAATCTGAACCATAATAAGATTGATTGCCGTAACCTTGGACAACATTAGAGAACCATTGTGCGCCCTTTGTTACGCCATAAGCAAGCGTATCAGTTTCTTTTTGATTGGCTTGTTGTTTCTTATTTCTTAATTCAGTATACTTATCAATCTGTTCTTGTAAAGCCTTATTTTCAGCTTCAAGAGAATCAATCTCCTTGTACACATCATCAGACATATCATACCAAGGAGTTTTATTGAGTTCTTCAAGTTTCTTTTTGTTCTCGTCAAGTTTGGCGTTAGCATCATCAATGTCGGCTTGCCAATCTTCAACAGAACGAGATGCTTGGTCAGTATACTCTTTATATTTCTGATATGCAACGTAAATTGCGATAATAGCGGCGGACAATGCCAAAGCAGTAGGAATAGCACCTGCCAAACCACCTTTAAATAGACCAATAGCACCAGTTGCCGCAGTTGCACCGCTTGCAGTTTTACCCAAAACTAAAGATAATAGGTTGCTATTCTTTGCAAACTGTTGCATAATGGTTAAAACACCAGTTAAGCCAGTAGACAACAGACCAAACTGAATAACAGCAGGTGGTAGATTATTAGCAAGGTCTAATGCGCCTTTAGCTAAATCAAGGAATGTCGCTACGAGTTCAGAATCAAGAACCGTGTTAGAAAGTTCTTGAAAAGATGCTTTTAGTGCTTGAACTTTACTTGATAAACCACTCAAGAAACGTTCATTTTCTTTTGCAGAAGAACCTGCTGAGTTAATAGCTGTGTCAGTTGCTGCTACAGCATGGTCAAACCCACGCATAAGAGAAAGGAAGTTGTTTAACTGGTTAGACCCACTGGAGGTCAAAGCAATGTAGTTTTGAGTGTTTTTATCAAGAGAATCCCATTGTTTTGATAGGTCATGTAGAATATCATAAGAACTCCTTAATTGACCTTGTGAATCATACAATGAAATGCCTAAATCATTATAAATCTTAACAAGCTTTTGACCAGTACTTGAAGATTCGTCCGTAGTTTGTGATAAGCGAGCAAAAATCTGGTTCATGGCTCTTGCGGAACGAGAAGCACTTCTGGTTTGCTCTGTAATTGCTGTTAGCATACCGATGGTCTGTTCCATAGAGTTACCCATAGACGCAGAAGTTGATGCAACAACACTCAAGCCTTTGGATATATCAGCTGTAGAAACAGAGAAAGAGTTTGCTACTTCGTTTACAGCATCAGTAATGTGTTCTGCATTTGCTGCAACGTCACCAGTATTTTGTTTAAAGGCGATTAACTGAGAAATTAGGAAACTTGCCGCATCACCCGCTGAAATCTGTTCGTCAGCAATATTCTGAAATTGAGCCGCAACTTTTGCTAATTGTGCAGAATCTTCATCATTAAAGCCGTTTTTACGAAAGTTTGTACTTGCTTCAAGCATTTCAGAGCCAGTTCTTGCGACAGTACCACCAAGCTCTGATAATGAGCCAATATAATCATCAAGACTCTTACCGCTTAAATCTGAAACTTTTTGGAATTCAATTTGTGCATCATTGAGTGCAAATACTTCATCTGACATACTCTTGACAACTTTAATAGTATCTTGCAAGAGTAAGTTAGCTTGCTGATAAGTAAGCATTGCACTATCAACGGCTTCAGCATTATCGTTAACAGCTTTAGTTGCATTGTTAATGTCACCAGTATTAAAATTTAATTTTAAGTCTGGTAATTGTTTTTGTAGTTTGCTTAGTGAGTCCTTAATACTCTGAGAGTCAATTTGAGCATTAAGAACAATACTATAATCTTTATTTGCCATATCTCACCCACCTTGAGCGATTAAGCCTTATATTTATTTGTACCTTCGTGTAAAGGTTGTTGTTCAATAAGCCAACCTGCATATCCAATAAGAACAGCTTCGGCAACGTCATCTTCATTTCGTGTAGAACTGTAAGAATACCAAGCCAAATCTAAATTAAACATTTCATTTGCCTTTTCAATGGCTTTTCTTTTCATTTCTTCACGCTTATTCTCTTTAGCCTTACCGCCAAAAAGTCCAATTTTACTACGCCATTCAGAGGGCATTAGAAATTCGATTGGAACACCTTGAGCAGAGGCAATACCAATGACATAGCCTTGAACAGCACCTAATATCACCAAAGTTTCCATTTGCTTCTTAATCAGCGGCACATCTTCCATGTAAATTTTGTCGGGGTGATACTTTTTAATCACTCTTTTTAATTCCGGCCCTTCATGTGTAAGACGTTCACGCCAATACTTGCCTTTTGGCTTAATTCGGAAACTTTCTAATAATTTGCCATCTTCAAATACTGCGACACCAGTAGAAGTAGTTGAGCAATCTAAGCCAATAATAATCATTTCAAACCTACTTTTCTGAGTCCTTCTTCTACCCATTGGTCAAACTTACCATCGTCAAGATTTTTAATCACAATACTAAAAGCATCTCTTGGACTTCTCCAGTATCCGTCACCGAAAGCATCGCCAGACAAACCTTGATAAATAATATCAGCCATATAGTCTTTTGCATTGATAGGGTTCTTAAACCACTGAGGAGAGCCGTGTTGACCTTTATCAGCATTGTATCTAATCTTACGTCCGTCCATTAAAATGCTGCGAGAAGCTAATACATCGCCTTTGACACGAGGTTTAGAGATACTCCAAGCATTTTTGAATTGACCAGTTCGTTCATACCAAGAAGGAGAACCTGCCCCATAAACTACTTCGTTAATAACATCGGCGTTTTCTTTAAGAATCTGTTCAGCGACATATTGACACATTTCATTTATGGGGGCTTTAAGCATTTGCTTTAGTTCTCTATCATTTTTAGCTTGCGGCATTTTGTTTATCCTCAAGCGCAGGTAGGTTTCCAAGGACTTTTATAAAATTCTTAATCGTGTTCTGAGTAGATTCAGTGTATTTGATTGCTTCATAAATGTCATTGTAGTTTCTAATGATTCCCCTAACTTTTCTCACCAAGCCAGAAGTTAGGAAAATATCAGCATCAGTATTCATCAGCGTTTCAGTTTCAATATCCGTGGCGTGTAGCAGCACCAACATATCAATATTCTGCTGTCTTTCTGCCCAAGTATCAAGCTGTGCCGTTGCATTTGCGATTTGTTGAATCTGAGCATAAGTCAGATAAGTAGAAACACTAACATCATAACCCTCTAAATACACCTTTTTATCAGCGATTAGTTCTTTCATGTAAAATCCCTTTCAATCATCAAAACTTAATATATTGAGATGCAATTGCAGCACCTAAGCCGACAAATACAATAATCCACGGAAAATTTTCTTTAAGCCAAGCCAACATATCAAATTTGGTCTTGTTTTCAAAATTTTCTGCTCTTTCTTCGATTTCTTGAATCTTGCTGTCGGTTTGCTTGCTTGTACTCTCAAATTCATGTTTCATTTGTTCAAGTTTCTCACCTTGAGAATCAATTTTATCATTCATATAAGTCATAGTGACTTTAATATCGTGTAAAGCGTCAGAAAGTTTATCATTGCTTTCAATGCTTTTCTCGGTTAATTCACTATTCCGTTTAATCAACTCTTCAAGATAAGGTCTTGTGCTTTCCAATTTAGTCAACCGCCCATCAATGCCGTTGATTTTGTCCACCAGAACATCGTTGTCCATTGATTTCCCCTCACTTTCTTAGTTTATAAGTTCCATTTTTCAGCTTACTTACTTTGACAAACAAGGGTACATCATCAAAAGGATTGTCGATAGCTTGAGTAAAGCCGTCAATGTCTACATAAAGTTTACCTTTACGTTCAAATCTAACTTTATAATAGCCTTTTGGTAGTTCAAAATTTTCTTTTATATTGCAATCTTTAGGCATAGAGCTTAAAGGTTGCCACGCATTAACCTTGGAGCAATAATACATAAAAGGGCAGTTCTGCTTTTGAATTGTGCATTGATTACCATTCACATATTCACACATAAGTATTCTCCCCTTTGTAAAAAATAAGGGGAGTGTTACCTCCCCTTTTAATTATCAACCCACGGTTACTTTAGCGTATGCAGGTTCAATATCGGGGCGTTTGGTTAGGTGAACAGATACATAAACAGTACCTTCACCCTTTGCAGTTACTTTACCAGTGGTGTCAACAACAGCCACATTAGTAGTGTTGTCAACAATGGCAAAAGTATAGTTGCTGTTATCCTTAATCTGTGCATCGCTTGCAAACAGAGTACGGACAATCAGAGTCTCGGACTCGCCATTAGCCAGTTCTACTTCAGCGTCTTGGATAGCCAGACCCATAGCGCGAGATTCCCAAGTTTCGCCAAAGATTTCCTCGGTCATAGTGCCGTAGTAGGGGTCTTCATCGCAAGTATCACTGTCATCAATAGCCAGTGCCATACCAGTTAGGCTCATGGTGGCAGCAGAAGTGGTGTTTAGGTCAAGGTTCTGAGTGCCAGACATTTGCAGACGAGGAATATCGGTAATTAGTCTACCGATAATGGGGTCTTTAGAGAAGTCTTTACCACCAGAGTATAGGTCATTCAACAGAACAACGTGTAGAATGGAAGGCACTTGCTGTACTTTCATTACCATGCTACGAGCGTTTGCGTTCTGGTAGAAATACTTAACACAGTAAGTTTCACCCGCTTTTGCTGCGCCAACGGTCATGTTTTTGCCGTCAACGGTGCAAACCTGCCAGCTTTCATCAGAGGGTTTCTTATACCAACCAATCATAGAACCGCTAACAGGGATAGCATCTTCGGAAATTACCAGTTTACCATTCTGAGCGACAACGGATTCTTCTTTAACAGATAGACCGCCTTCTTTAACGTCATAGCCCAGAGAAGCGGCAAACAGAGAAAGGTCGAACATAGCAGATTGCAGAGAAACTTCCAAGTTGGAGTTGTAGAAATACTTACCCCATAGAGCATTACCTGCGCCTGCACGGATTTCAGCGTTATCCAGAGTAAAGTTGAATGTAGAAGTAGTTAGAGTTTTTGCCACACCAATCAGAGCATTAGTTGCGGGGTCAATTAGCAGAGCGGTGGACACACCTGCAAGATATCTATTTTTAGCCAACTTACTCAACCTCCTTAATTATTAAAGTTATTTGCTATATTTAGCATTGTGTTTGAATACTCAGACCCTAAAGATTGCTGAATTGCATTGTAATCAGAACCCATAGAACCTGCATATTCTTGTTCGGTTGTAACGTAACCATCGTATTTACCAGTTTTCTTCTTGAATGCAAAGTGTTCTATTTCAACGCCGCCATAAGTAGCAATGCCCTTACTTGCGACATAATCAACTTGGGCAACCATTTCAGCAAAAACATCAGCGTGACTACGCATAGTCATTTCTTTCTGTTCTGCTTTTGATAAACCACAATGAGCTGTAATCATCGCTATTTTCTCCCTAATACTTGGAAAAACAACGTCTTTTGATTGTAGTTCTTTCATTTCTTGCATCATCTTCTTGAAATCTGGTGACACATATTCATCATCAAAATCTCTAATATTCTGATAGAGAATAATGCGCCGTATTTCTTCAAACTGTTTAGGTTTGATAATAATATCTCTTTTTCTGTCAATAAGACAATATTTACCGTCAATTCTATCAAGTTGAATTTCTTCGCTATCAAGGCACAACGATAAAATGTTTGCCAATTTTACAATGTACTTTTCATCAGCATTAAACAAAATGTCAACAATAAATTGCAAATATGACATTGAGATAATTTCTGGATTTGGCGTATCATTCTTATCAATCATAAGAATATCAACACTATCCATAAAGATTTCTGAATCCTTTACTAATACTGGTTTAATCTTGATATACTTATCCTTAATCTTATATGGAACTGGTTCATCCATAGAGAAATAAGCACGTTCAAGAAAATCAAGGTCAATTGCCAAGACAATCCACCTCTTTGCCAGTATCGCCAACCAAAGTAGACATATAAAGTTGAACACCAGTAAATGTCTTTTGGTTTCCAATCGTTGAACGTGCTAAATCGTAACGTGACATATCATCGTAGAACACTAATTGTCCTACACCGCCGACATTCGCACCATTCAACGTTTCAAGAATTTCAGAAATAAATAAATCGCCCCTACTCACTGGAACGCCTTGATAATCCACAAGAGCCATTTGACCGCCGTAAAGGAAATCAAATGCATATACAACAGTACTTGTATATAATTCGCTTGCGTGAGTGTAGTAATGATATAATTTCATTATACATTTAGAGACTGGAATTACATCTTCGACAAGGTTAGTCAGAAATACGCCATAAGGTTCTTGCTTGCCGCTTTTCCACAGCAAACTCAACTTTTCGTCAATAGTAAGGTCTGGTTTGCTCAAAGCATCGTAACTGTTATACTTTAGCATTTTCCAGATATTTTCATTCTCAAGTGCCAAATACTCAACAATTTTGTATGGAATATAGGGCATGTTTCCTAATGAATTAAAAATTCTCAACACCCCCATTTAAAATGAATTGTATTTTATCATCAATTAACTTTTTCCATTCATCTTTGTATTCTGTATAAAACGGTATTTCTAAATAAAAATAACCGTTTTCAATAGCTTGCTTTTTCTTTGTTTCATCTCTAAATTTGCGGGTGTTTCCCTTTGTACTATCTAATTGAGAAGAATCTTTATAGTCTCGATAATGTTGAATACCTTGAACTTCTATAAGTAATTTTAATTCTACAATTTCATTGTCAAATGGAAGGGGATAGCCTGTTAAAGGATTTTTAGCAGTAAATGTACAATCTCTTTCGTTTAAAATTTTATAATTACTGGAAATATAAGCATATACTTTTTTTTGCAGTCTTGACCAGCTTAGTTCTCTTTGACAATATGGGCAAGCAAAATTAGACATTGTAGCTTCGCAAACACGTCTACTATAATCCTCATGCTTGTTATTGTCGCATTTAAACCAAGCAACGGCATTAGAGCCAGTATAATATTTTTCTGGAGGATAAATATTTTTTTCAGACCAGAAATTTATTGCGTACGGAAAATCTTCAAGTAGGGGACTGTTTGGAATCATATATTGAGTGTTTTGTATTTTTCTGTTTTTAAA
>ERZ1034873.875-NODE-875-length-13041-cov-22.031110_pt1 | contig 13041 bp, 5 predicted proteins | sample MGYA00520689_ERZ1034873 | MGnify/ENA primary metagenome ERZ1034873 (study PRJEB33766, sample SAMN09781722) | gut metagenome | biome: gut microbiome | host: Homo sapiens | place: Madagascar | study: EMG produced TPA metagenomics assembly of the PRJNA485056 data set...
TACTTATACTGTATATAAATTGGCATATCAACCAGATGAATCAACAAATCAAAAATCATCATTTATATATAAAAATGGTATATTGATTGATAAAAATTTATACTTTATTAAAAATAAAAAACTATATTTTTCCGAAAGTGTAGAATTAAATACTGGTGATGTTTTATATATTAAGTTGTTGGTAAAAAAGATTAATGAAACTATTGCTAATGGATATTATTTTGATTTACCATTAACATTAACAGCAAATGCAAAAAATGAAAATATTACTGAAATTAATTATAATGAATGTTTTGACCAATTAAAATCAATAATTGAAAATCAAAATGAATTTGAAGGTAATGGTGGTGGAAATAATAATTATATTAATACCAAACAAGATGTTTCATTAGGAACAGAAATATTACAACATTCTAATCCTATATTAAAAACAATGTTATTGAATTCAAATCAATATACGAATGTCAGAAATGTTTTGGAATATATTAATGAAGAATATTCTAAGTTTAAAATCAAATTTAGAAATGTTATTATTTCAATGAGCAATAGTGGAGAATTTGTTGAAAATAGTGATATTAATACTGTCGTTGAAACTGCATTAAGTAAAATAAACATTGGTAAAGAAGGATTACAACCATTTTATAATAATGGTGTTGCAAATGTATATGGAAATTGTTACATACCAGCAACACCTGCATATTTAGGTTTGGATAATTGTTATAAACCAGAATTTGTAATAATGAATGAAAATAATGCTAAAGTATTATTGTGTCACGATGGTTCATATGAATCATTATTTAATGATTATCGTGATGCTGCATTATTGTATATGGAACAAGAAATATATAATTCAATACCTTCTAAATGGAAAAATAGTCAACCGGTATTTAATAAATTTAAGCATATACCAGGTAAGTTTAGAGATACTGTATATAGTTTGTCAGAATATAATTTAATTATGTCTGCATTTTTAGAAAAATGGAGCAATAAAAATAATGTAGATTATTCTAAAAATACTGAATTTGATTATACAAATTCATTTACTTGGAATTATTCAACTTGTGTAGATAATGACGGTGAGCAATTATATGGTTCATATCGTTCAATTTATATGTATTATTATGATACATTTAGACCACATACACATCCTTGGGAAATGCTAGGATTTAGTAATGAACCTGAATGGTGGGCAAAAAGATATGGTAATGCTCCATACAATTCATCAAATATTCCTATGTGGAAAGATATTGAAAATGGATATATTGCCGAAGGTGAGTTAAAAGGTGTACATAAAGAATTTGTAAGACCAAATTTGATTAGTAAATATTTGCCAGTAGATATTGACGGTAATTTATTAGATCCTGTTCACGCTGGAATTGTTAAACAAGAACCTATTAGTTTTTATGCTTCGCAAAATTGGAAAGCGGGTGATTTAGGATTAATGGAAACGATATGGAGATATACTTCCGAATATCGTTATTCATTGCAAACAGTATTATATTTAATGCGCCCTATTGAATGGGTTGAACATAATTGGGATACATTGAATATTACACGCATATTTAAAGATACTCCGTATGAACAAATGATTTATGAAGATATTATTAAAAGACCGTCACCACAAGATATTATTGTTCATAATGAACAAATTAATGGTAATAATATCCGTAAGATTGGTATTCAACAATGGATTGCTGATTATTTAACACATGAAAATATTAACATATCTTCATATATTGGTAATCCTATTCGTAATATTACAACACAATTGACATATAGATGTGGACGTTATTATAAAAAAGATAGTTTGAAAATATTATCTGATAATTATGGTGTATTACCTTCACAAAATTATCATATGAATTTATATAAAACACAAACAAATAAACAAGCATCATATTCAGCGATGATTATTACACGTGTGGAAAATGGATATATGCTCGATGGATATGATTTGAGTAATCCATATTTCAATGTTTGTACACCTATATTAACTGGAAAGAAAACTGCTGTTGAAGTAAATGGTAAAAGTGTTATCTATTACAATGATTGGAAATTAAATGAAAAAGATGTTAAAAAAATTAAGTATAAAACTATATTTTATTCAGTACAAGAATTATTTAATGTCATTTGTGGATATGGTAAATATTTAGAAAATATTGAAAATTGGGTATTCAATCGTATTATGCAAGATGCTGTTGAACCAATTGATTTTAATACAAAAGCAGAAGATTTTATTCGTTGGACATCTATTAATCCAGATAATGGTACATTTATTATGCTTAACCCTGGATTTCAAGGTATGACTATCAAACATAATGGATTTTTGGATATAGTTGGACAATATATTAATGGATTTTGGACAATATTAGATACAAATGGTAATCCTGTATATAATAATGAAATTAAAGTATATCGTCATAATGGATATTCGGAAATTGATACTAAAAATAAAGTATTAACTTTGATTAAAGCAAATGTTGTTGAATACGAACATATGATTTTATTTGATAATAAAACGATTTATAATGATGTTTTATATGACCCATTGCTTTGTATTAAAACACAAAGATTTAAAGTAATTGGTACAAGTGTATCCGATTGGGATGGAACATTTTATGCACCTGGTTATTTGGTTGAATCTGATGGTGCGATTCCTAATTATGACAAATTGGCAGAAGATTTTAAATACTTTTTCGATACTGATGATGTTCGTTCACAAAGTATATTTGGAGATTATGCGAAGAAAACTATTGGTTATCAAAAATTACCAAATATGGAACGATTACTAATAGATGACAGAAATATGTTTGATTTCTATAAAGGTATGCTTAAAGAGAAAGGTACAAAACGTTCTTTTGGTAAATTGAATCGCTCTAATTATATAATGAGTTCAAATGATTCAAGTATTAAGTTATACGAGAATTGGGCATTTAAATTGGGTAATTTTGGATATACATCTGACAATTATTTGATGGAATTTAAAATTGATGCTTCAAAAATTACTCAAGACCCACAAATAGTTTCATTTACAACAAATGATGAAATAACAAATAAAAATTCTGTTATTGAACTTGGATGGACGAATCCTAATTGGTTGAGAAAATTATCTATTAAGGAAGAAAATACATTTACATTTAATGATAAAAATAACAAATATCCAACTGGTGGATTTGCACGAAAAGAAGATGTTAATTATTTAGTTGCTAATACAGAAGAATTTGAAAATATTAAAGAGGATATAGTAGATAAAGAAACAGTTTGGATTGTTAAAGGTGATACAAGAGATTGGGATATATACAAAAAGATTTCTAATGAATTTATGTCCTTAAAAGTTCGAAATATTCAAGGATTAAAATCATTTGATTCATCAAAATTAGATAAAAATGATTATGTTTATGTATGCTCGGATACATTAAGTGAAAATATTGACTATATTCGTGACCCTGAAAATATTATGCGTAATAATAACAATATTATTGAATCAAATGGTTGGTCGATATTTAAATATCAAGGTAATAATGGATATAATAATATTGTTGCATCACCAAATGGAGCATTAAAACAAGCAGATGAAAACACATTGTTTGTAATGCAAGGTTTAACAATAGATTTTCCAGATGGATTTGATGAAGAAAATAATAAGAAATATTTACGATACACATTAGACGAAACAAAAGAAATTACTGCTGTATCATCGATGAAATATATTGGTATTGATAATACTGGTAAATTGTATGCAGTTTCGAATATTTTCGACCAAGACGAAGAACCACAAAATGAAATTAAATTATATGACTTATGGTTTAATAATAACGAATTTAAAACATATCAATATAATGGAAGCGAATGGGTTGAAAAATATTATGCTGTTATTGGTACTGTATCAATATTTGAAGATGGTTCATCTGATTCAGATGATGATATTCCTATGATTGAAACCGATTATACATTTTCTCCAGAATGGGGTAAATTTACAAAAGGAATAGTAACTTGTACAATAGATGAAAGTGATAACAATTGGATGTATGCATTATCGTTGCATTTTGAGAATGGGACATTACCTATATTAATCAGTAAAGATTTGCAAACAATAACTATAAATGAATCGTTGTATGAAACAGATACTAATGATAAATTAAATAGTGCTGTTTATAAAGATAATCAATGGAGAAATGCTATTGCTGAGGATCTTAATCACTATATGCTTTGGTCAAATACTAATGGTGTAGCTAAAAATGCACTTACATATTCTATTGCTTCTACATGGAATTGGAATAACGGACATAATACTGTATATGTAAAAGATTTTACGTGTGAATTATCGTATGAAAATAATATTATTGATATTAAATATAATGGTAAGACAATTGCACGATATGGTATTACAGGGTATGTTCCAAGTCAAACAAAACGTAATATTGATAAGTTTGAAGCATTTACACCATTTGTTCTTGAAAGAGCACAAGAAAAAATGCTTAATTTAGATATTATTCAAAGTTGTTATATGGTAAATGATGATACAAATGAAACATTATCATTAGTTCATTTGTATGACCCTATTCAAGGAATATTCCCAAATAAAGTAATAGATGAAATAAATTATATTACTTCTATTGACCCTGTTGATGATTATAATGATTTTTATAAATGGGGAGATGAGAAAATAGGATATTTATGGTGGGATTTATCACGAGTGAGATACATTGATTATCACCAAGGGGATATTTATTATAGACGTAACAATTGGGGTAAACAATTACCTGGTTCTGAAATAGCAATTATGGAATGGACTAAATCAAACGAAAAACCAGAAGAAGGAAAATATGTAGAAAAGATATTATATAATTATAAAACATCTTCATATGAAACTTCATACTATTATTGGAAGAAAAATCCTTCTGAAATACCAGAAGTTAATTTCCGTCAAAAATCGGCATTGAATATTTCTAAAATAATTAATTCACCACAAGATGAAGGAATTATTTGGGTAGCACCAATATATGCAGGAACAGGATTGTACAAATATAGTTCATTTATAATTGGTAATTTTGATAATGTATCAACTGGTAATGATTTTGTTGTTCAATTCAATTTTAAAAATGCGATTGATTTTGATGAACATGTTGAATGGGCATTAATTCGTGAAGGTGATGATGATAAAATACCTGATTCATTGTGGAATAAAATGAAAGTAAGTTTGATTGGATATGACGATAAAGGACAATTGGTACCAGACATATCATTGGAAGAACGTAATAGATATGGTATTTCAATACGACCACGCCAATCTATGTTTAAATCATTAATTGAATCAAGACATAATTTTGTTGATATTGTTAATAATATATTTGACGAACGCGATGTATTATCTTCAATTGATGTGGGAACAAAATTATTTACAGATACATTTAATGAAATTGATGAATATCCTGAATACGATTTTGAACCATTTAAATCTTATTTAGACATGTACCAAAATCAAGATAGAGATTTAATAGGTAAAAACTTATTAGTATTAAATGATGAAAATCATGATAATATTTGGACATTATGGAGAATGGATGATATAGAACGATATACTTTATTGGATTATCAAAGATACAATGTTCAAAAGTTTTGGTATTATAAAGATTTGTATAAAGATTATGAATCTCAAATGGCACAACCATTAAAGACATTTAATACTGAATCTGCTTTAAATGAATATGCATATAATAATACATTGAATGTTGGTGATATATTTAAAGTGTATAATAAAGATGGTAAATGGGAATTGTTACAATTTAAAGGATATGTTGGAACATCGGCAATATTTAATAAAATTGGTTTAGAAGATGGAACAATTAATTTAAATTCAAAAATATATGATTTCTTAAATGATTCATCTATTATAAGTGATAAAACCATATTCATAGATAATTTAACAAAATATGAATATTTGGAACAAGAATCTTCAATTGTTTTACGAAAAATTATTTCATATTTTGAAAAATAAGATAAAAAAGTGTTAGAATATTCTAACACTTTTTTCAGTTCATAAATATTCATATTATGAGGAGATTTATATGACTAATCCATTATTAAAATATGCTCGTAGAGCAGAAATGTCAATATTATTGCCATCATCGACTGGTGAATGGTATGAAGAAGGAATGATTGATTATACTCCAAATGGAGAAGTAGAAGTATATCCTATGCTTCCTAAAGATGAATTGATGTTGCTAAATCCAGATTCATTACTTTCTGGACAAGTGAATATTGATATGATTAAATCTTGTGTACCATCAATTAAATATCCCGAAAAATTATTATATCCAGATGCAAATGTGTTGTTTTTAGCAATTCAAAAAGCAACATATGGTAATACATTAACAATGAGTGCTATATGTCCTAAATGCCAAGAAAAAGCAATACAAATTCAAGATAAAGAAAAGATTGAAGAGGCAGAAAAACGAGGAGAAATCATCATTCATGCTCAAGATATGGAATATGATATAGGTTCTATATTATCTTCTATAACATATTTGAAATCGGAATATACTGTTAAAACGGACGAAGGTTTGATTATATATTTAAGACCAAATATATTAAAAGATAAAATGAAATATGGATTGATGTCTTATAATCAGCAAAAAATTCTTAAAGCATATAAAGATTATGATTATGAAAAAAGAAGTACAAATGATGAAACTCAATCCGAGATTATGGAAAATGTAACAGAATGTTATAATAAAATGAATGAAATTGGTAATCAATTAATTACAAGTTGTATTAGTAAAATTAAATTGCCAGATGATACATTTGTATCTGATTCTCAAATGATATATGAATATGTTTCAAATACTAAAACAAGTTTGATTATGAAATTGCATCAAAAAATTAAAGAAATGAATGATGTTGGATTACCTACAACATTATCATATCGTTGCTCTTGTTGTGGACATGAGTGGGAAGATAAATTCTATGGATATAATCAAGTTGATTTTTTCGGGATAGGCTCTTGATATTAGATGATGATTCTATTATTAAGATGATTGATGGATTAAATTCAAGAGCAAATAAATTGGAAGAAAATTTACTAAATTTAAGTATTCATTCCGAAGGTCATGTTTCAATAACAGAAGTTTATCAGATGTCATTTAAACAACGAGAAATGTTTATTAAATTGCATAACAAATATATTGATGAGAAAAATAAATCTAATAATTCCGCTATATAGCGGAATTATTTTTACATAAATATTTTATATAAAAAGGATTTTTCAATGGTTCGAGTTATTACATCTAATGGTAAATTTAATATAACACAAAGTTTATTTGAAGCAATTCAAAAAAATAATAATATTCTTTTTGAAAAAAAAGATGATGATACTGCGGCATTTTCTTATGTATTGATGAATAATGATAAAGCACGCAAAAGATTAAAAGATAATGGCATATCTATAGAAGAAGTTAATAAACTGTTGGATGATGTTTTTGAAGAAAATAGTAATATTGGAGATATCAATTCCGTTATTGATAAAATGATTGAGTTGCATAATAAAAATGAACAAGAAAAAGAGCAAGAATCAGAACCAACATCGACTAATGATAAAGTTAATCAAGATATTGCAGATGAGCAATTGGAAAAAAATTCTAATACTTCTGATGATGTCAAACAAGACGCATCTTTTGAAGTTCAAGAAAAAATTGAACAAGAAGAAGAAAAAGTTCAGCAAAAGACACAAGAAGAGAAGAAAAAGCAAGAAGTAAATCGACAAACATCTTTTAATACTCAAAAAATAAATCCTTATGTGCCAAATGTTCGTTATAAAATGTATCAATTGGTTAATGATAAAGAATTACATGAGCAAATTAAAGAAACTGAAAAAATTTCATTGTCTATTGTCAAAAGATGTCGTGATACAATTCAAAGTTATTTAGGTATTTGGGGTTCTAATATTGTGGCCACAAAATCAAAGTTTGATAATGATGAAGAAAAAATACCTTCATCTGAAAAAGGAAAATATCGTTCAGTAGATAAAACTAATTTAATAGGTAAAAGTAAAAATATTTCTAAATTTACTTCTGCTTCAGATTTAGGACGTTCAGCAAAAGCAAATTTGCAATTAGGATTAGGTGGATTTAAATTTTCACCATATTTTACTAATCCAGAAAAAAGTGGTAAAGCATTAAAATATTATAAATCATATAATCATGATACAGAATATTCAAAAATCGATGATATGATTAATATGATGATTTTGTATAAAACAAAAACTTATGAACGTGATGAGCGTGATACAGATGATGTTATTACAAAATTTACAAATATGGTAAATAATTTTTTACATAATACGGTTTATCGTTTAGTTGTTAATAATGATGATAATTATAACAATATAATTCGTGCTATTCGTTCCGAACCAGCTATTCGAGATTTATTTAATATTGAATCATCTGCTTCTATGCAACAGTTTAATACTAAAGAAGATATTTTGGCATTTAGAAATAAACAGGATAAAATTATTGATTTAGTAATTATCGCAACTCCATTATTTTATCAAGGTAAAGAAATTGTAAAGCAACTTGGTAATATAATGAAACATGGAGATAAAATCAAGGGATAATAAATGGCAGAGCAATTTGAATTTGATGATAATTTATATTTAAATGATAATACAGGTATTTCAGTAGGATTTAGAAGTGATCTTGCCATTGCTCCATTACGTTCTATGCTTGAAGAATTATTTGCAAAGCAAGTTGAGTCGAATAGACGATATTTAAATGAACAAGAACAAAAGCATAAGAATGAAACAAATAAAAATGTAAAACAAGCGCATGATGATGCTGTTATGTTGATTGATCGTGCTAAGTATGCCGAGACACAGCGTGTTAAATTATCAAGTCATATGGAAAATATTTCGAAAGAAATGCGAAATATTGGACAAAAGTATCAGGCATTTGGCAAAAACTTTATTTTTAATATGATGAAAATTGTTAATAAAAGTTTTGAGTCAACTGTTGATGTTGTTAATACTTTTAGAGATATTGAATCATCTGGTGTTATGGTTAAATCTGGTTTTGATTCTTTATGGGAATCTGCCAATTTAGCAGGTGTTCAACTTAATGATTTTGGAAAATATTTAGGTAAAATATCTCCAACTATTGCCAAATTGAATGCTAATATGCAAGATGGTGTTAAATTATTTGGCGAATCAATGAATAAAATTTCTGATGCTTATGGATTGACACACGATGAACAAGTTGCTGCATTTGAATCAACGATGGAAAAATTAATGCCATCACAAATTCGTCAAATGAAAGAAGAAGAATTGGCACAACGTGTTGATGAAACTGCTCGTAATATGAAATTATTAAGTTTAGCAACAGGAAAATCGGTTGAAAACATTAAAGCAGAAAATGATGCTAAATCAAAAACATTACGCCGTCAAGCATATGCTCGTAGTAATCCAAATGCGGATATGTTTTTTAAAGCATTGAATTTATCTGATGAAGAAGTTGATTATTTGTTATCAGGTGGTGTAGCAATAACACCTGATATTGTAATGAAAATGGCAAACGACCAATTTTATGGTGCTGTTATGCCGGAATTGATGAGATTATCACAATCAGGTGGAATAAATGATTTTGGCACTATTCAATCTGTAATGAAAAAATATGCTCCGTTAGCACAAGCACGTGAGTCAGATGTTATGAAATCTGGAATGAATACGGCATTATATGGTGCAAGTACAATGTCTAAATTATTTGAAACGGGTGTTTATTCAAGTTTTGCTGGTCAAGGAGCACAAAATTTAGTAGGTGCACCAACATTTGAAGAATTCCAAAAATTACAAGATATAAATAACAATGTTTTACAAGCAGCACAAAAAGCAAATGAAGATCATAATAAGTATGTAAATGATAAGTTGGATGCTATATCAGGAAATACAGAAAGTATGGTTGCACTTTTAAAGACATACGGATTGTCTCAAAAAGCATTAGATTTAGGCTGGGATACATTAAATAGATTGACAAAAGGTACTTGGATTGAAGGAATGCCAACCCAACTATTAGCGGGTGGAATATCACTATTTGGACCACAAATAGCAACCGGAATGGCAAGTGCTATAACAACAGGAATATTATCGGGTTTTGGATCATTATTATCACCATTAATAACATTAGTTGGTGGTATTGCCTCGAAAATTGGTGTTAGTTCTTCAATACTTGGTAAGGCTGCAAGTGCGGCAAGAATTGTAATGAAATCATTAGGTGTTGGTACATTATTAGCATCTGCTACGGAAGGTGGTAATATACTAGGAGATTTACTTATTGATATGTTTCCTAATGAAATGAAAAAAACTGGTGGTGCGATGATAGAAACTATGCCTTGGTTGGCGAAAGGGGTTTCTGCGGTTAGTACAATTAGTAAATCTGCTTGGAATGGAATGACAGTCAAAGAAACAGGAGAACAAATAACAGAGAATTGGAAAAAAATTGATGAATATAATCAGAATAAAAACAATTCACAGCAAGTGTCTACTACTAATACCCCTATAAATACCTATATAGAGAATAAAACGCCAGATTCTTCAGAATTAGCAACTACGGATTATACCGAGGAAATGATAAAGAATACAATGCAAAAATATGTACCATCTACATCTGAAGAAGTTACGAAAATTTTATATGATATGAAAGAAGTGTTAACAGAAATGACACAAATATATAAACAAGAACGAATAGATAGAAAAACCACTCCATCCAAGCAGACAATTGATAATACTTCATATGCTTATTAAATTCTCTAAACATAAATTATACTAATAAATATTTGTATTAGAGAATTTAATAAGGGAATATCAGTATGTCTTTCAAAAAATTTTTAAAGAATGTAAGTTTGTCTAAAGCACATTTAGGCACACAGAGAAGTGAATATTCGGGTACCAATTCTTTATATGACAGATATAAAAATTATATGCCAATTGTTTATCAAGGTCCAGATAACAGAATGGAACGATATACAATTTATGATGGTATGGAACAAGATCCAGTAATTTCTTGGTCTATGGATATTATTTCAGATTTTGTAACACAATCTGACCAAGATAATCCATTTCAAATTAAATATACAGAAAATCAAAAATTACCAGATTCACAAACTCTTTCGATAGAAATTGCTTTGGATGATTGGATTAAGACTAATGAGTGGAAAAGAAGAATATTTTCAACTATTCGTGAAGTGTTAAAATATGGTGATGTCTTTTTTATCAGAGATCCCGAAACATTAGAATTACAAAAATGTAATATTTATGATGTATTGGGTGTAGTAGTTGATGAATTAAAAAAACCAACACATTATATTATTAAGAATGTTGAATTAAATGTTCCAATGAAAATTGCAACATCTGCGGCTTCTGATGTACAAACTCGTAATTATTTAAATACAATTAATTCTAATTTTCCAAATATTATTAATAATTCATCTGGTCAAATGACAAATAATCCCAATGATGATCAAACAACATTACCGATTAAAGCAGAAAATGTTATTCATTTATCTTTAAATGTGGATAATATTTTGGTATATCCATATGGTGTAAGTATTTTGGAGAATATATATAAATCGTATATTCAAAAAATGCTTTTACAAGACTGTATATTGCTTTATCGTATTAAAAATGCCACGGAAAAATTAGTATTTAGTATTCCAGTTGGTAATGTTCCAAGATATAAACGTAAACAATTTATGGAAAAATGCCGTAATGAATTATCTCAAAGAAGAATGCCTTCTAAAGATTCGGATGGAGTATTTAATACTATTGACGTTGCATATAATTCAATACCAATGAATGAGGATTATTGGTTGCCTGTTGATGCTGATGGTGTTCAACCAAAAGTTGAAAAATTGGCCGGTGGTCAAGCATTGGGTGAAATTAATGATATGGTATATTGGGAGAATTTAGTTATTCGAGGATTAAAAGTTCCTCAATCTTGGGTTCCGTATGGTCCAACAGATGGGCAACGTACAATGCCAACTAATACCTCTAACACATATGTTCAAGAACAAAGATTTTTTAAATATTGCCAAAGACTTCAAAATATTATTGTTACTGAATTGGATTTAGAATTCAAATACTATTTGAAAAAACGTGGTATTAATATTAATGATGATTGTTTTAATTTAGCATTTTATGAACCTTCTAATATTACTGAATTAACAGAAGAAGAAATTCGTAAAACAAGATTAGATGCATTTTCAGCAGCAATTCAAAGTCCATATATTGCTAAGCAATTTGCTTTGAAATATTATTTGAAATTAACGGAAGAAGAATTTAATGAAAACCAACGTTTATTGATAATGGAAAATCAAGAGAAATTTAAAGATAAAGATATTCCACTACCAACAGAAGATAAGAATCAAGTTCCAGGATTACGCTCGGTTGGTGTTGAAGATATTCCGATGGATTATTTAAATAATATAAAAGACACAATGAATCCAGATATGGGAATGGAAATGATGGGTTCTATGGGCGGTGCTGATATGGGAATGACTGGTGCTGGTGGAGAAACTGCTGGAATGGGCGGTGCTGATATGGGAATGACTGGTGCTGGTGGAGAAACTGCTGGAATGGGCGGTATGTAAAAGGAAAAATAATGTTAAAAGAATTAACTAAAATATTAAATGAATCAGTTCAAAATAAACTAAATGATAATTTTTGGAAATGGTTTAATGGCAGTAAAATTATTGATAAAAATGGTAATCCATTAGTTTGTTATCATTGTACTAATCAAACCTTTGATACATTTGATAAAAATAAAATTGGAACATCTCATGATATGGGCCATTATGGCAAAGGATTTTATTTTTCATTATCTCCAAACCATTATTATGGTAAAAAATGTTTAAAATGCTACTTAAATATTAAAAATCCTTATTTTGTTCAATATATGAACAATGATTTGATAAAAGAATTTTCTCAATTAAATTTAATACCAAATAATTTAAAACCGATTATTAAAAAATATAATTTATTAAAAAATGATTTTTATA
>ERZ1034873.881-NODE-881-length-12919-cov-108.314366_pt1 | contig 12919 bp, 27 predicted proteins | sample MGYA00520689_ERZ1034873 | MGnify/ENA primary metagenome ERZ1034873 (study PRJEB33766, sample SAMN09781722) | gut metagenome | biome: gut microbiome | host: Homo sapiens | place: Madagascar | study: EMG produced TPA metagenomics assembly of the PRJNA485056 data...
TTTTTTTAAATTTTCAAATTTTATTTTAAATGGTAGGCCAGGTTGGACTTGAACCAACAACCGCATTAAGCACCTGATTTACAGTCAGGGGTGATACCAATTACACTGTACTGACCTATATTGGCACTGGTGGCTGGATTTGAACCAACGAATACAGGAGTCAAAGTCCTGTGCCTTACCACTTGGCGACACCAGTAAATTATAAGTAATTAATAATTTCTTATTGATTACTTATATATTATATAATATTTTTTTTTAAAATTCAAATTTACAAGACACATTAAATAAATTAGCTATTGCCCTACCATTTGGGCGAATTATCTTAACAGAGATAATATTGGACTTGAACCAATAACACATAGATTTTATCTAATATTTGCTGCGTGTGTCTTTAATGTTAGTTATTTAACCCTGACAACCTACTAACAAAAGGGATGGCTCAGGGGAGGTTATCTGTGTCATCTAGACCTCATTTTTTCATTCCAATACTAATTTACTTAGGGGGATCAATCCTTTTCAATTATGTATCTTTAACAGAACCCTGATGGTCCGAGTGGCGAGACTTGAACTCACGGCCTCTTGATCCCAAATCAAGCGTTCTACCAAACTGAACTACACCCGGATAATAAAGGGTAATTAATTACCCTTATTTATTACATTTCCTTAGCAAGTCTTTCAACTACGCTATCGTACATTTCCTTATCTCTTGCACTATCATTGAAATACACAGTCATATCATCATAATACTTCTGTGCCTTCTCAAGTGCCTTAGTAGCTTCATCAAGCTTCTTAGTAGCACGCTTCAGACGCTGAGAACTGACCTTTGCCTGACAACGTGCTGCAGCAAGCTGCTTACCCTTTTCAGCATCAAAGGTATCCTTCGGATCACACTTAGCTACACCACGCACAGTCCTACCAGCATAAGTAGAAACTGCAACAACCTTATATGGTGTACCATCTGCCTTAGTGGGGACATAATACTTATACTTATCCAGAGAATATTCCATAACTTTTAACACCTTTTTCTCATTTATTTTTTTCTTTATTTTGTATATATATTATATATCATTTTTTTAATTTTTTCAAATAAAAGAAAATAGCCAAGATTAGAATTGCCAGCAGTTTTGAGTCCCGGCCATCTAGAATCTATTAACTAGAAACGGTTTTATTAACTATCTAATCTTGGCTAATGGAGCCGGCAGACGGATTCGAACCCCCGACCTGCTGATTACAAATCAGCTGCACTACCAACTGTGCTATGCCGGCATTTAAGAGGGAATTTATTTTTCCCTCAATTTCTATATATATTATATAAAATTTTTTTTAAATTTTCAAATATAAAATTCTGAGATAGAAGTATCATTTACTAAATTAATTAAAGTCTATTGATATATATTACAAGATTCATTAGTCATATACCAAAAGCCATCAATCTATTTTTTGAACTCTTTATCAAAATTTAATATCTATTTTTTAGTGTATTTACCTAATTTTATATCTAATAACAATTGCTTATAATCTTTACAGAATAAACTTTCTTGATAACTTCCAAATTTTTTATACTCTATTAATAAAGCATATTTATCTAAACTTTTATAATAATATTTATAATTATTATTTTGATGTCCTAATACCATATAACTATCATGAGCTTGCATTAATCGTTGATATAAGTAAGGAAGATTTTCCTTAATAATATCTTCATTATATTTTTTAATATAAGTAGTTAATTCATTATCACTCAAATACTTATAAGGGAATAGCCATCTATAATACTCACAACTTGGTTCATAAAATAAGTTATATATAAAAGACTAAGAACTAAATATTTGCCGAGAAGCATTTGACCAATTCGACTTAATATCATTAACTTTTTTTAATTCTTTTTCCATATGTATTGCGGCATTATATACTTCAATAATATCTAAATCACTATTTTCAGTCTACAGTCCCTAGGCATAAGAACCTTCAATACATCCATAAATGAAATTATCCATTAGCTAACTCCATTAAATAGTTAGTTTCATCTTCACCGATTATATCTATAGCATCTTGTCTATTAATTAAAAATGGATAATTACCGCCTATTTTATTTTGATAATAATAATTTGCTAATACTCGTGCCTTATGCATTAAGCATGTATATGTAGTACGTTTATTAATAGTACCAAATTCTTGATAATTAAGAGCAGAACACCAACCGCATTCACTTGACACTGGACATTCAATACAGTCCTACGGACTTTGTGATTTATATGTTACATCTAATCCAGCTATCATATCCTTTGTCTATTGGTTATATCCAATGCCATCATCAACATTGCCAATAATATATGGTAATTGATTTTTACCTATTGAACTTTCCATATAACGTAAACAAGGGTATAAATCACCTTTATAATCAACGGCGAGCATATTACCATTACCACCACAGAAATTTTGATCTGATATATTTTTCTATTGACTTAAATCAAGATTTAATATAGAAGTACCTTTAATTTTTTCTAAATGATTATTAAGAAGATAATCAGCTACCTTTTTTAATTCATTATATAAAACTCGTGCATGTTCTATTGTCCAGCCTTTTTCATAAACGCAATTGGCATGAATATAATTATATCCATTTTCCCATAAATTTACTAATGCAAGGAAAGTATAATTAATATTATCTATAGATAAAGTCATTTTACTTCCTAAATTTTTATCATAATGCTTCATATAATGTTTTGCGGCTTTAATTGCTAAATCATAGCTACCAGTACCATCTGGAAAAATACGACAAGTATCATGCAATTTTTTATTACCATCAATAGATATTGAAAATGACAAATGAGTTTGATGCTTTTTAATAAATTCTTGTACTTTTGGAGTAAAATATAAAACTCCATTAGAACAAATAGAGACTCTAAATCTATCAATCCAAGGATGATGCAAAGTAATACACTATTCTATGAAATAATCAATAATCTAATCTATTAAATCTACTTCAAGTAATGGTTCACCACCAATAAATTCTAATATAACTCCTAAAGAATTTTTTGATTTTACATAATTTTCAATTAATTTATCATTATAAAGTAATTCATTAATTAATGTTTTAGCTATCTCAAAAGGCATTTTATGATGTCCTTTATTAATTTGATAACAATAAGAGCAACATAGATTGCAGTCATCTGTTATTTGAAATGTAATAGTTCGTGTTTTTTCAACATTTGGGCTGCCAAAATAACGACCTAAAGTATCCGTGAATTCTTCAGTACCTGGGAATTTAATCATTTATACTTACCTCAGCACTAAAAAAATCTAAAGACCAATTAATCAATGGTTCATTTATTTGAGTTTTTAGATAACTTTCTAATTGAGCTTTGGCCAAAGCTAACTCAATATAATAATCTTGATATTTTTCATAATAATTTTGAGAAATATTTTTATCAATACCATGTGCCGCCATAAAAGTTAATAAATCTTGATGACATTGTACTTCATAAGTAAGCATTTCTAAATAATTACTTTGTTCTTTTGGAATTTGTATCTTCATTCTTCTAAATCCTTTTCTAACGATGGTATTCTAAATATACCTTGATTTCGAATACTTGTATTTTCCATTAATTTTTCTATATTCATAATTAACTTATCACAAGTATTTTTATAAATTAAACTAATACCTTTTTGTAAATAAAATTTTAAACAATAATTTAAAAAAGGTAAAATAATAGCATTGATTTTAATTTTGTCTAAATTATCTAAAATAGAATTAAGTATATTATCTTTGCAACATAAATCAATTTCAGGATAATAATTTTTTGACATAATAATAAACTAAATTATATAAGAATATTGAAAAACATCAATAAAAGATGTTATACATGGTATTTGATTTAACCAATTCTATAGATTATGAATATAGTTTTCTACTTCTTGTATGGTATCAAATTTAAATAATTTAATTGTATTATTAGTAAACTATGATAAAAATATTATTTTGCAATCTTCTTCAGTTGCAATATTTAATTCTTTATCAATTTTTTTACAAAATTCTGTTATATCTTTATTTTCCTATATGGCTATTAATAACTAGGTAAAATATATATTATATTTTAATTCATTCATTTATTATCCTCATTAAGTGTTGGAGCTACTATTACCAGTGACATTACCCGTACTTGAAGTAGTGCAAGCTCCAGAGCAACTATTACTTCCACAACGCCCACAACTTTTAGTGCATGTGCCGCTGCAGTTACTCTTACATCCTTCCTAGCATACTCCAGAGCATCCTTGATAACCGCAAGTGACAGTACAAGTGCCTTTACATCCACCATCGCAATCGCCATAACAACTACCAGAACAGCCACTTCCGCATCCTCTGCAAGAATTAGTACAACCATCACCGCAAACACCAGTACAATCATTTGCACAATTTGCACGGCAAGTATTTGAACATCCAGAAGTACAAGAGCCAGTACAGCTTAAACATAAACCTGTACAACTATTTGCACAATCAGTATGTTTATCATTAACCTTATCAGTAGTCATCCAAGCACTAACCTAATAGTCCATATTATATATTTCATTATTTAATGCAACATTTTCAGCGTTCGTTATATTTGCTTTTGGAACTAAATTATTATTAATAGCATTTAAAGGAGTGGCATTTTTATCATAATATTCTCTTTTAATAATTCCTCCTACCATAGGATTATTAGAAAAATCATATGTTGAACCGCCGTAATTCTCTACAGACCCAGTGTATTTACGACGTAAACATTCAGCTTTTACTTTTGCTTTTAATTTAGTTAATCTATCTATATCAACTATCGAACCTGAACTATATTGTTTATCTTCCGCCATTATTTCATCTCCTTTAATTTAGTATATAATATTTTTTTCATAATGTCAACTCCAAGCAACAGGAATAATTTTCCAAGTATCAGTTTTTGAAGTGCGATACTTTAATGCCCCGGATGAAGAAGTATCAACCCATATGAGCGCAGCAGCATTAGAACCGGGATCAGTTGAACCAATATAAATTTGATTGGTTAAATCAAAACCAACAGTAGGAGTAACACTTGGATTAATACTATCAGCGTATTTCTTTGTACATACATCGTTATCTGCTATTGGAGTATAGGATGAAGCCATTTGTATTTTGCCGCCTTCAGCCATTTGATTTACTTCATCTTTATATAAACGCTATTCTTGTTCACCATCTATAATGCATAATGTTTGTCCACTAATAGACCCATTTTCTTTTAATGTTTTATATAAGGTTTTAGAAGGAACCTAATGTATAACTAATTCATTAAGAGAAGTATTTGAATTTATTGCCATTTACTTTTCTCCCTCCTATTTTATTTTTATTTTCTTATATAAATAAAAAATAGGACATAATAATTAAATTATTATGTCCTATTTAAGAAAGGGGTGAGTTAAATGCTGTAAATAAAAAATTTATTTCTTATTTACATTTATAGTATATAAAATAATTTTTTAAAAATCAAATTTTATAATGTCTAACTCCATGTGCTTGTAGCGGTTTTTATCCACATTCCTTTTATTTTATGCCAGCCGGTTAAGGTAACAGCAGGTCCGCCAATAAAGGCACCTGTTCCAGCATTTTTATAGAATACTTTATTTACTTTATCCCATAAACCATAAATATTAGTTGTAGTTTTAATAGGAATAAAATCACGAACTAAGGTATTCCCATCATAAATTTGACAAGAATATAATTTTGCACTTAAAAAATATTTAGCTGTTCCAACATCATTTAATGCCAATAAAAACATATTAGTTGTAGCATTTACTGTGCTAGAAGTATTGGTAATTATAATATTATTAAATGAACATATATTTTTATTTTTATCAATATTTGTTACTTGCATAACAGTAGGAGTTTCAGCAGTTAATGACGAGCCAAAATAATCACTACGATATAGCGTAGCCGCTGGAATTGCAGCAATATAAGCTTGAGAAGCAGTAGGAGCAGTTGTATTTCTTGTTCCAAAAAACGCACTCCAAGCACTCCAAGCCATTGGTTCAGCTTTCATAATAGTACGAGTTGTAGCTTTGGGAATAAAATTACTATCAATATACTATGTGCCACTAGACTATATATATTCAATAGGTGTTCCTATTTCAGGGATAATTGAATTTATTGTACCTGCTGTAAAATTACCGCCACTTTTATCAGTATAAAATTTAAAATTAACTTTATCCCATAAACCGCATTTGCCGTCTGATATTCTTTTGGCTGGAATAAAATCGCGAACTAATGTACCATTATCATATATTTTACAAGAATATAATTTCATTGAAGCTTTATTATAATTGCCACCATTATTTACACTGAATAAATATAAATTATTTCCATTCTTTGAGAAATCACTAGAATTTGGAGTAACAGTTATTTTGCTAGTGTCAATGCTCCATATATTATTAGTATTATTTGAAATATATTTTCTTTTCCCAGTTAATTCTGCAAGCGTTTTATTATTACTTCCATAATAAGCATACATAGTCGTATTTTGTCTCCACCAAGAAAAATATGAACCACTAGTATAATCACCCAGTATCATAACCCATCCACTCGCAGCAGATACATCTATATCAGCTTCAACCTTTAGGTTTTTTGAAGCTTTAATGCCAGTGTCAATATATTGTGTACCGGTACTTTCAATATATTCTAATTCAACTAATCCACTAGGAATAGTAGTACTAACTCCAGTATTTACAAACATTTGTATTGGTTCTTTCCAAGGATTAGAATCCTTAGCTGTACTATATAGAGCAGTGGGTAATGTAAAATCTTTAGTCCATTTGCATCCTTTGGTTATTTTTAATTCGGCGATATAACCTTTATAATAACAACCTGATGAATGGTTATCACTCGCACTTCCAGCTAATGTACCTAATGTCAATCCTACATAACTGGTGTTAGTATTTGTTAGAGTACCTTTTAATTTGCCATCAAGGAAGCAATAAGTCGTTGTTCCTGACAAGCACATTGCTATATGAGTCCAAGTGTTAAGTGCAGTTGTACCTCCAGTAAGACCAGGCCAACTGTTAGAAGGAGTGGCTGCCACGAAGGTTTGACTGGATGACCTATGCATATAGAAACCGCGTCCGGCACTTGATATTAAAGTAAATGGTGTAGGATAACTGGTATTATTATTAGAAGTCTAATAAAACCATCCTTCAAGTGTAATATCTCCTGTATATGTAGAAGGAAATGGCATATACATATAAGAAGAACTGCCATCAAATTTTAATGAGTTTTTACCAAAATGAGTTTGTTCATTAGATAATGTAACATTATTATTTGTAACCGTTAATGATAAATTACCTTGACTGTTTAAACTATCACCATTAAAATAAGCAAGGCTAGAAGGGTCATTCATTAAATTACTTGTAAATACTCCACTTGCTAAATTAATTTTAAATGTAGATGTTTTTAAATCATATAAGCCTAATACCTTATCTGAAACTCGCTATACTGGAATAAAATCATGAGTAAGAGTAGAACCATTATATATTTTAAATCTATATAATTTCATACTAGCTTTATTACCATAAGCTGTTCCTGCTTTATTAATACATCCAATATACATAGATAAACCACTAGTAATAGTACCAGCTACAGTAATAGTAGAGCCGTCAGGTTTAGTATATACTTTATTTAATAATTTAATATTAATTTTTGATGTATCTTTAATACCAGAATTATATACAGTAGAGCCATATTTAAATTCAGTGCCGCTATTACTATCAATAGCTATTGTATCAATACGGAAGAAATTCTATGTCTCACCAGTGCCGCCAGAAGAATCGTTGCCACGCACACCAAATAAATTATAATATGGATCACCTGATTGACCATTTAATACTTCAAATGTAATATCAAAACCAGTATTACTATCAACAATAGCTCCTGTGTCAATATATTGTGTACCTGTGAATTGTAAATATTCAATAGGACTATAAGTAGAGGGAAGAGTCTAAGGAATTTTTACTAAAGTGTTTCCAGAGTTAGCCTCTATAACTGTAATACGTATATAACCATTCCCTGTATGACCTGTTTCGTTTGCTCCTGTTGGAGAAGCAAATGCAGTATTACCAGCAATTGTTTGAGCATTGGTGAGATAATAAGACGAATTAAGCAAACAACCGGATGGATAATTTGAAGCAGTTGATGAGGTATATATATAACCAGAACCACCACCGCCATTACGTCCATCTGTATCAGAATCATTATCGTAAGCGCCACCGCCGCCATACCAGCCACCGCCGCCACCACCACAACTATACTGATAAGCTGGGCCGCCTTGACCAAACGACCCTTTAGTGCTAGCAATGCTTGACATAGAAATACCGCCTGCAGTCTAAGAACCGCCACTACCTGAACGATTTCTTCCAGAAGAAGTAACAGCATTTGAATACCCATCTAAACCTGAAATACCACCACCGGCTCCTTTTCCCGAACAACCACTTGTAACACCTGAGCCGCCTCCAGCACCAGCGACAATTACTCTTGCATATAAACTGTTTTGTTCAATGCGAATATCAGAAGCTCCTCCACCTCCACGCCCACTACTTATGCCTTTCCCACCGCCGTTATATCCACCATTTATAGATGAATCGCTACCTTTACCTCCAGTTTGCAAATATATGATAGTTTTTTTAGATAGAGTTAAAATTCCAGTGCTATAGCCACCATATCCGCCCTAATAGCTGCCATAATTTCCACCCTAAGCACCCCAGCATTCTAATTTATACTATCCTTTTGGAAGAGTAATTGATTTAGCAGATCCACTATAAGGACAATTTAATATATCACCAGTCTATATTTTTGTAGGAGTTGTAATAGTTAAATCATATTTATTAGGAGCTTCATATTGAATTGTTTTATTACCAGAAAAATATTCAATATTAGTATCACACCATTCTTGAGTAGGTTCATTACCTGCGCCAAATGCAGCAGTTAAATCAATAAGCATAGCATCATCAATATATGCTATTGTATTTGCTGCCATGCCTTCAAAATCAAATCTAAACTAATGTGTAAAATTATCTGACCATTTAGAACGTATATTACGCCAACTTAATTTTTGCCACTAATTTATTTTAGAAGAATCTACATTAGCAGAACCCATTAATGGTTCATCTACTGGCCAATAGCATTGCATCATAGAACACACATTAGATGTTTCATAAAAATAAACACTTACATAATATATATGATCTTTTCTAACAGCATATTGATTGGAAGTCTAAATTAGTGATTCAGAGCTAGATGTAGATGTAATTTTTAAGCTATAAGAGCCAGAATGGTTAGGAGAAGTGGCGTAACTAACTGAGCAAGCTGCATTAGCAGTCCAACCTGTATTTTCAAAACTTGGATTAGTTAATAAATTAGTTAAAGTAATTGTTTGTTTTGCCAATTAAATCAACTCCTTATTCACCTTCATATTGTATCCAAATATCACCAATATCACCATCTGATACTGTTGGCTCATTAGTAGATACTAGTATTGGACGTAAATATTTTACTGATGCAGTAATCGGAGTGACGCCATTCCAAGTCATTGGTGTAGTTATTCCTGTTGGCTATTCAACTATTACTGATGGAGACCAAACATTAGCAGAAGTTAAGGTTAGATATTTAGTATTCGTGGTAGAATAACCTCTATTACGAAAATCTCTATAATAAAATTTTATAGTATTACTACCAGTAGGGATTTCAGTTAGCATATAAATATCTGAATTAAATACCACAATAATATCTTTACCGCTATCCCAAGCATCTTTAATTTCTTGATAAGTGGTAGTATCTTTAGTTGCGATAAATACACCACCTGCATTTTCAATCTATTCTATAAGTTTAGGTTTAGACATTTAAAAACCTCCTTTAATTATTAAATTTAGGAATTGCTATATAATAATAAGTATAACCGTTATTATTGAATATACTAGTATAATAACTACTAGCAGCAGTAATAATAACTGATTTTGAATTCCAAGTAAAACTAACATAAGTGCCATTATTGTTAGGAAATGGGTATTTCATTCCTTGTATGCCACACATATAATTTTGAGCAGTACCAGCATTAGTTTGTACCATAAATACCATCAAATAAGCAGGTTCAAAATTAAAATTAAGAGTTTTTGTTAAAGCATTATTTCCTATATAACTTCCAACATAAGCTCCTTTGATACTTATATCGCCAGTCATTCCATTTACTGATCTAACTAAATGAGATGTAAGATATCCAGCATCATTAGTTAATTGACTTACTTTAGAAATTTTATTATTCTATATCTGCTAATCAACATATTTTTTATCAGTTAAGTCTCCAGAATTAGATGGTGTATAAGTACTATTCATAGTTATTTTGCCTGTTGTCATAATATTATTTTTTGAGGTTAATAGCATTTCATTCATATCTTTTGGCAATTCACTTATTTTATTATCAATAGCCTAAATAGTATCATTTTTTATAATCTATAAGTCATTTATCACATCTGATAAATAGTCTTCTGGTTCTATCCCTCGAATATTAAGAATAATAATACTATCATTAGCTGATGCCGCAAAATCTAATAACTTAATTTTATTATCTTGAATTGTATAGTTTATATTTTTAGTCATTAATATACCATTAAAAAATATATTTAAATCTTCAGGATTTTCAACAGTAAAAGGAAAAATAAATGTTGTATCTCCTTCTTGTGCAGTGAAGGAATATTTATAAGGAAGATCATCTTCTTTATCTACAATATATATTTCATCATTATTTACTTTCCCTTGTTTCACCATTTGATTATAAATTTTTCTAGATGGAACCTTATTTATAACTAAAGAATCTAATAATTTTTCACTATTTTTTATTTCCATCTATTACTCTCCTTATTAGCTCCAAGCAACAGGTACTGATTTCCAAGTTCCAGTTATAGATGTACGGTATTTAAATGTACCAGTAGATGAAGTAGTATCAATCCATAACAAGGGTGCTGTTCCTGATGCAGGAGTAGATGATCCAATATAAATTGGATAAGTAGTAGATGTACCAACTATTGAAGGTTTACTATCATCAACGTATTTTTTTGTAGCAACGTCTCCATTTGCTGAAGGAGCATAAGTACTATACATAGTAATCTTACTATTGGCTGCCATAGTATTTGTTTTATTTAAAAACATAATATTAGAAGTATCTGATGGTAATGTGGCAACTAAATCATTTATTTCTGTAAGAGTCTTTGTTTTAACAGCATTTATTTCATTAATTGCTGAAGTTTTTACAGTTTGTATTTGTTTAATTGCCTCTTCAGCTTCTTTGCCAAAATCAATAGCTGCGGCACCTTCTATGCCCATTACAGTAATATAATCATCAACTTCAGCAGTAAAACCAATAAGTGTAATTACTTTACCAGATACTGTATAGTTATCTGTTTCTCTCATCATTATACCATTATAATAGACAGTAAGGGCACTACTATCTTCAAAATCAAATGGAATAGTAAATGTAGACTAGCCTGCTGTTGCAGTAAATGTAAATCTATTTACTATATGGTCATTAGCGGCAACCTAATCATCTACATATTTTTTATTTGCGGCCTCTGTATCGGCTGTTGGAGTTTTTAAATTAGTAATTGTTTTATTATTAATATTAATATTACCAGTCATAGTACCGCCGGCAAGAGGTAAATATTTTCCATTTATAGTATCTAAGTCATTAATAAAAACCAGATTTCCTACTTTAGTAGCTCCATCACCTATTTTTATTTTCTTTAAATCATCATATATAATAATTTCGCCTTTTAAGGGAACAAAATTAGTTGCTTTATCCCAATTAGCTTTTGTATCATGCTTCTAAATAATACGGCCTTGGAATGTATTATTTGCCATTATATTTCCTCCTTAAACAAAAATATAGGGAAATAAATATTTTGAAAATAGTTCAAGATATTTATTTCCCTATATTAAATATCTTTCTCAATCATCTATTTTCAAAAGAGTAAAGATTATAATAAATAAGTTATCAATTTCAAACTTATTCTGTCCATTTGCACCATATAACTTTGGCGCCTGCGTCTTGTGCTTTTATAACTCCATCTTTTATTGTAATTGTTTTACCATCAATTTTTACACCACCAAGTGTTTCTGTAGTTGCTGTTGGTAATTTATATAAATCTGGAATAGCACTTTTTTCAGCATATTTACTTAAATCAGGTTTATTATTTAAATCATTATAATCATTAGATACAGCAACAGCGCCTAATGTATCAATCAAAGTTAAATAATATTGATCATTTTTAATTTCATCAGGCTATGGTTTATTAATAACATTGTTCCATTCAACAGCATCTGCTACGACCCCTTCGCCAGTTGCTATTAATGCACCAGTGGCACTAATTTTAAGACCTTGACCTACTTTAACTACACCAAATTTTTCAGTTGTTGCTTTTGGTAATTTGTCACTTGTAGTTTGTTGATTAACATATTCTTTTGCATCAGATAATGCTTTATTACTAAAATTTTGAGCAGCTTTAATAGCTCCTTTAATTGTATTAGATGCTTCAGTATCCTTATCAGTGCCAATTAAATTATTTTTAATTTCATCGCTACGAGTATTTAACTAACCTAAAGTAATAAAATTAGTAGGTATCTCAGTTTTTTCAGCATAAATAGATAAATCAGGTTTATTACTTAGTTTATTGTAATCTCCATTAAAAATATTTTGTTTATAAGCAATGCCGCCTTCATGCTCTATTTTTTGAATTAAATTTTCTAATTCTTGAACTGTAAGCTAAATTACATATCTATCTTTTAAGCCAGGCATTTGCAAAGATTTTAATTGCTTGTCTACCAATGAAAGTTCCTCCTTCCAATGTTTCTATTCTAAAATTATATAAAAAATAAAAA
>ERZ1034873.882-NODE-882-length-12909-cov-79.282480_pt1 | contig 12909 bp, 16 predicted proteins | sample MGYA00520689_ERZ1034873 | MGnify/ENA primary metagenome ERZ1034873 (study PRJEB33766, sample SAMN09781722) | gut metagenome | biome: gut microbiome | host: Homo sapiens | place: Madagascar | study: EMG produced TPA metagenomics assembly of the PRJNA485056 data...
GCCACATTTGGGATGTGGAGATCGGACGTTCAAGTCGCCCTACTCGGACCATCTAGAGTAGTAAATCGTAAAGGAGTGTTGCCGCTTGACAATTCAACTCAAGAATTTTCGTTGTCTTGACCAAGATCACTATGGCGAAGACAATGATTGTACTCTGACATCTCTTACTGCGGTAGTTGACTTTTATTTTGCACATACTAAACCTGTATCAGAGATTTACGCTACGATTGAGAAGGTTGCTCGCAAGTATGGCTACACTGGCAAGAAAGGCGTCGATCCGTGGTTTATTCGCCATATCTTTGATGAAATTGCTCGCAAGTATTGCATTGTTCCTACCGCAAAAACAAGTGTAAGGTATTTCAAGGGCATGGGATTTAACTATGAAACTATTTGTGGCCAGATTGATAAATGCAACCCAGTTATTATGAATGTCTGGAATGCAGGTAAATATCATAATCATACTATCACAGTAATTGGCTATGATACTACCAACAAAACCTTGCTGGTTTCTGATAACTGGAGTGTGCGGCCGCAGGCCCTACGGTGGGATGATATTGGTTTCATTTGTTCCATTAATTATTGGGATTAAGAAAATTTGACATTTTAAAAAATTTATGTTATAATATTTATAGAAAGTGAGGGAAGAACATATGGAAGTTAATTTTGGTTCTCGTTATCAAGACATTCATAACAATGTCTACAAGTTAGTGGGCGCCGCAAATTCCTATGACAAGAAAGATTCTGTTCTCTTGTTTGCCCCTGTTCATGCTGGTACTGTTGGTGATGTATTTTATATCACTAAGGAAGCCGCAGATCAGACATTCTTCCCTGTGAGTAAATACTTCTAAAAAATTGAGTAGTGAGTAAAGAGCCATTAAGGTTATAGGCTTCTTGTACAAACCATTCTAACATGGGCCTGTACAACCCTATGAATGGTGAAGCCATAAGCTGAATGTCATATGGTGTAAGTGGTAGCCCGCTGGGGATGAACCCTGGAGGTACAGGTTCGAGCCCTGTTATGACGACTAGGTTAACAGCTTATAGGAAAAATCTTAATGAAAAACTTGCTTAGACGGGATTGAAGATAATGCTAATTAAAGCGCACCGTCGTTGAGTAGTGGTTGCAAACATTATTCAGAGTAAGTCGTAAAGGTGAGAGACCTTTACCTCAATTCTTTAATATAGCGGTATAGTGTAATGGTAGCACACCACACTTTGACTGTGACAGTTTAGATTCAAATTCTAATACCGCCGCCATGTCTTAGAAATTCTATTCATTCGCACTTTTAAAACTGCTATCAATGAGTTTATAGTAATGTTCCCCAGCATTATGAATTTCAAGATAGCCATTGACCTAAGTAAGTCGTTAAACTACTTGTTATCCCGGCGTGGCGTAAAGGTTAGCGTACCAGATTCTAACTCTGGGGATCCCCGTTCGATCCGAGGGCGTCGGTGCCATAGGTCTAGTTTGGTAGAGTTTCACCCTGACCTTAAAAAATTCTAAACTACCACCTCTCTTTCCAGATTGTTCATTTGATTATGGTTGTTGTATAACTCAGTGCAGACACAATATCATGTGGCTGAGAATCCTCTCCTAATCAAGACGCCCCCTGCTTAGAAGTAATGACGGATACGTTATTGCGGCGGTGCTTCCCACTCGCGAGTTTGGGAACAACGAGAGATAAAACTCTCGCCGGCCGGGAGGATGTACTGGAATTATCGCTATCAAAACTACTGTCTCGTCGCCGTCGCAATAGAAGGCAAGCGTTAAAAGCGTAGCCCGAATCTTGATAAGGTTTAGGTTTGGTACCCTATGCAGACTCAAGAAATACCACTAAGGCGGTTTGTCGTGAGGTTGCAGTAATGTAACTATAAGACGAGGTCAAGGTACAAGTAGCCCAAGACAATGACTAAGAAGAAAAGATGCAAAAATCTTTACTAATGTGAATGATGGGTGAACGTTGTAGGTAATCAATCCTGCATAGGCAATGTACAGCGTAAGCTGTTACGGCATAAAGTCTAGGGTCGCTCCCGAAAGCTCACTTATGTCGTCCTATTGAGTGAATATGATAGAAGGTAATGACCAGCAACCCGAAGGGGTATACGGCGATCATAATCAAGTGAACAATGTAAAATCCAGTCCTTTGGGGCTGGATTTTTTTTATGCCTCTGGTTGGGTCGGTTTGGGCGTCTGTCCGCAAATCAAAACAGCCTTTCAGAAATTTTTAGGACAAAAGTGATTAATCTACATACCTCTTTTTTTATAAACAATAGAAGAATGAATTTTAAGTAAAGGAGGTAATGGTCTATGGCTTATACGGCTATTTATGCGAATGGTTCTACATTTAATATGGTAAAGAAGTTTGTCATTGATTCTTTTAATGAAATTTATGATATTGATACAAGTCAACTTTCACCAGGCAGTACCGCGTTTGATATTAGTTCTAGTAAAACATATATGCTAAATAATAAAAAGCAATGGATTGAAGTCCAGATAGGTACAGGCAGTGGAGGCGGAGGTGGCGGCACCTCTGGAGAGATCATTTATGAGGGAGGAGAGATTTAATGGCAGATGTTATTAAAACAACCTTCCAAGTAAAGAGAGGTACTGCTGCTCGTTGGGAGGAGCTAAATCTAATTTTAAATCCTGGTGAACCTGGATTTGAAATGGATACCTTTAAACTAAAAATCGGTAACGGAACCACCGCATGGAAAGAACTTCCCTATGTAAATGATATTGACATTAGTAAATATATTACCATTGAAGATATTATTAATGGCGATGTTATTTTACCCGTAGCAACACAAGTCACAAGAGGGGCTGTTTTAAGCTCAACTGATGTGAATGAAATTTCTGTCGATCCTGCGGATGGTTCTATGGAAGTTAATTCTCTTGCGGTTGATAAACTACAAGATACTACTGATGTTAGTTTGATTTTAAATGGCGGCGATTCTACTCGTCTCATTTAATATAAAAATCTTTTTGTAAAGGAGATTCTATAATATGGCTGAAATTAAAACTCGTTTACAGGTTTTAAATGATACCGCTGAAGCTCTTGCGGCTAAGGCTAGTGCGGTGCCCCTCAAGGGTGAAATTGTTTATGACCAAACGAATTATAAGATGAAAATTGGCGACGGTACTACTACTCTTGAAAATCTAAAGTTCGTTGGTGGCGACGAAGCTAAGCATTTTGATGTGGTTGCTAATACCGATGAAGAAGATGTCGCCGCAATTCTGCGTGTTGCTGGAGACGCGGAAGTTCATACTGGAGATACCGCTATTGTTAAACGTGTAATCACTGGTGATAAGATTTCCCATACGGCTTATGTTTATAATGGTACTAACTGGGCTGCCTGCGATGGTAATTATCGTGCAGATAATGTCTACTTTGATGATGATATTACCTATACTGTTGCTATTGGTACTCTAGCTAAGCCCTCCGGTTCTGCCAAGTTTGCGGCTAAAGGTAAAAACGTAGAGCAAGTGCTGTCTACTCTAATGGCACAGGAAGCCAATCCCTCCAAGTCTAATCCTGCTGTATCTTTCAGCTCTACTGGCGGTTTAGGAACTTTCGAGATTGGTACTAAGAAGAACTTGACTTATACTGCGGCGCTCTCTGCAGGTTCCTATACTTATGGTCCTCCTACTGGTATTACTGCTCAGTCTTGGAGCGTTTCTTGCACTGGTGTTACCGGTACTAAAACTACTGCAACTGGAACTTTTGAGAATGTCGTTGCTGAGTCCAATGGTAAGAAAATTGTCGCTACTGCTACCTATAATGAGGGCGCGATTCCTGTTACTAACTTAGGTAATCCTTATCCTACTGGTAAAATTGCAGCTGGTTCTGCTACTACCAATTCTGGTGAACTTAAAGGCGTACGCTACATGTTCTGGGGTCCGATGACTGATGCAGATACCGCAATTGATTCTGCTGCTGTCCGTGCGCTGGCTCATAACAAGGCTACCAGTACTGGTAATCTAGCTACTTTTGGGGCTGGCGCGGGTGCTAAGAAGGTTGTTGTGGCAGTTCCTTCTGATCGTAAGATTACCAAGGTTCTCATGCCATCAGCTCTGAATGCGGATGTTACCGCACTGTTTGTTAAGCAGTCTACCACAGTACCTGTCAACGGTGCTAATAATTATACGGCTGCTGCTTATAATATTTATGTGTATCAGCCTGCTTCCATTGATGCTGGCGAGACTTACACTGTTACCATTGGTTGATTATAAAAGGAGGTAAATATAATATGGCTAAAATTATGAATGATGCTGCTTATATGGGTTTCCCTCTGAGTATCAAGCGTGGTAACCCTGCTCCTGTTGATACTACAGCAGTATGGTATGATAAAACTGAACTGGAAACTTATGCTGCTTCTGGTGCTACTGCTTATGTTGGTCAAATTCTGACTTTATATGCCGATGTTGCTGTCGAGGGCGGTACATCCAAGAAAGTTTGCGAAGCTTATATGATTTCCAATGAAGCTGGTACACTAGTTAAGTTAGCTCAGACTACTGCTTCTGGTGACCTTGCTTCTGATGTTGCTGCTCTGCAAACTCAAGTTGCTGATCTGATTAGCAAGGTTGGTAAGGCTGCTGAGGGCGAGACTACTCCGGCTACTGGTTTATATAAGGAAATCGCTGATGTTCTGGCCATTGCTAATACAAAGGTTGCTTCTGTGACCGCCGCTGATAAATCCGTTACTGTTGGTGGTTCTACTACCGCACCTACCGTTAAGGTTGCTATTTCTGGTACTACTGGCAATGCTCTGTCTCTAGTAGATGATGGCCTAAAGGTTACAGTCCCCGCGGTTCCTACATATAGTATGAAGAAGCTGGATACAGCCACTGCTGGTATGTCCGCTTCTTATCAACTAACTAAGGACGGCACTGGCATTGGTGCGGTCATCGACATCCCCAAGGATATGGTGGTCAAATCTGGTTCTGTGCAGACTTATGAGGCTAGTGCTTTGCCTGCTGGGGTGGCTGAAGCTGGCACTTATATTGTGTTGGTATTGAATGATGCCGCCGAGACTGCGCTGTATATCAAAGTCGATGACCTTATTGAGTATGTTACCTCTGGCTCCACTAAGGGTGACATGGTGTTTGTTAATATCGACCCCAAGACCCACAAGGTAACTGCCACCATCACTGATGGTACTGTGACCGAGACTAAGCTCCATGCCGATGTTAAAGCTAAGCTGGCTAAGGCGGTGTCTGCTGTTCAAAAGATTGAGGCGGGTACTGCTAATGGTACCATTGCTGTTGATGGCACCGATGTGGCTATTACTGGTCTAGCTGACGCCGCTTATGCCACTGTTGCTTCTCTGAACAAAACTGCTCAAAGTAAAGTCGATGCCGCCAAGTCCGAGCTGCTGGGCGCCGAAGCCGATGATAATACTAAGGAAACTATTCGTGGCGCTCGTAAATTGGCTGAGTCCTCTGCCGCTTCTGCTCTTTCCGATGCTAAGGCCTATGTGGATACTGAGATTGGCAAACTGGAAGTTACAGATACTGCGGTCGCCAAAAAGTTGGTGTCCGCTGTCAGCGAGACTAATGGTAAGATTACTGTAACCCGCCGCGAATTAGTTGCTGATGACATCCCCGAGCTGGGCATCTCCAAGATTAGCGGTCTGCAAGCTGCCATTAACGCTAAGCAGGACACTGTGTCCTTCGATGGTGAGTATAGTGCCAGCAACAAGGCCGCGACTGTCAAGACCGTCACTGATGCTGTCTCCGCTGTTGTGAGCAATGGCGCCGACAAGGCCGCTGATGATACCATCAAGGGTGCCAAGCTGTATGCTGATAGTAAGTCTTCTGATGCGCTGACTGCGGCTAAGGCTTATGCTGATGGACTGGTGACTGGCGACACTGGTGTATCTGCCCGTGTTGAAGCCTTGGAAACCAAGGTCGATGTAACTAAGGTCAGCACCGCCATTGCCGCCGCTAAGGATGAGGCTATTGCGGCTGCTGCTACTGCTTCTGATACTAAGGATACCGCCCTCAAAACTGCTATCCTGGGTGCTGCCGATTACGCTCAGACTGTCAAGAGCGCGTATGAACTGGCTGCTTCTAAGGCTACTATCGCCGACGTCGAGGCTAAGGGTTATGCTACTAAGACCGAAGCTCAGGGTTATGCCGATGCTAAGGACACCGCAATTGCTGAGGCTAAGAAGGCTGGCACTGATGCTATGGCCAAGATCGGTACCATTCCTGAGGGTTCTACTGCCACTACTGCTATCGATTATGTGGATGAAAAGATTGGCAAGATTCCTGCTCAGGTTGATTATAGCGTGACTTGCGATACCAGTACTCCTGCCGGTGTTGCCAAGCGCTATATCCTGTCTCAGAAGGGCAGCGAGATTGTCACCATTGATATTCCCAAGGATATGGTGGTGGAAAGCGGCGCTGTTGTCGAGAATCCTGCTGGTCAGACTGCTGGCACTTACTTGGTGCTGACTCTGGCCAATGCCACTAGCGATAAGGTCTATATCAATGTGGGCGATTTGATTGAGTATGTCACTGGCGCTGAGGCGTCTGACGGCATCATCACTACCGCCGTTGATAGTAACCATGTGCTGACTGCCACTATTGGGGATGGCAAGATTACCAAGGCTAAGCTGGCTACTGCTATCCAGACCTCTCTGGGTAAGGCTGATAGCGCTGTTCAACCTGCTGCTCTTGAACCTTATGCCAAGACCAAAGATGTTGCTGCTGGGTATGTGGCTAAAAATGGTACTGACCGTTTAATGACTGCTGCTGAGGGTGCTAAGTTAGCCTCTATTAATAGTGGTGCTGAAGTCAATATGATTAATTCCATCAAGGTTGGTGGAGTTGAACTTGAAGCAGATGAAAACAAATCCGTTAATATCACCGAGATTAGTACTGACCTACTAACTCCTGGTACTAAAACACTCATCTTTAATTGCGGCGGCGCAAGCATGCTAGAATAAAACTATTATGAGGGGTTCCTCGTGAACCCCTCTTACCCTTGAAATTGACAGGGTAACTTCACAATACTCTTTTGAAATTGATATTGAGTTCTTTGTGGGCATTTATATGCCCTTTTCAGAAGAGTGTATAAATACCCATAAGGAGGAAGTTTAATGGCAGAATATAAAACTCGTATTTAGCAAAAACATGCTCCTAGTGCAGACTGGGCTAAAGCTACTAATTTCACTCCGCTAGATGGTGAAATTATTATTTATACTGATGTAAATAGATTTAAAATTGGCGATGGAACAACTAAAGTAAATGATTTAAAATTTGCGGATGAAAATGTTGTTACCAATGCCACATTCACAAATGGGACGTTTTCGTTTAAAAATGCTAAAAATGAAGAACAATTTAAAGTAAGCCTGCCTATTTATAACGGAGAGGAGCTGTAATGACTTATGGCTATTTCTGTTGTTAATAATGCTTGGAATGTATCAGAAGAAATTACTTCCGCGGGTGGAGTTTCTAAGACTCTTGCAACCGCAGGTACCTTCTTAGACCGCAATATTAAAATCACAGCTATACCCAAGGTGGGTACAATTGATATTGCAGGAAATGTAAAAGTAACAAATACAGAACAAACAATTGTATTGAATTCTGATACAAACCAATACAATGTTAATATTCAAACTGGAGTGACACTAACCCCTACTCTCACGGAGGGTTGGATTTCTGAGGCCACTCCTAAAAATATTGTTGTTAAAACCACCTCATTACTAGATAAAACGATTCTAGAGTCTGGCCTTACCGCAGACAATCAATTGTATCGGGTAAGCGCAACAAAGGGCTATAATGAGGAAAAACTCTCTAAAGATATTAATGTCTTTCAGGGAGAAATTACTATTTAAAGGAGATATGAATAATGGCTACTTCTTTAACTCGTGAAGAAACTAAGTGGGCAGGTACTGTTGACCTAACTGCTAAATCTAAAACTCTTACTTTAAGCACCGCTGATAAGTATGTAGATAAAGATATTGAATTAACCGTTACCGCCAAAGAGGGTAGTGGTGTGATTTCTGGCGGTGAGCTTACCCATGGCCCAATTGCTACTACAGATAAAACTTATCTAACTGGCACGTCTACAACTGATGGATATAAAGTAACAATTACTAATGATGCAGAAGTTGGAGCTATTTCAGCTAGTATCACAGAAGGTTGGTTAGCAAATGGAGATATTCCTGGCAAACCTGCAACAAGTGCAAACACTGTTTCTAAAGATTTTTACGTCAAGAAGGGCGCGGCAAGTGTTACCGCAGGTCAAAGTATCCCTGTTTCTGGTGCTATTACTAATAGTAATGGTACTTTAACTGCTACACTAAGTGGTTCTAAAACTATTAATGGTTCTGCTACTGCGGGTTGGGTAACCGGTGTCAATGGCGCGAGTGTTTCTGCTTCTGGTCAAGCTACTGCAAAAGCAACTGATCTGGATGAAAACTTAAAGGCTGAAAACATTGTTAAAAATAAGACTATCTTCGGCGTTACTGGCACTGGAGCAAGTGCCACCAAAGCCACTTTTGCTAATACTGCTACCGAAGGTAAAACTTATACCGATATTTCAACGGATGCCCCTGTTCTGATTTCTGGAAGTTATTTATTTATTGATGAAGGATATGTCGATGGCAACCAAAAAATTAGTCTTGCTCAACTGGTCCCAGATGGATCTAACGTTATTGGTAATGAAGGTTTAATTTATAAAACTGTTAGTGCTTATAACAAAAATGGTGAACTTGTTGCTGGTACCATGAATGATGCCAGTATCAAGTCTGGTGCACCTAGTCTCTCTGGTACACCAACAGTTGGTGCTAAAGCATCTGGCAAATATCCTCTTACTGCAAAAATTAATGTTGCTGCTCCTAGTGTGACTGCTGGTGGTTATATTACAACCTCTAATGGTACAAAAAATACAAATAGTGGTAATGTAGTAATCAATCTTGATGCAGCAACTTGTACTGTCACAGGCGGCGGTCTAACTTCCGGTGCTGGCTCAACTTCTGTTTCTACTGACGGTTTGGTTGGCACGGCAGGTGCTATTGATGCTACTGATAAGGTCACTTTATCTACCACTTCTGCTACTGGATATTATAAGATTACTTCTTCTGGTAGTGGTAGTGTTAATAGAGCTGCTATTACTGATGCCCATACTGCTGGTTGGTTAGAAACAAAAACTGCTTCTAATGTGAGTGCAGCTACTTCTCTTTCTTCTAATACTGCGAAGCAAGAGTATTTTATTAAGAAGTCTACTGGCGCGTCTCAAACCGTAACGCCAAAAACAACTGCTCAAAATATTACTATTGGCGCTGGTTATTATCCAACTGATCGTACTATTGCTGTCGCAAAAGTTGATCCTTCTGATGCTACACAAGTCGCACAGGGTGCATTAAGCGCAGCAGATAGCACTATTAGTTCTGTCACTGCAAGTGCTGGTACTGCAACTGTTGACGTGACTAATCTCAAATATAAAATTCCCTTAACATTAAGTGCTTCTGGTAAAGCTTATGCAAAGGTCTCTACTGCTGGTTATGTCACTACCGCAAAGAATACCAGCAAAGATATTTCTGGAACTGGCTCTGCTACTGTTACTCTTGATCTGTATAATGGAGCCTTTACTTGGAACTAATAAGGAGGAATTTAAATGGCAAAAGCAAACGCAGAACCCAATACTTCTAAAGGTACTTTAAACCGTTCTACTTCTGCTTATCTAGAAGGCTTAGTTACACAATCTGCTCAAACCCAAACTTATATTTTTTCAACAGCAAACAAATTCGTTGATAAAAATATTTCCCTTCAAGTAAAAGTGGCAGATGATAACTACATTAAAGTTGTTACTTCTGTTCCAACGACAAAAGCAACTAATCTAATCTACAACTCTACCAATGGTAAGTTCTATGTATGGGAGGAATAACCTCTATGGCATATAAAGAAATTTATGTAAAGCCAGATGGCGGAATTCCTGATAGTGATATAGCTAGTGCAAGTAAATGGAACAATCAAGGCACTAAAACTTATTCAATAACCATGGCTCCTGCTTCTTGGGTAACAAGTGACACTAAATTTAAATACACTTATTCTAATACAAGCCTGCGGGCCTCAGTTAGTCCTATCATTATTTGTACTGATAATGAAAAAGAATATGGCTATATTGCAGATGCAGAAGCTACTGCAAGCACAGGAATTGTTTTCACAGCGAACAAAAAACCTATAGCAAATATTGTATTAACCATTATTGATATTGGTTAAATTTTAAACCCCAGACTTGTTACAGTCTGGGGTTTTCTTTTTTGATTTTTTCAAAAATTTATGTTATAATATATACAGAAATCAAAAGAGAGGTTTTCTGTATGACGAATAAAGACGCGGTTATCACTGTTCTTAATGAGCATCCCTGCCTTACTGCAATGGAAGTGCGGCAGTTCGCCAAGCGACTGTGCGATTATGATATTACTCCGCAAGCGGTTGCGGGAGCGATGAGGCCACTGATTGCGGCGGGCCTTGCCGCAAGTGGTATTAGACCTGATAATGGAAAAACCGTTTATTGGTTGATGGGAGAATAATTATGACTGCATTTGACCATTACGCAAAAGCGCTTCGATTCGCGTTTGAACATACTGAAAAATCTCGCGCTGCAAAAGAACATAACTTGCGGCGACGCCATCGCTCACAGGCAGAAATTGACTGGCGACTACGGTGTGCCAAAGATAGAGTAAGACTAAGAGTTTTTAAAATTCACTCAAGACAATTGTTCAAGGAAGTAGAACGTATGACTGATGAAGCTATAGAAAACGAAATTCTTAAACAGCTTTCTAAGTTTACTAACTTTAAGGATGTGATATAATATGAATGAAATTAAATTGGGTTGGCTGAGTCCAACAGGTAAAATGATAGGGTGTAATGCTTATGGGCATATCCAAACCGCATATGATATTTTAGATAAAAATTATGATATGGGTTCTGTGTTTAATAATCCTGATGATGTGCTTGTGAATTTGGGCTGGGTTCATATTTGCCGAGGAAGTATACTTGACCACGATTATCATTTTTATTGGAATATTAACCATTTTTTGACGCCTGAGCAAATTCAATACTTGAAGCCCTATTTTGAAGATAAGAATATACCGATTGATGAAGTTCAGAGAGATATATTCTTTGACAGATTGGAGTTGATGTAATATGAATAAATATTTTGTAATAAGTGATGTTCACGGATTTTATAACGAAATGATTAATGCGCTTGATGACGCAGGCTATGACCCTACTAATCCTTCTCATTGGCTGATTTCTTGCGGCGATAACTTCGATCGTGGCCCTGATAACTTTAAAGTTATGTATTTTCTTATGCGGCAACCCAGATGCGTCTTGGTGCGCGGTAATCATGAGGATCTATTGGATTGCGCTTGTACTGAGGGTATCTCTATGCGTGATTATGCTAATGGTACAGTAGATACCATTAAAGAGCTTGGTGCGAGTGCTACTCGTCTAGACTGGACAATGGAAGATAAGATGGATCTGGCCTTTAAGCGAACTCGTGGTTTCTTCGATCGCATGATTAATTTTTATGAAACCAAAAACTACGTATTTGTACATGGCTGGATTCCTTCTCTCAAACTATACCCTGACTGGCGTAAGGCACCAACTTCCGCATGGGAAAAGGCTAGATGGGAGAATGGTATGAAGGCTGCCCGCAGCGGTCATCTCGATCCCATAGGTAAAACGATTATATGTGGCCACTATCATACAAGCTGGGGTCACCATATCCAATCGGGTACCCCAGAGTGGGGAGAGGGATCGGATTTCAGTATCTACCGCGACAAAGGTATTATTGCTATTGATGGCTGCACCGCATATACAGGTAAAGTTAATGTTCTTGTGATTGAGGATGATCCTCTGGAGGAGAAATAATGATTGCTGCATTGATTATATTAGGGTTTATGGGTACTATTGCTTTGTTGATTTGGCTGGGCGTTACAATAGTTGTTTTTATTCACGATTATAATAAATTCCAAAAAAGGGACGATAATCTAGACTACGCTGTTATTGACTATTCAACACTAAAACGTTTGTACCAAGTTAACCCCGATGGTTATGAACCAGCTTATGATCAACTATATAGAATAAAAAATAACAATGGTTGGAAAACAAGAGAAGTTCGAATTATCTTCAAAACTATTTTTGATTATATCAAATTTGACATGGATAAAAAACATAATAAGAAAACCAGCTATATCACCAAGCGTCGCAAGCAAGAGGAACAGGGTCTGAGCAAGCTTCGTGATTTGGCTCAGCAGGACATTGATAATCTACGCGCAAAGTTGGACGCAGAATTTGAACAAGAAAAGAAGAAAACTCAGGAAATCGCGACAAACATGCGGCGACCGCTCGGCAATCTTAAACCTTTTGTTTATTCTAATGGCGATATTAAATGCTATTATGATAAAGCTATTTATATAGACGAATTAGGTTACTACTTTACTAAAGATGGCAAGCCCATTCTGATGCCTTGGGAGGAGAAATAATGGAAAATATCATTGTTTTAACTGAGTGGAGCGGTAACTCTTTTGGCTGGGGTGGTGCCAACATTATAGTTATTGCGCTTGCTATACTATTAGGGTGCACTTTTGGCGGTTATATGCTATGTTTATTAATAGATAAGGACTCCATTACTTTTCTTTTAGTTTTAAGCGTTATATTAATGCTTTTGATTTGGCCTCCTTTGAATAATTGTATTCAACATCGAGGAGAAACCTTCCAGAGAATTGCAGCTCCACCGCAGGTTACCCAGCAGGAACTTGAAGAAAAATATGACACAGCTAATTTAATTACAAAAACGGAAAACTGTCCAGAAGGTATGGTATGCTGGGAAGTTAGTTTTAAGCAGGTAGACTAAATGTCTACTTGCTTTTTTTTATTTTTTATGTTAT
>ERZ1034873.889-NODE-889-length-12811-cov-8.152556_pt1 | contig 12811 bp, 11 predicted proteins | sample MGYA00520689_ERZ1034873 | MGnify/ENA primary metagenome ERZ1034873 (study PRJEB33766, sample SAMN09781722) | gut metagenome | biome: gut microbiome | host: Homo sapiens | place: Madagascar | study: EMG produced TPA metagenomics assembly of the PRJNA485056 data set...
GTATAAGCTTTATTATAACAAACATAAACAAATAAATAATTTGTATTACAGCTATAATGACCTTTTGGTGAGCCCTGAAAAGCTCTCTAAAAGGTTTTGTTTCTCAAAGCTTTTTGTAATTTAGCAATCGCTTTTTCAGCAATGGCTTTTTCTTCTTCTAATTTAGTTCTTTCAGTCATTCTTAAATCAGGTTTGTTTAAGTCATTGTTGATTAATTGAAGTTCTTTATTTCAGTTATTTAAATCAGCTTGAATTTTAGTAGTTTCAACACCATGATTTCCCCATTGTTTCAAAACCCACATAACAATAAATGTCGTGGTGATGAATGTTAAAAATCCTAAAATAGCAATGATAGCTATTAAAAGAATAATGATAGTTTCAGACATATTTTATTCACCTCCTTTCCCCAATCTTTAATTATATTAAAAAAAGCTAGGTGAGAGTGAGCCTAGCTTTCATTATTGATTATATTACTTTATTTCAAATGACTAAAAATTAACTTTCTTGATAATTGTGCTAATGACATATATTCTCTTTGAGCTACTTGTTTTAGCAGTTCCAATTCTTCATCACTCACTCTAATATTTAGGTACTTTATTTTTGCCATTTTCTATTTTTCCACTTCTTCAATAGCTTTTACAAAATCTTTATAGTCATATGTGTGTCCTACAATGTAATGTATTTTGTCTTGGTCTTCTCATACATTGACATAATACCAACCAACCACCTTTAATAATGCTGTTACTTTTTGAACCAAGCTTAATTTTTCATTGTTAATAATTTCATCATATTCATTAACACCTTCTCACCAGTCATAGTCCAATGCTTTATCAATATATAATGAATTCTTACTAATCATAATTTATTACCTACTTTTTAAAATTAATTATGTGAAACATCCACAACTATATATTACCACAAATTAACACAAAATTATCATTAAAAGACAAAAACCACATTTTCATGTGGTTCTTGGAAGGGTTTATGTTTCGCACACAGTGACCTTTACTACTAGAGTACTAACACTTGCTGGAGTGGTTTTTTAAAAACTTAAAGTATCATAGCCTATAAGTAATACATTATAACAAAAAAAATCATATTGTTTCAGCAATATGACTTTTAACTTTCAGAAATCTAAACCGGTTCTGGTGCGTCACTAGACTGAGTAGGAGACACTAGATTTAGCTAAAATGCTGAAATCATCTTAGCACAACTAATATTATAAACTAATTTCAAAAAAATCACACACCTAATAATTCATTATTTAATTTTTCTAATGGGTCTTGGGTGACATTAACTCTAATTGTCGCATAAACATAATCAATTGTTCCGTTATCTTGATTATGGTTATTTGTATAATTCACCACAATATCTGTGAAAAATCTTATGCTATCGTTTGATATAAATCCACTGTCTTTTCACACCAATATCGCATTAATATTTTTGGCTAGTGAAAGGCCAACACTAATTTTAACTCATAAATGAGTATTATACCAATACACTTTGGAATTACCAAACACTGCTGCTCCATTAGCGAACACGGGCTCTTTAAACTTACTTCAAGACACTCATTGTTTGTTTTGAGCTTGAATAGAATTTTGGACTTGTTGAATTTTAGCATCGGTTTGTGACTTGGTATAAATGTTTTGGTTAATGTAATCTCTGTTGTAATAATTATTTGTGACATAATCAAAATTTGCTTTTTGATTGACGGTGCTTGTTAGTGTTCTTACATTTGAATTTGTGGTGTTAATATCACTGGCTAATTGGTTAGTTTTGGTATCAACTTGGGATTTGGTGTAGTAGTTAGCTAAATTTACTTCCAAAGTCCCTTGGCCATAAACAAACCAATTTTGATTTCCTAATGCAGGTTTAGAGTTGGTATTAGGATTTCTTGCTAACCATAGCTTGTTATCAAGTTCTACAGTATCACCAACAACATAATTTGTAGTAGAGTTTCATGTCCCAGCAAACTTAATATTGTTTAAACCTGTAATTTCAGTTCTCAAAGCTTGAACTGTGCTATCAACATAACCTTTATTTGCTACTGCGTCATTTTGGGTTGGATTTCCAATTTCAATTATCCGGTTTGGTTCATTGTTTAATTTCACAATGAAAGCACCGTGTGAGTTATCTTTAAAATACAAATCTTTATTGCTAGTGCTATCTGGTGTCATATAAGCAGCATTACCACCATAGCCTAATCTTAATAATGTCCCAAGTCCTAATTCTTGATTTGGACCTTGAGCGATATAAGTGTGGTTTCTAAACTGCTTAATAGCTGTTATTGTTTGGTCTGTATTTGTTGTGACTTTGTTATTGTTAGCAGTGTTGATTTGGTTTTGTAAATCTGTGATTTGTTGAGTAGTAGCAAATCCATCAGTATTTAAAGAGTAGTTTAACAAAGTTCATTTAGTAGTGTCAGTTAATGTAGCAGTGTTATCATTGACAAGCGACAAATATAATAATCCACCATTACTAACCACATTCCCTAATTGATAAGTTGTACCAGCAACATATGGACCAACCACCACCAATAATCCCGATGCTCTTAATGAGTTGATAATTTGGTTTTGCTTTCTATTAAGAGTTTCAATATTTGTATTGATTGTGGCTATGTCTGTAATACTACCTTGAATGTTAGCATCCATTGATAATATCTTATTGTTGTTCTCAATCTCTGTATAAGTGTTATTAGAGTTGTCTTTTACCAAATCCGCTTTGAGAGCTTTGTTAATGGGTGTTCCTTCCAAAACATTGTTGATATTTTCAAACACTACTCCATGACTTCTAATCACAGCCACATTTCCATCCACTGCCGGCTCTTGTCATTGATGAACGTATCGGCTATCACTAGCAGCTCATATATTTTCTTGACTTAATAATTTATTTCAATCCTCATAATTAGCTTGTTTATCATTGCTAGCATTAGTCCCACTTGATTTCCACAATGTATAAACTCTTGCTTCTGTTAAATAAAGCTCAACATTGGGTGCTAAAACTTGCCTAGATGTTGGTGTGTTGTGATTGTAAGCAAAACCATCTAAACTAAAACCATCAGACCCAACATTATTAGTATTCCCATTATTGATATAATAAGCAGTTTGGGTCACAATAGCCGATTTCAAATAATCTAACTCTTCAGGTGTTCTATAAAGCTCATTATTAAGGTCAATAGTTGTTTTGGTGTTATAATCCCATACCTTGCTAATTAAGCCAGCACAGGTCATATTTAAAAACTCGCTAGACCGATAAATAGCAGATATGATAGTTTCTTCTGAATGAATAGCCAAATCCGGACATTCAATTCTAAAATCATTTACATTAATAATTTGTTTGTATTTTGCTATTGCCATTAACTAGGTTTCCTTGCTGTGTAAATATCTCTAAATGTTTTTGTAGGTCTTTCTCAACCTCATTTTTTAGCAAAGTTGTTTTTGCCAATAGATTTATTATAGTGTAGTTCAGTGTGTTTAATGTGGTGTAAGAATGTTTTTCTTCTAATTCAATGAAAAGGAAACAATGAATATTTTAAACCAAACCCATTCCACATTTCCACACCCCTAAAAACCTCTAACCATGAAATAGCTACTCTCGGCACATTGTAAAAGACATACCTTTTATTTGGTGCTGTTTTAAGCTCAAAAGCTGCTTCATGTGTATTAGGGTCATAAAAGATTAAGTTTAATCAACTAGAACCTTTAATTTTGATTACTTCAATATCTGTATGTGTAGTGACATTTCCCTTTTTGTCTTTATGGGGTTTTTCAATGGAAAAGAACTGGATATTTGGGAATAATTGATTTAAATTACTGTCTTTGGGTTGAATTATTCCTGCTTGGTCTAATTCCTTTTTCTTTTCCCTTGCTAATTTCTTAATTCCATCGGCTACCTTAGCCGCACTCAAATCAAACATAGCAGCAGGATTAGGTGAAATCTGCAATGCCTGCATTAAAGCTAATTTTTTAGCTCATTCTTCAGCAGCAATTCTTTTAAATGTCTCGTGTGCGTCATGAACTGTCACTGGTTGTCTTAAAATAGTGTTACCTTCTTCATCCACACCAAACATATCTAAATAACTTTCAATGACCCAATCATTGTTATTTGTTATTCTCTTACCGTCCCAAATTCTTTGTAATACATAGTCCAATCTCTTTTGTAATCTCTTATCAGACAACATTATAATTTCATCTCTATTTTCTTTAGCAAACCATTTAGGCAGCATTTTCAACAAAACCACTTGGTCCTCAACCTTAAAGTTAAAGATTGCTTTAATTAAACCTGTCACATTCCAATTATCAGGTGAAGCATTCCATATCTTGGTAATCATTTCTAAAATAGTTTTTAAATCCATAGTAATTAAAAAAGGGTGTTATTAGCACCCTTCTTTATGTTATTCCTCGTCTGAAATATGTCTTGCTCTTCCTGATGTTTCAGTGCTTCTAGTGTTACCAGTAGCAGGTGCAGCTTGACCTGTAACAGTAGTATTTGTTCTTGTATCAGTTGTGATAAATGCTGGTTGGTTTCAAGAAACAGGATTTGCTGTGTGTGGTAAAGCATTCATCCAATCATCAATTGATTTAGGGTTGTTGTTGTTGTCAAATGTGATTATATCCGCATTATCAACCCCAGTAATGAACTTAACATTTACATCAACTGGTGCTCCATCTTTAACCATAGCACACACTAATTGAGGCCGTAAAAAACCAATCCCATACATCCATCTTAACCCAAATAAAAAGTTACCATCGCCTGGGTCTTTTTCACCTCAAGCATAAACTTCACCAAGCGGCATACACACAGCTTCATTATGAACTAGGAACCCAACAATATTTTTCATATCAACACTATAATTTTTGTTAAATGATGCTCCGGTAGCAATCTTTGTATCTAACATGTTTTCAGTTAAGAATTTAAACCCATCAATCACTGTTCCTTCAACATCTTTAATTTGGAAATTTCCAACAGTTCCTGATGTTTGGTTACGACCAATAGCACTTAATGATGTTTGACCTTTTCTTGATATGATGCTGTTAAAGTCCTTTTTATTAACCCCTAACATGTCTTTTGAATATCTTGTGCCGATTTCATCCACAAGCATTTTAATATTCATAATGTCACGATACACACCATCACCGTACTCATTCATTGTTTTAATTGTTGTAGGTGGTGTGAATGCGCCAGACGCATTTCATGTTCCCCCGAATTCATCAGGTCTAAAACCAAGTCCTTTAACCTTGATATATTGTTTTTCGGCTTGTGGTGTTATTAAGTTAGCATTGTTTCAAGCTGTGTTTGTCTTAATAATGTTAATGTGTGCTTGGTTTTGTAATGTGTGATATTTCAAGAATGACAAGAAAGCAGCGTTTAATTGGTGCTGCATACCAATATACATACTTGATGCTATTTGTGACAATAATTCATCAGCAATACTAATACGAGACATATTAAAGATTTCATATTTGTATTTAGCAACCATTGCTTGGTCCATATCAACTCTTATCATGTCTGCTTGTGGTTCTTGGAATGAGTTGTTAGAACCGCGATATTGTTCGTTTTGGATAATTTGAATTTTTCTATAATAAGCACTTCCTGCTCTTGAAAAATCCGGTTTAATTGATGCTGTCAAATATGACAATGTCACATTAGCTTGTAGCAATCTTAAAACTTTTTCTTTTAGTGATAAGGCAATATTTCCACCTGCACCATCACCAAAACCTCCAAGCATCCCTTGGATACCTTGTAATGTAGCCATTTTTTAGCTCCTATTTTTTGTAGATTTGTTTTAAAAACTCCTCATCAAAACTAGCCCTATTATCTGCAAAACCTTTACTGATATCATCTACATTCATAAAATTAGATTTATCAAAAAATTCAGGTGTGACTTCATTACTTGTATTTGTAAAAAAGTGAGGTTTATTTTTAGCGAGCTCGTCTCACTTAATAGTGTCAAATTCTTTACCATGTAAGGTATTAAAGTCATCAAAGCAGTTAGGATTTCCTCCATTGCTAATAAAAGTGCTCTTGTGAGCGTCATAAACTAGCTTATCTTGAGTTTTAAGCAAATCATCGTATAGTTGGTTTAACTTTGTATTTTGCTCTTGTAAATCATTAAATCTAGTTTCTAAATCAACATACTTTTTTTGTTCGGTGTTTCTCACACTGTCAGCAATGTTATCAACTTGTTTTTGAGTATATTGTTTTTCCTCTGTTTGTGTTTGAGGTTCTTTTATATTTTGGTCCATTTGGTTCTCCCTGTGGAATAATTTTCTCAATTACATTTAACATTATAGCAAAATAAAAAAACCCTCTTTAATGCTAGAACAAGAGAGTTTTATATTATTGAAAAAAGAATTTATCTAATTTAATTTTTAAGGAAAAAAGATAACTCTGCAATCAAAATCTATTAGGTAGCTGAAAAGAAAACAACAAATGCTACCCATTACAAGTATAGCATAAAAAAATCCACTCTTCCGATAAAGTGGATTTTTAAGAACAATAATTAGCAGTATGTAATCGCACCGAAATAACAACAATTACACATTCATAATTATACACTATCTTTTAGGAATTAAAGACATATTAATAATTTTTGGTGCTTCTGGATTTTGAGTAGGGTTTAATCCATCTCTAACCCATGAACTTTTATATGTTTCTATAACTTGACTTGAATTATTAGAGTAGTTATATGTTTGTGTAATATAGAAAGATTGAGTGGATGGATTAAAAATTATGTTAATGCTAACATTTCTAATACTTTGTATGACTGATAAATTGTTATTGGCTGGTGTTGTGAATTGAGGTTTTCATCCCCCATGACCTGTTGGTCCTGTCCCTGGAAAATGTTTATATGTATAGTTTCATCTATTATTAGCAATACAGGTTGTAGTGTTAGTTCATTCACCATCATTAGTTCAGGTGTATGAATATGTGCCTGTGCCTGTATTATCTCTTGTAAATTGTTCTAGATTTATAACTATTTGACCTCTAACAGCATTTGTCCCTGGTGTTGGGTCCCCTGAAATGCTAAATTGTATTGATTGGTAGTTAGCTAAAATTCTATTTCATGATGTGAGCTGATTGTGTGTAAGCACTTTTATTTGACCTGTTGGTAATGTTTGTGTGGTTCTAAAACCAATATTAGATTGTGGGTTGTCTTTATTAGCTATATTAGGGTCTGGTGAGGGTGTGGTGCTTCTTAAATAAAATTCACTTACTGTAATTAATTCTGATGTGTCAAAATCTAATCTCACTGGAACTCAATTAGAGTTTTGAGGTTCAATAATCTTTTTAGGGTATTCCATTAATTGGTTTGTGGTGATGTTGCTATTGTTGAAAATTGAGGTGTTGATAGTAGTTCATCTATCCCTAATATTTCCAGTTCATTTACCTTGGGATTGATAAATTCCACTAAAAATCACTTGGTCGTTAATGTCTAAAAACTCAATTGACACATCACCTTGAAAACAACTATCAATGTTAATTTGCTCTATAATGTACCCTTTAATGTTTTTGTGTGGAACTAAGCTTTGTTCCCCATTCATTAACATTTTAGCCCCACTTCTAGTCACCACATCGTCATCTTGGTCGGAAAATTTGTCAGTTTGACCTATGGATGAAGTGCTCCATATTCCTCTAGGATTTAGGTTATTTTGTGGATTATTGTTTTGGAATAAATCGGTTAGTTCCATTTGGACCTGAAAGTTAAATGAGTTGGGTGTGTCAAACACAGCGCTATTAACAGGGTCTATTTCATTGTTAGAAAATGAAGAAATAGGAATTCTGTTAGGATTATCTCCTGATATTTCATCCACAAACTGCAACAAACTCAAATCTAAAAATGGAGCTGACACTAAACCAAAAACACTTTTAGCAGGTGGTGGATTAACTTGTCTAGAAACTGTAAAACCTATTCCAATACATAACAAAGCAGCAGCAATACCAATTAATCCAAAAATCCTTAATCAGTTTTGTTTAGGTTTGTAGGTCATAGCACCAGCAGCACCTAAGCCACTAGCAGCACCAATAAATGACCCAAAGGTAGTTGTTTCTTTGATGTTTAATGGAATTTGTAAATCATTCTTATAAACTCAGTAGTTGTCAAACAAAATATCAATAATGTTTTTTGTGGCTCCACCATATTTAAAAGCATTATCTCTATTATCTACACCATAGACATTTGGAATAGTCATATTCTTTTGTGCTATTTTAGGAATTCACTGTTTCAATCCAGTATTGTTACCTAAAATTTCTTGATAAATATTATTTAAATAAGGACCATCAGCACTAATATTAGTGTTTTGGACTTTGCTTTTATTAAAAGCAAATGTACCCTTAAAGTTTTGAGTAGCTACCACAGCATTAACATTATCTTTAATTCTTTTAGAAATGTCAGCCCAAGCATCCATACTAGGGATGAATTCACCAAAATATCAATTATTAGTAGCATTGCTTGTTCTTTGTAGGTTGGGTGTAATAGGTTGTTCTAGGGTGCAGCCAAAGATTGGTCTTAATGCTCTTAATTTAGTGTTTTTATCACCATAAAAAACTGGTCTTCCCACAAATGAAATACTAATCGGCATAGCATTACCATAAAGCTTAATAATTGCTTTCTTGGCTGGTTTATGTTCTACCTTATCTCTATCAGCTAATAAGTATTCACCATTATCAAGTAACTTATAATCAGTCCCTGCTATTAAATGTGAGGACCCTGGCATAGCTTCAAATTCTTTTTGTGATAACACCTTGGGATTTAAATAACCTTGTCCCACTGATGACATATTAATATTTTGTTGTCTTGCTTTTCCTGAATTGCTAAATGTTTGATTAACACTTTCAAATGAAACAGTGTAAAAATCAATTTCTCTTGTGTTAGGTTTAAAGTTTTTGTGGATTGAAATAATCCTGTAAATATCCTCTTTGCTAAATTTAGGGATTTTGTAAAATTTCAACATGTCATATGCTGAAAAAGTGTTATCATCAGCTGAAAATTCAAATGTCAAATAGTTTTTGATTTGCTCGCTTGTGTATTCACCATATCCACTATCTTTTAATATTTCTTTGGTGGATGAATTGGATAACATCATTCCAAGCTTATAATTTCCCAATTGATACTTTAATTGTGGATTACTTGAACCACTTACAATCTTGACACTATCTTCCCAAATCACACAGCAACTATCATTACCCGTTCAAATTCTTTTAAAGGTTTCAGCATCATAAGGATTTATTTCACCATCCACAAACCCCCTATTAGTGTAATTAATGACACCTGAAACTATGTAAGGAATAATCACCCAAGAGTTTTTATAGACAACGGGTTTAATTTCTTGCTTTTGTTGGTTAGCTTTTCTTATTTGCTCGTTAAACAAGGTTTCATATGACATTAGCTAAATCTTTCTCCTGTCTTTTCATTAGTATGGACCCCGTCACCATCTATTCCGTGTGCGAATTTATGCGCTTGTTCCATTTGCTGCATTTGGATTTCCTCATTCATTTTCTTATTTCTATCAAAAATGATTTGAGCTTGCTTATCATCGCATCCGTAATAATCCTTAATCCAGTCAATAGGTGAAATGATGTTATTTTGTAATAAAGCGCTTTGAGTTTCAATATATGAATAATCATCTTTGGCAATGTTAGGTCTAATGTGTAAGGTAAAGTTTCTTGCTTCATCCTCCCCTATCCCCATTAATCTAAAAAACTTATAGCATAGCTCAATTAGCTTTTCTTGTCTTAATGTGGTTTTGTATTCCAATAGCTCGTGCTTGTTTTTATATTGAGCTCCAACTTCCCCAACAGTTTTTTGCGCTCCTCCACCTTCACTAAATCTAGCTGAACCACAAAACTTAAAATAGATGTCTAACATGTCTAGTATGACTTTAGTATATTTGCTAAAATCACCAACGCCAGGAACAGCCACTGCTTGGTTACCAACACCGGTATTAATAACTAAATCCCCTAAAATATCTTCATCATAGTCATCATCCAGACCCTTTTTAAATGTGTCTATGACATTTTGCTGTGTGTCATTAACCAAAATCCGAGAGTGACACATTTTTAATTCTTTTTGTAGGTTTTTAATAGCCTCTCAAATGGTGTTTTCATATCCCACCCCATAAGACCAATCCGCCAATTCTTCTCAATTGGTATTTAACCAAAAAGCAAATGGCCGAGATGTGTTAATAAACTCAACTACAGGCACAAACCCCATATTGTGCTCCCAGTATGGTTCCATTTGTAAATCTTTCCAAATCTTGCTTTCAGTTCCAAAGGTATAAACCTTTTTGTTATCCATCCCTCATAGCTCATTTTGGCAGTATGTGGTTGTGTATGTGGATTTAATCACCACTAATTTATCATCTAAAACCACCCTTTGATAAATCACAGCTGCTTGTGGTGTCACAAAGCTTTTAGACATTCCCTGAAAAAAATAAATGGATGGGATGGTTAATCTATAACCTCCCCCCTTGGTTTTATTGATTGTTATAACACTTCTACCAGTTAAAGATAGCAAATATTCATTTCAGGAAAGCACATTAATTAAGTCATTATCAATCTTGAATTGACTAAAAAGCTTTTCTAGCTCTTTATTGTTGCTAAAAAAGTTAATGTGTTGTCCTCAAATGTTATAAGACATATCCCGAGCTAATTTTCTTCTCAGGTTAAACTTAAAATCTCATTCTTTAGCTTTGGGTAGGTTAAGCCCTAACATGTCTTCTATCTTAGCTATTGCTGTACTCATTTTATATTCCTAGTGATTTATGTAACATTCTAGTACTACTTCTCATTGTAATTGGGTTATTGAATTTATATAGCAATGGTTCAATAGCATACTCATAAGCATTAATAGCGTGGTCGTTGGTGTTGCTTCTCTTTTGAGTTTCAATGTCTTCATAAAAAGCACTTTCAAACTCAGATTTAAGCAATTTCATATTTGGCGACATTCTAAATTTGCTAGTTCCCATTAGTCATAATGTTAATTCTACTCTATCTTGGATTGGCTGTTTCACACATTTTCCAAAGGTTAGCCAACTATTCACACCTTGGGCTGCTGCTTCATTTTGTAGCACTTGAATTACACCAGTAGCAGAATTATCAACTCTTACATGTAATGGGTAGGGTTGTCTAGCATTGGTTCTATACATGAAATCACCCATACATTTTCTGTAAAATGACACAATTTCAAAACAGGTTTGATTAACATCCTTTTTAACTTGTCTATTGTCTTGGATATACTCACCGAACATATCCACACCATCCTCTAATGTAGCACTTCCAAATACAGCCACAGTCACACCTGCTCTATCACTTGTACCTCATCCATAATCCATACCAGCAATTAGATATTGTTGGCCGTTTCTAACCCTAGCAGGTCCAATTTTGTGTAGGACATGGGAATAAATCCGACCTTCTTCATAACCAGGTGCTCCTCAATCCGACACTTCGGCTAATCTTGGCGCATAACTTCACATTTGCTTAAACCCATTGATAGCTTCAGGTGTCACATTTTCTTTATTACATCTTCAATTGGAATATTGGATTAGCTCATATGTAACCCCACCAGTAGCAGTTTTAACAGGAAACACCCCAATTTGATAACCAGGCCCATTTTCATCACTCATAATTTTCGGGTCTCACATCATTTTAGAGAGCATATCTTGAACTAACCAATGAGTTTTGCTTCAAGGGTTCATTGTATAAACAAAAAGAATTTGACCGTCTTTATTAGCATTCCGGAATGTTCCACCAATCCCTGACATATCTGTCGGACTAAATTCAAATGCTTCTTCCATTCACACAAACAGATACTTCACATTCAATCTTGGTAATCCACTCCACTTATCAACTGTCTTTTTGTTAGAGTTTGAACCATAAAATCTAATGTCTTGATTGTTAATCCTAATGATTTTCTTGGTAGCGATGTATTTGTATGGGACTTTCATATAATCCAACATCTCCATACAGTCCAGCATAAACTTATCTACATCCTTAGCCGAGTTTCTCAAAGCCACACAGCCCACAGTATGAGGCGGTAGGTATAAGTAACACATCACCAAAAAGATAAAAAAACTTGTTGTCTTCCCTGATTGTCTCCCACCAAAGATTTTATAGAGTGTGATTTTAAGCTTAATGGAATTTAATATCTTGTTATAAACCCCATACCAGAAAGAGTGCGCTTTCACCAGCTTAAATAAGTTCATTATCTAAGCCACTTTCATTCTTACACTCAATAGCAGCAACAGGAATTGACCTAGTCGGCAGCATTGCTTTCAGCGCCTTAACATCCACAAAGTGATTTAAAATCCCCTTCTGCTTACTCATATCCAACAAATAGCGCAACTGGTTAAAATCATAGTTTCTCGGACATTTAACCAACAGCGGATGCTGATATTGCAGTATCAACACCTTCTCTACTTCCGCCTCCCAATAAGCCCTGTAACGCTCCAAATTACGCCACACACTCACAGCCACCACATTCTCATCCAACACAGCCCCCCTCAACTCCTCAACCTCCCTAGGACCCAACCCCAAATCCGCCAACAACCTACTCGGCGTCATAACCAAAATTGAATTCTCCCCCAACAGCGCTTGGGTCTTGTCCTTAATCACATTGAGAGTTGCTTTATTGAATTTCATATTAAGCATTATAGCATTTAGCAAGTATTTTAGCATATGTGGGGGGTGTAATAATGACCCTAGGGGGTGCTTTTTTTAATTCAACTGGCTAGACAATCTAGGCACCAACTAGAACAACTATAGCAACTAGAACTAATATAACAACTAGAACAACCTATTAACAACCTGTTAA
>ERZ1034873.891-NODE-891-length-12793-cov-5.691474_pt1 | contig 12793 bp, 25 predicted proteins | sample MGYA00520689_ERZ1034873 | MGnify/ENA primary metagenome ERZ1034873 (study PRJEB33766, sample SAMN09781722) | gut metagenome | biome: gut microbiome | host: Homo sapiens | place: Madagascar | study: EMG produced TPA metagenomics assembly of the PRJNA485056 data set...
AATCTGAATATCTATCAGAAAATATCAATAAGCCAAATATAATTATTAGAATACCCGAAATAACACACCAAAACATTTAAATCTTCGGCGGCCTCCTACTATCATTATCATCAATGAACAAATAAGCAACAAATAACAAAACAAAGCCAGCGCACAAAATCCATCCAAAATTACCCATTATTCCACCTCACTAAAATAACTCAAATTAACCCATCCTCGGTCAGCGATATAACCCCATCCATCTAATTCAGCAGAAATAGTAATTTTCTTGCCCGCTTTAATCCAGTCATTTGTTTTCTTTCCATCTGGTTCTTCACGAATAATAACACGACCGCCAGAAGTATTTTGGTATTTTGTTTTTTCTAAAGAAGAGGCAACATATTTAGCACTTACAAAAACCGTTCCTGTTTCGCCGCCTTCAACTTCAATCCAATTGTCATTATATCCTATAACTTCTAATTCATCCCCATATTCAAAATGGGCTTCTACTCGTGCGCTCATTGATGGCGAAGCACGTCCATTGAGAGAAGAAGCAGTACAGTATAGTGTTTCGCTTTGGGCGGAAGAAGAAAGAATCAGCAAAAGAATTACGATAAAAATCCATACCATAACTTTCCACCAAGTTTTAAAGAATTTTGTCATTTGCTTCATCCCTTTCTATGATTTCAATACATTTGTGAAAAAAGTCTTTTAATTGTTTTTTATCTCTCGTCAATAAAACAAAACGAGAACCATTTACATTTTCAAAATGAGAATCTAATAAATATGTGCGTTGTTTGTTCATAATATCAGAATAAAAACGTATATGACTATTACGGTCTTTAAAATCGGCGCGCATAGTATCAACTCACAATTTCTTATAATACTTACAAGCCTTTGCATCCCAGCGAGTTAGAGTTTCTTCTTTATCACACCAACCATAATTTATATCGCCAGAACATTGGTCGTATTGGAGACAACAAGAACATACATTATTAGTAGTTTTAGATTCGTAGTTGGTGTAATCTGTTAGTGGGGTAGCTTCTTCGGTTTCGTAGTTAAACATAAATCTCCTTATCTCTAGGTTTAAATTTTTTACAAGCATAATCAGCAGTATGAATAGTGCAATGTGGATAATGGATACAAGAAAAACGCTCCAAGAAAAACTTACAGTCTCCACAGTATTCTCTTTTATCAAAATATTCACAATCAGCCTTAACGGTATTATAATTCACTTCAATACTCTTACGACCGCACCATTTGTTTTCACCTTCAAAATTGCGGCAAGTCCAACATTCACAGATTTGAAGTTGCTTTCCTTGAATGTGTTTAAAGGATTCTTTACCTGTTTGAATCGTTATCATAGCTTCTCTCCTTTCTTGGTGGTTATATTATATAAAAATTTTTTATTTTTGTCAAAAAAAGAAGAGCGCTTTCGCGCTCCGAAATTTTTATTCACCAATGGACAGTAAAGGTGTGGTATCATTACCATTAACAACTGTCGTAGGCATAACACCATTCCAATTAGAAACTTGGGTATATTTAATAAGGTCCTCTGTTAGAGACTCACTAATTTTTTTATTGGCTTCTGCTTCTGCATCTGCAAGCATCTTTACACGGTCTGCCTCTGCTTGAGCATTAATACGCTTAATTTCTGCATCTGTCTCGGCCTGTGCCTTATCACGAGCAAGTTGAGCTTCCTTTTCCATCGTTACACGCTCTTGCTCCGTTTGAGCACGTAACTTCTCTTGAGTCGCAACCTGCTTAGCTTCAATCGCAGAGGTGAAGAGATCTGAATAATCAATGTCTTCAATTTGTAATCCAACAATCGTAATACCATATACTTTTAATTCTTGATTCATCTTTTCGCAAATGGCTTTAGAGATAGAATCTCGCTGACTAATTAATTCCTCAGCACGATAATGAGAAAATACATCCTTTAAACTTTCTACCACACGAGGAGCAATCAATTTCTCAAGGTAATTAACGCCGACTGTGCGATATAGATTAACAGCGGCAGTTTTATCAATAATGTAATTAACACTACCCTTAACCGCAGCCTCTTGAATATCAGAACTATAAGCTACAGTATCAAAAGCATAACGTTGTTCTTGAATACTCATTTGAGTAACAGAACTCCAAGGCGCCTTTACATACAAACCAGCATCACGAGCATTTTCATCTACCTTACCAAAAGTAGATACAACACCCACATGACCAGCAGGCACACTTGCAATAATTGACAAAATTCCGAATAGCAGTGCCGCCCCAAAGGCAGCAATACTTACCCCTTGATATCGTAGAATAGCGATAACAATCGCCGCGATTAATGCCAATACTGCTAAAATAAACCAAATCATTATTCAATTCTCCTTTCAATTCCACAACATAGGAAAAACTTTACTTAATTCCAAAAAGAGTTGATTGCGCTTCTCAGTTAATTCATCTGCACGGTCAGGATAATAATCAAAAGTATCAATTTCAGAATACTCTTGAAATCTCTTACTTAAATCTTGAAGATATGCTACCCATTTTTCGTGAGTTTCGTAAGGCGCAACTCCAGGATAAGAATAAGTCGTATTTGCAAGTTTCTTTAATCCAATAATAATAATATGAATCAAATAATCATCTAAATCCCAACAATCATACTCACTAATACCTTCTTTAAGACGCTCGCGCTTATACTGTCGTTTTGCTAACCCCGACAAATCCCACCAGAACTTATCATCCTTCATAATCTTCTTCCTCTCTTTTCTTGTGTTTGGGTGGCTTTTTGCGCTTATCAGTTTCAATTTTTGTAGCGGGCTTAAAACCTTCTGGCCATTGCCGCCGCATTTTTTGATAGACTTCTTCCCAAGGCTTTACGGGTAGTTTTTCATTTTTCATTTAGAGCAAGCCACCTTTCACAAATTATGCCTTCACTTTCAAAATCATTTAAACAATTAACAGGTGGGCATATACTTGAATAATATGGGCAATTTTCACAAGAAATAATATTTGGCACTTTACGCAAGACAAATTCTTCATAAGTCATAACTCTCAACTCCTTACAAGAAAATTATATAAAAAAATTTATTGATTGTCAATTTTATTGCGATTATAAGCATCAACAATTTCTTCTGTGAGGGTGAAAAAAGTTTTAAAAGTGCCATTAGAATTTAAAGGAGAGATACTAAGTTCACGGAGTTTTTCAAGGATTTCTTCGGCACTATTTTTATCAGAAAGAAAAACATCAAGATACTTTAGTTCTTCTTTAGTGAAAAATTTTTCTAAATTATCCATTACCATTCCACCCTCAAATAAGTTGATTGCTGTGTATAATCTGTTTCAAAACTTGCACGATAACCCAAATTTTGTAATACTTTTGGCGCGTAACTAATAGAAAAATAATTATAATTATCAATATCCATAAAACAAGTGTATTCGCCCTTATTCGTTGTGGCGATAATTTTTTCCTCTACTGCTTCTAAAAAACGAGCAAGTTCTCCAGAATTTTTCTCTTTGGTTAATTCTCTTGCTTGGTCTGCGTTAATCATTCGTCTTCACCATAATTCTTGTCAAAATGTTTATTGTTCCAAGTAATAACAAGATTATAAGAACTATCTATTTTCACTTCATAGCCATAATCGCAAAGCTCATAATACACTGTTTCAATATCACGGCTATGAAAATTAGAGGTATCAATTTTAACCCAATCCAACCGCATTTCCACAGCCGCGCGAATTTGCTTATCTACAATAGATATTAGTGTTTTTAAGTCAGAATCAAACAAGATAGTAAGATACGCTTCATTTGCCGGCATTAAATCGTGGCCTAAAATCTCTTTAACATTCATTGTTTAACACCATCCACTTAATTTCAAGGCCAACAAGTTCATAATCTTTAGTAATTTCACCAACAATATAATCTTGAGCCTCTAAGCAACGTTTTAGATAAATCCATACTTCGGTTCCAAAGTTCGTATCAATATAATAGGTTTTCCATTGACCTGCCTTCGCGGCGGTATTAATATCGTTTTGAATTTCTTTTGCAAGTTCTTCAACTTTTAAAGCCTCTAATGTTGCTTGGCGAGCATATATCGCTGGTTTAAATTGTATCATTTTCTTCTTCACCCCAATTAATACATAAGTGATATAAACCTTCCCATTTAGTGCAAGATGCAGAATAACCATTATGTTCCAAATTGGCAACATAAAGTGTCATTAATTCATCATTTGCATATTTATTTGAAAGAATGATTAATGTAGAAGTCTGATGTTTAGAAATCGCATCATAAAGTTTTGTTAAAACAAACATAAACGGGTCGTCATACTTATAATTGCTCCACGCCCGTGCTTCTTGTGCTGTTGGTAATTTCATAGATTATCCTCCAATTCGTTTTAGTCACGAAATTCATTACACCAATTAACGCTAACACTTGTTTCAACATATGGAAGTTGCTTTTCATCGTATTTAATAATTCTAACAGTTGTTTGAAATCCATCATTTTCAAGCATATTTAAAGCTTCAAAAAGTTCTTCCAAAGAAGCATAAATAGGTGTAGTCATTTGCAATTGCTTCTTTTTTGTAGCTTCAAGAATTTTGTCTTGAATAGCTTCATATAAAGTAGAGAAAAAACCATCTTCTTGTCTCGTTGCTTCATTATAAGCGTCATGTGCAGTCATTCTAAGCATAAATCAATTTTTCCTTTCTCCCAAGTAATGTGAAATAACCAATTATTACAACTTGTTCCTTGAACTGGTGCAATACGAGTCGCGATGGATTGGAATCCATGCTTGTTAAATAAGCTTAATAGTTCTAATAATTGCGCATCATTAAATATTTGGCTAAAATAATATTCATATTTATTCGTTTTGTGCAATAAAACAATATGGGTTCTAATAATATTATTATATAGCGTTTTAATTTCTGAAGAAACTTTTGTTCCAACCGTTTTCTTTCGCCGCTTCACTTTAACTCACCTCAATAAGTTTAAAATTCATCAACTTCTTCTCCGCAATTTTTGCATACAAAATGCTCATTAAAGCGATAAGAGTATCCCTTATAGAAATCATAGCGTGCTTCCATATCGTGCAAATTTAACCTATTAACCATAATCGGCTGGCCGCAATGAAGGCAATCACCATCAAAATGAAAAGATTCGTGTTCGTGTATAGTATAAGGAATAATTGTGTCTACTTTTTGAATTTCTTTACGATTTTTAATATCAGAAATAATTTCATCAATACTTACAGGGAAATTTTCGTGCGCATCCAACTCTACATGATAGGAGTCAGTCTTGTCATCAAAATGATTCTTAATATGGCTATGACCGCAAATATTATGCACCTTCAAATAAGGCTTTTCGTCATCATCATAATTTGCTGTAGCCATTGGATAATGAGAAAGCATAAAACGCCACTTCTTATATTTAAATGGATGAGCATAACCAAGAATAGTAAAGTTAGGAAGCAATTCATACAAAGCCTTACGATTATCCGTATCGTGATTACCAAGCACAACACGGACATCTTGGCATTTAATTTGCTTTAGATATTCTATTCCCTTATCGTTATCGTTTAACATAAGGTCGCCAAGAATATAAAGAATATCGTCTTCTGCGACAACCTTATTGATATTTGCAATAATATTGTGGTCGTGTTCTTCAATACAAGAAAAACCACGAGGCTGAAACAAAAAGTTGCGCGAATGACAAAGGTGTAAATCCGAGGTAAGATAAATTTGATTCATATCTTCTTTTCTCCTTTCTTTAAATTTTCTGTCGCCGCATAATGCTACACGCACCATAACATTCAATGATAATTTTTTCAATCCTATCATCTTCTTTAAAGTTTGGCACAGCAAAATTATTAAACATTTCCATCATAGCTTTACGCGGCACAACAGCTCTACCTTCACGCTGTTTGTTGCGACGGTCGGCAGTTTCATAATCACAAATAATACAATACATAGTAATGTCGTAGTCGCGGCCAAACTTTTCGTCAATAGCGCAGAGAAGCTTTTTGCGGCTACCATAGTTAGCTTGGGTAGCATTTGCAATTACAATTTTATTATTTGAAAGAGCATTAGAAATTTGAAGAATATATTGTTCAAAAACTTCTTTTTCACGACAAAAATATTCTTCATCTTCCCTTACCATCCCATACCGCACAAGGTCGCGACTTACGACTTCTCTTTTTACTTCTCCATCTGCGTAAAGAAACTCACTATTTTCAATTTGATAGTCTTTACCACTTCCCGGAACTCCGACCATAACAATGAGGGTTGGTTTTTGATTTTCCATACAAATACTTCCCTTCGTGCTTTTTTACAAATTTTCTTAAAATGTTTTTCATCGTTTTCATCAAGAAAAATTACCGATGGAATCATCCATCCAACTTCACCGCCACCGCCCTCTTTACTGGGAACCGCACTTCCAGAAAGATACATATTAGTACGGTTATGCCCACAAGAAGCGCAAGAGACAGTTAATGACTTATTATCATAATGCCAGGCATCTTCAGTCCCACAATTTGAACAAATATTACTATCAAGGACGACTATAGGCTGCAAGTTGTCTTTTGGATGATAAGTACAATGTTTAAGAAGATACATAAAATCTTCGTGTTTTAATGTAATATGATAATCATTCATGACGTACTCCTTTGTCTTTGAAAATAAGCAAAGAACTTGCCTTTATGTGGTCTAAATTTACGTTTGCATTCCCATCATCTAATATAATTAATGTTCTCTCAAAACCACATTGCGGGCAAACAATTTTATTATATTCTCCTACAACACTATAACTTGTCCTTTGATGACAATGCGGACACAGCTCAGAACCGCGAATAGCAAGATAATATGTTTTATTTGATTTAGATATCCAGAGCTTTTCTGCGCAATGTTCTAATAAATATTGAAAATCTTCGTGTTCTAATTCAATTATATGTTTTTGTCTCATATCTTTGCTCCTTTCTTTGTTAATTGTATTATACACGAAATTTTCTTTTTTGTAAAAAAAATAAGAGGACAAAATTGTCCTCTTAATTTGTAGTGGAATTACCACCTGTTAAAATTGCCGTAGATAAATCAATTGAGCCGCCACCAGAAGAGAAGTTTTTAATTTTTTCTTCCGCCGTTGTCAAACGCTCATCAAGCGCTTCTCCCGCGGATTGGTCGTATTTTGAAGAATTAATAGCATCAACACTTTCTTGCGTTGCTTTGAGAGCAAGAGAATCGTTTAACTCTTTCGTGATTGCATTATAATCTGCGGTATTTACTTTAGAGTTAATCAATTTTGTTGTACTTTCTTTGTATACGTCTAAATCTTCTTGAACCGCCGCAACGGAAGAATCCTACTATTTATTAATATTTTGAATATCTTGAATAATAGCGGTATTTTTTATAATATTATTAAGTTCTTCATCACTAAGCGCCGCAATATTAACATAAGCCACTCGCATATCTGGTAGAGTAACTAAACGACTGTTTGTAGTTTCAGACTAAAAACGAAGCCATTCAGTAACTGTATCTTGTGTTATATTTTGAAGATATTCTAAGTCATTCCATCGGGTTCTTCCGTCTCCAAGTTTAACACCAGTGGTAATTGTATCTTCATAGCCTTCGCTATTTATTGCAAAACTATATATGTCAATAATTGGATTATTCGCGGTGAAATATTCTTTTTTCTAAACTGTCGCAGAGACAATAAGGTTAACTGCCATAATATCGTCTCCTTTATTTTGATTTTTAGGAATTCGTCAATTCCTCTTTATACCCAGTTAACTGATTATAAATTTTTTGTCCTACATAATTAAGCGGCGTAATGTCATCAATATTATCAAAATGACGAATAGAATATGTATAATAACGAACAACAGTATCATCACTATATATATCTACTTTTTCTGCCGTGGTAGTTAATTGTCCTTGACAAGATTGTTCAAGAGTTAGAGATTGAACAAGTTTCGGTTTCTTTTTGAATAGCATAGATTTCTCCTAAAAGTCTTGAGGCACTTGAATACATAAAATTGTCAATAGGAAGATTTTCGTAGTAATCAATTATGCCATTCTTTTGGTAATAGTTAATTGTTGTGTTGATTTTTGCCTTCTCTAATTTGCACACAGAAGGAATGGGGAAGAATAAATCTCCTGTATTTTCATACTGCGAACCCGCGCATCCTTTTATACAAAACTTATTATACACACAAGTATCACAGTGAGGAGTAGCATAAATATTGCTCATATAAAGAAAGCGTTCGGCAAGATAAAAGTTGTTTTCCTTAGTATCTACGATGCGGCCATTTTGAGTTTGGAAATAGCCATAGATAAATTTATCGTATGCTGTCCTATGGCACGGCACGAGAGCCAAATCGCCTAAACGAATACATAATTGGCTTGGAATTGTGCAAGGAAAAATATCAGAAGTTAAAGCAAGCACCCAAGGAAGATAAGTATAGTTTTCTTCTAATGTTTTATACTTACCAAAGATAAACTCAGAAAAATCTTTTATTGAAGCATATTGAGGGTTTTCTTCTCTAAAATCATCCATTAAGAATGTAAGAAAATCACAATAAGTCTTAATCTTTTCTTCTGCCCAATCGTCATTACGCACTTCTAGCATCATTACACGATAATGAGTTGACCAATTATATTTTTGGCACATCTCTTTCCACCAATAGAAATTTTCTTTCCATTTTTCAATAGAATACGCGGCAACCATCGGGTGGAAGAAAAAGTCATTATGATAAGCAAAATCAAATACTTTATTATAAAATTCATCAGTATATAATTTGGAGCTATCATTGCGTGGGCGATTTAAGTTATCAATTACTTTTCCGTCAATAGAGAAAGACATTTGAAGGCTAACATTAAAGTCCTTAAAATTGTTTATATGATTTTGAATTTTCTGTTTGGCCGCGTCATCCATAACAAAAGAACCATTTGTAGGAATCATTATTCGTTTAACTTGCAAGCCATTTTGTAAGGCTTTAAAAGTTAAATCTAAAATATCTAATCCTAATTGAGTGTGCCAAATTTCGCCGGAAAAATAATCAATGTTTTGCACACAATAATTATTCTCAATAAGCCAATTAAAAACCATAGTTAAATTATTAAGAATAATTTTTGCTTCTGTGGCCTCTTTGGGATAGATATTGTAGTTATTATATAAATAACAGTATTCGCAATGTTGATTACACTGGTTGGTAATATAAAACTCAATTTGAGAAATAGAATGTAAGTCTTTGCCATCATTTGAAGGTTTTTTCCAATTCTTAAAAAACCTTTCATTTAACAAAAACTTTAAAAAATCATTATTTTCTTCTTTAAATGTTTTCATCATTATTCTCCAAATATGGCAAAGCACCATTTAATAATAAACGAATTAATCCTATAGGAATAAGAGAAAAAGAACCCGTAATGTCATAATTATCTTTTAAGCAAAAGTATTCTCCCGCTAAAATTTGCGCAGCGTGAAGAGCATTAGGTTGTTGTATATATTGCTTATCAATCTGACCACTTAAAGCCAAAAGAGTAATTTGATTACATAAACCAACCAAAACAGATGTGTTTGCAGTATAACAGAAATTACACATTTGTTCTTCAAATTTTTCATACTCATCATCACTATAACATAGATGGTGTTGATTTTTTGATTGGCGAGTTTTCTTTTCAATTGTGCCGCTCTCTTGTTCTTGAGAACGCAACTCATTGTATTGTTTTACAGTTTGAACAAATCCTTCATTGCATACTGAAATTTTGTCTTGCGGCAAAAGTCCAATATTAGAATATCCCATACCACAACCGATTCCAGATTGGTAGAAAGTTAGATTTTTCATTTGTTTTTCATATATAGAAAAGGGCCGCACATTGGTATAATATTTAAAGTATTTCTTTGCGTGTTTGCTTACTTCTGCGCAATTTTTTGCAAACTTAGCGAAATACAATCCATCTTCTTTTGTCGCCGGGCAAGGAACGCCCATGTTCGGAGTATTTGTGTAAGCTTGAACATTGCTAAATTCTAACCTATTAACTAAATTAATAAAACAATCTTCAAAGAATTGATAATACTCTATAATTTTTTCTTTTGTATTTAACAAGCGAACTGTTTCTAAGTTTAAGGTAGGTTTAGGTACAATAGAAAGATTAACATTAGCAGGCAATCTCTTTTCTAAAGATTCAACCAGTCTCGCATAATTCTCCAAGCACTTCAAAGTCGTACCTTTTCCGCGCCCTAAATCATTTAATTCAGTTGGGCCGTCGCAAGAAATTTGAAGTTTATAGTTAAATTGACGGTCTGGCCATTGCTTGAACTGGTGCATTAGGCCAAAAAATTGTTCTATCCAATCAGGGAAAGAAAAATTCGTAGAACTGAAAAAATTTTGTAAATATGGATAATCCTCTACAAGTTGCGGTAACACCTTATATATTCTATCCATATGAAGAAAAGGTTCGCCACCCCAAGTTTCTAATGTAGTAAGAGCGCAAGGCTCAAAATACTTGTGTACTCGCTGCATTATATAATCTGGATTGTTAAAAAAATCTTCAAGTTCTTTATCAATTTCAATTAAAGCTTTATTTTTACTAATATTACAATATGTGCAGTTTAAATTACAAACTGCGGAAGGAAATAAAGTTAAGACAGTATGTTTTAGATTTTTATTCATTCTTTTCTTTTATCCTTGTGTTGTTTTATAACGAATATTAATATCGCTACCTTGTTGGCAGTCTCCATGAAAACAAGTATTAGCAAAAGTACCGTTGCTATTTGTGCCACGAGGGGAATACATACCATTCGTATTACTGCCGCGTCCATCTTTTACAGTAGCATTAGAACAAGTTCCTCTACTATTCATAATATTTCCTTGGCTTGTTATATTAATTTTGCAACCATTGGTACATACTCCGTGGCTTTCCATTGTTAATCCCCTTTGGCAATAACCATTCGTCTTATCACCATTACTATTAGACCCATGCTGGCACGCAACACTATTTACACCATTCGTTTTTGCGGTTCCGTGATAACAAGTAATATATTGCCAAGAATTAACTGTTCTATCTAATTGATTTTTCCAATCTAACATTGGTCTTTGCCCACGCTTACCAACTGAAACAGTATTATAATAAATTTGTTGCGCAGGATAAGAAGCATTATTTGTTTGCTGTAGATATTCATCTGCTGACATTCGTTGGATTATTGCATTAATCGCGCCAAAGTCAGAGGGAGTATAAAGCTTTCCTGTTGTGCCATCTGAATTTATGATGATTTTATTTGGAACTCCTTCCGTAGAAAAAGCAAAACCTAAATTTTTTAAACGCTTAATGGCATCAATAATTTTATTAAACCAAGAAGCTGTAATTTTTTCTGCCATATCACTTCACCCTAATCCAAATACGGTTACGCACAGAAGTATTATGTTGGCCCCAAATTTCATAATGAGGAATTTCACTTACATAGCCAATAATACATTCAGGATGCAAAACTTTTTCCCATTTCTTCATCTTACAAACTGCACCATTTGGACCGCTACATACAGCATCGCCAATTTTAAGTTCGTTTTTATCTTCCAAATAGTAAGCTAAAACTCTACCAGCGATTGCAACAGGAACAGTATCAATATCTTTCTCGCCTAAAGCATAGCCATAAGTATCGGATACAATATAGCTATTCGGAATCATACGCCTATCAGAAATCATCAATTTGCCTCGCGCAGTTTCATATACACAGTTTCCCGCTGCATGAGAATCAAAAGACTCTCTAAATTCAGCAATATCATTCCAAGCGCCACCATATAGCACATTATCTTTACAGTCAAGATACACACTTGGGCTATATTTTAGTGTGGTTTTTTTACTATTTAAACCTTCTTGTGTCGCGCCAACAATAAATACTTGACGGTCTGCCGCGCCACCTTGAGCAAAACTTAGACTTGCACCGCTTAGTAAATCATCCAATACGTCCTTAACATATGTTTGACTGCCAGTGGGGGTAGTATATTTTACTTTGTCAGCAGTTAAGATGATTTGTTCCCAAGTTCCTGCGCCAGAAAGAAAGTAATCTTTTGTCCGTTTTTCCGCTTCAGGAAAAGGAATTAGACCACTTGTCATTCCTTCGGGAATATTATTACTACCGAAAATATAGGTAGATTCTTTAATGTCTTTCTTTACTTGCTCAATATCTTTTTTGGTTTGTTCAGAGAAAGCAGTAAATTCATCATCTACCGCAGCCTTAAATTTCTCAATTTTTTCTTGCGCTTCGCTATCTTTTAATTTTACTTCAATTTTATCATATTTGGATTCATTTGAAGTATTAAAGATAAGCCTATCCACTATACTATTTGTTGCAGTCGCGCCATTTGGGTCTTGAGTTATGAAGGGTTTGTCTTCATCTGTATTGATTACAAGAGCGTAGTTTTGAATTTGGCTTCCATCAGGATATAATGATTTTCCTGATTCCGCCGCGGCCAAATATAAACCAATATTACGAGAAGCAATTTGATTTACAATTTCAGTATATTGTGCATTGTCTAACTTTTCTGCGTCAATTAATAAATATGCAAAATTCAAGTCAGGTAAAGTGACAAGTTGCCCATTAGTCGCGCTTTCTGCTAAAACCTTCCAATCATTTACTATATCGGGCGGCAACTTTAGAAAAGGTAAATCATCCCATTTAGTTTCGCCATCACCAATTTTTATACCGTGAGTAATTACATCATCTTGAATAATTTGTCCTTCTGCGTCAATTGTTAATAGGTTTTTCTCTGGATAAGTTCCAATAAATTTTTCCTATTCTTGCACAGAAGACTTTACAATAATATTTACTTGTTTCATATTT
>ERZ1034873.895-NODE-895-length-12766-cov-5.633231_pt1 | contig 12766 bp, 15 predicted proteins | sample MGYA00520689_ERZ1034873 | MGnify/ENA primary metagenome ERZ1034873 (study PRJEB33766, sample SAMN09781722) | gut metagenome | biome: gut microbiome | host: Homo sapiens | place: Madagascar | study: EMG produced TPA metagenomics assembly of the PRJNA485056 data set...
CTCGAAATGCGTTAGCCCTCCGGGGCACGCGGGTTCGAATCCCGCCGTCTCCGCTTTCGCAAAAGTGCCGAAAACCTTAATTTTCATTGTAAAATCAATGGTTTGCGGCACTTTTTTTGTAAGAAAATATAACGTGAAATTATACGATATTTGCTATAATTTTACCATTTTTTGTCACAGAATTTGTCACGGAAGAAAACCGCTGCAGCATGCTCTGGCAGTGACTTTCTTCCTATTGTAATTTTATTTTTTGTCCCACAACGATCTTATTCGCATCCTTGATCCCGTTCAGTTTCTTAATCGCATCCACGGTTGTTCCATGTGCCTTAGCGATCTTCGTGAGCGTGTCCCCGTTCTTAACAACATATACAGCCGAAGCAGTCTGGCTTGTCTGCACGGATCCGGTCGATCGAATATCACCGTCGTTGATCCAGCAACGACCATTCTCGATCAGGTACGGATTAGCTGCGCCGCTCCTGATTGATGTGATCCTGCCGGATCTCCACGGGTTGCAGGAATGTGCCTTGCTTACCGGATCGCTGGAAGCGTCATAATAAGATGAGTATGTCACGGTATCGCCTATCTGATATGTATTCTGCTGCGATGACGTTTTTGCCGGAGTCGGTTGCACCGGTGCAACTTCTGTGCAGATCTTCTTATATGCTACCACATCCGATCTTCTTGACACTTTTGAGAAAGTGACTCCCTTGCCCGGATTCTTCTTCGTGTTTTTACTGCTGCCGATCGACTCGTACATCTTACCGGCGCCCGCATACACTGCCATGTGTGTGATCTGCTTGTCCGATTTTCCGAAAAAGACCAGATCTCCTTCCTGCGGGTTCTGTGTGATCGTACCTATCGTATTAAAATAGCCCTGTGCGGTGTTTCTGCTAACCTTAAAGCCGCTATCCCGCATGACGTTATAACAGTAGCCCGAACAGTCAAAGCCGCCCTCCTGCATCGATTCTCCGCCCCACACATAAGGCTTACCAAGATATTTTTTTGCATTTTTGATTACTTCTGCTCTTGTCTTACTCATTTACTTTTTCCTCGCTTTCTAACTTTGTTTTTGCATCCAACAGCTTATTTGCAACATCCAATCCGGATATTAAGAACTGCGGCACATTCACATGCATCTCTACAAGATTTTCAAGGATGCTGCGGATCTCGTTAATTAAATAAGATGCCAGTGTGAACCATCCGAACAACACTACAAAGGATAAGTTCATTCCGATAATCTCACCCAGATATACAAAGCACGAAGATACAAAAAAGGCAATCCCGATCACCACCCAGTAGAATACTTTCTTGAAAATCCCCTTGGCGCCGATCGCACTGGATGTGTTCTTTTTATAGAACTTTGCCTTGACCAGTCCGGTCACATAGTCAACCACATTCAAAATAAGAAATCCGGCAAACAGAAACCAGTATTTCCCGAAAATGGCTACTCCGATAGTTGCGATCATTCCATAGATTACATTGATTTTGTCAAATACTTTCATATTGATATCCTCTCTTTCTTATTGTTGCTTATCTAAAAGAGCCGATGGAAACTTATGAATTTCCATCGGCTCTCAGGCGCTAATCATTATACATATTGATTTATGAAATTGTTCCTGTTTTTACACTTCTAGGATTATTAGATATTAATAACTTAATATTGGCAGTTGCCTCCTTGGTTACTGTCGCATTATTAAAAAGCTTAATCACAAACGTACCATCTGCTGTAATATCTGCTTCCTGTACATTTACCCAGCCATTCCCGGAATTTGTTCCTATAACCCCAATAATGTACTTTCCTGCAAGTCCAAGTGTACTCAGAACACTATTATGTGAAAATGTCCATGCCTTACCCGACTGTTTCTCAAGGCTATATGCCAGTGAACATTGTCCTACATAAATTTTCTCTACAGCTGTTAACCGATTTCTTAAATCTGCGGTTGTATCACTCAAGTTATTGCATGTAATTTTTACACTCTTTATTTCAGAAGAAACGTCACTCCTAAGGTCACCTAATTTACTGTCAACATTTTCAATGTAAGATTTATTATTTACTATGCTTTTCGTATTGGCTGCTATGTTCTTTGTATTTTCATTAACTACATGCTGTAATTTTTCTACGCCATTATTTACACTGGATATTCCGACCCCTAAGTTTTTATTCAGATCTGTGAGCTTCTGATCCATTTCTGTCTCCGTATAATATCGTTCATCATGATTATGTATGGTCAAATCATGACCCAATTGATTTACTTGAGATAAAACACCATGTATTCCACCAATCGGAAGCATTTCAAACAATGTATCAACTGATGTCACTGATAATCCGGTGATATTCACACGATACAACGGGAATTCATCTACCAGATCACCATTTATAATATCACCAGCAACATATACCGGATCTGATGCATGATCAGATGTTGACGTTCCCTTGATCACCGCAAGGCTTGCTGACTCTATACTGGTATCTTCATTTTTCTGATATCTCACAACAATAAGATCCTTCCGATTGTTGCCGGAAATACCATTATCAATCGTAAGCTCTGTATAATCATTTGGTTCTGTGCAAATATGCCGTCCCTGATCTATCAGATCTCCATCCAAAATCTTGATCAGATTGTTGGAAACAAGTTCGTACGCAAATTTACTTCCAGAATCGAACACGTACCGGCCAGTTCCAAAGGCAAATGCATTCTTTCTCCCATCCTGTGCACTTGTCACATGGCTTTTACCTGTTAGTCCTGTTACAATGTTTACTGCCATACTATTTTCCTCCCACTTCATATTCTATAGTTTGTTCACTACCCTTGATCTTCACAATTTTTTTTGTGATAGGCTGCCATACACTAATACCTGTTACTAATTCCGTTGCTCCAACTATATCTCCAATATCATAATCATCTTCAAGAGATAAATTAGTGTCAATGGAATCGCAATCATAGATTTCTTGTATTTTTTTAATTGCATTGTCTACAAGATCTGCATAATGATCATAGCGTTTCTGATAATACTTTCCTGCTGCAAATTCTGGGATAATCTCCTGATCCTTCTTGAGCCGATAATACTTATTTTTTTCCCATGCCAGATCATTTGTTTCAGATTCATCGTAGTATGTATTCGCTGCCCACGCTGGTATACTTGTTGTTGTAATCTTCTTAAAGACTTTCGGATGTACTCTGAAGCTTGGGGTAACTGTCTTTTTTTCCTGTGTATAATATCGTTTTTTCTTCCACTTTGGTGGATCTGCTTTTCTATATACTCCAGCAAAAGAGTTATAATCCGGTGCTTTTGTAACAGATGACTTTGTATAATACTTAGATGGTTTCCATATCGGGGAAACTTTCTCATCTGATCCAGTCAACGGAACACCTTCAACCTTATAGTATTGAGATCCAGATTTGAAATAGTAATTTCCATAATTAGAATGCCAATCCGTAGGGAACTCGCTCTGCAATGTATATTTATCCTCGGATGTACCGGATATTGCTCTATACTCACCCTTTGTTCCATCTGAATAATAATAGAAATAATTTGCATATTTTTTTGACCAGTCACCCGGCTGCTTTTTCAGACGTTTGTAATCTTTAATCTCAATCTTGACATACTTACCCTTTGCATTCAGTTCAAAATATTCGTCATATCCATCTTTCCAGTCTGTAGGCTGTCTGTTCTGCACAACATAATATATCTTCTGTTTACCTTCAATCTCTCTATATTCAGAATCAACACCATCGGTAAAAAAGTAAAAATACGATCCATAGTTTTTCTTCCAATCGTTTGGCTGCTTCTTTAACTGCTTATAGGAAACCGCTTCAATTAGAGAAACCTTTTCATATGCACCATTTACCTTCTTGTAATAATTCTTATAATCAGTGTTCCATGTGGCGGGCTTCTCAGTAAGTATTTCGTATACCTTTCCGCTGATAAGATCCGAAATGCATTTATATGTACTGCCGCTCTTATAGTAGAATTCCTCATAATTTGACACCCAGTCCGATGGTTTGACCTTTGTTAAGATGTACTGATCTGCATATTCTCGTTCTAAGATCTTATACCCTTCATTATCAGCATCATATACATAAAATTCTGTATATCGATGCTTCCAGTTTACAGGTACACTCTGTAATGGTACATAATTTTCAGTGGTTTGCGCACCACTCAGATCATATACAAAAACACGTTCCTCTAATCCGTACATTACCTTTTTTGATTCATCCAGTATGTAATCCGCATCAGATATCGGATTCTCGATCTTCGTATACGGCTGTACCTCTCCGTTTTCGTTTGTGAAAAGATGGATAACAAATCTGTCCTTAAGATTTCCACCACCAAGACATATAAAATGGTTATATGTATTAAACGTCTTTTCCGCATTGAAACCAACTTGTGAACTATCAAATTCCTCATTATTTGAGTAATCAGCTATATTATGAATGGATAACTGCACAAATCCATTTACATGAGAAAGCATCATCTTCCCATTTACCTGCCTAAGCATGGCAAGAATAGTGTCATAGGCATATGCATAACGCACTTGAAAACCCGGTATATATAGACCGGAATCCTCTGTTGATACAGTAAAAATATCACCAAGCCCTATTATATCAATTATCTGTGCTATCACGGTATTGGCTTCACCGGTCAATGTCAGGTAATCATACCCGCTCGGTGGCGATAATACACGAGTATTTAAAATACCATGCCATGTACGTCCAGTATATGTGATCGTATGATCTTCTGTAGATACCTTGATCTTATCAATAATCCCACCATACTGTGTCTGATCAAAATAGATAAAATAATCTTCCATACACACATGATGATCCATATCAACTGCACATTCAAAGTCATTCTCATCTACTCCAAACGCGCAATCAAACTCACAGTCCTTAATAGCTCCAAGCTCTATTCTATTTTTATCTGCATATATCAGATCCATACCGGCTCGCTCCTCTCATAAAGCAGATCAATATCAAATGTATAACTGCCATTCCACAGTACTACATGCTTTCCGGGTGGTATTTTTTCAAAGAAATTCACTCTTTCGCGGCTTCTGTAGTGAAAGAGATTAACCTTTTCACCATCGACTTTTACCTTATAAATTTTTTTCTCCTGTGTATTAATTTTCAGATATTCACCAATGGCAATATCCGCTGCCACTTCATATGATATATTGCCAATAGATACAACCGGATTACTGCATGTACCAAAGATGGTCATTTCAAAATCACATGGCACAAAATTATGATTATACAAAAACTTATTAACCGAACCATTAGCAAAATCGTACGGATAGTCATATGGATAATCCATACCACTGTCTGCTGCATATGTTTCTGAGATTGTGGCATTGAAATTATTGTGCTCCACCTTAATCCACTTTCCATTTTCTGAAACAATAGATAATTCAAATATCTGGATCTTCTTTTTGGGCTTCCATTCATCGACAGATTTCCCGATCAAATAACAGGATAGGTAAAACTTATCATTCATATATAACTTTCCGGGAGTCCTGTTATAAATATCGCATTCGAACACTTCCAGAAGTTTATTCAATGCAGATTCATAATTTTCAAATGAATCTGCCCTAAGTGCTACCTTGATTTTCTTTGGAACCATATTCCGGTAAAAATCGTAGATACGTGGATTTACAATACTCCGCGTCTTATAAGACCATTCATAATCAATCAGATCCGTATCTGCCAGAATCATATATGTATCCGATGTAAGATTAATTTCCTGCATACTATTATTCTTATATACTATTTTCATACATAGCTCCTTACAATCCGTCCTGCCACTCTATGATCCAGAACCATCTTAAATCCACAACGATCAAAGGCTGCCATATTTGCTTTTGCAAGCTGTTCATAATCAATCGACTGTGCCGGGTAGAACATTGCTCCCTGGTCACCATAGCTTTTCAATTCCTTTGCTACATTTCCGATCCATTCCCTGTTCTGGCTCAATGGAATAACCGCTTCATCTCCATCACCCTCAAGGAATCCAACCTGTCCCTTTTTCAGCACGCCACCTTTAGCCAGACGCGGCAATGACAGCTTATCGATTGTATTAAGCTCTACACCCGGTATCTTATTAATAATGTGGATAACACCATTGATCATACCAATAAAACCATTCACAACATTTTCGATTGTTTTAAGCACATTATTAACTGCACCCTTAAATGCATCACCTACTGCTGATCCTATAGATTCTCCAACTCCGGTAAATAGATCAACAATATCAGACCAAAGTCCATGAAAGAAATCTCCTACCGAACTAAATGCATTACAGATAGCATCCCATGCTTTATTGAATGTGTCTGAGAAAAATTCCCCTACCTTGCTGAATGCTTTACTGATAGACTTCCATACATTATCGAAAAACTTACCGGCAGTTTCCCATCGTTTTCGAATATCTTCAAAAGCATCCTTAAAGAAACCGCTAATTGCATCCATTATTTTTTTTACTGCATTTCGGAATCCCTCACAGTTATTCCACAGTAATACTAAGGCTGCTATAATAGCTGCAATCAAAACAATAATTATACCTATAGGATTTGCCGACATAGCTGCATTTAACAACCATTGTGCTACTGTTAATCCATCCTCTGTTGCTGCTGCGGCAGCATATGCCGCCGTCATGGCAGCAATTCCACCACTAATACCCGTAATCAATGATTGTATCCCTATAGCCAACTTATATGCTGCAAATGCTGAAACCGCTATGAGAACAACCTCTGTGACCTGATCAAAATTATCAATCAATGTCTGTAATGCATCTGACAATGGTTCAAGTGCTGGACAAGCATCGCATATTCCGTCTACAATCGCAGTTGCAATCTCTCCAGCCGCTTCAATTAATGTCGGAATATTATCAATCAAAGCCTGTGCTAATTCCCCTAATATCTGCATGGCAAACTCTACGATTTGAGGTGTGATCTCCACAATATTCGCTACCAATCCAGACAGTACATTTCCAAACGCAGTAATAAGACCTTCAACACCGCCATCTTCAAATCCCTGTTGCAATTCAGAAATATAACTATTCGCAACATCAAGCATTCCACCTGCCTGATCGGAAAATCCCTCAAATATAGAAACTCCTAAGTTCTTGACACCCTCAACTACAGCATCTTTCTTTGTTTCGAAAGTATCTGCCATCGTGGAATATGCAGATTCTGTTGCTCCCGCAGAATTTGTCATTGCATCCAGTGTTTGTGCGTACTGATCTGTTCCTGTATTCAAGATAGATAATGCACCAACACCGGCTTCTGAACTGCTCCATAAGTTTGAAAATGCTGTCGCATCTCCATCAACAGATTCACCAATAACACCTAATGCATCACCAAGAGACATACCGGATGCCATACACTCAGAAAATGACATTCCTGTCTTTTCTTTCAGAATAGTTGCAACTTCCGAACCGCCATCCGCTAACTCAGATAACATTGATTTCAAATACGTCGTTGCTTCTGCTGTCGCTATACCATTTGCCGTCATAGTGGCTTCGGCCGCACCGACATCTTCCAAGGACATACCATATCCGGATGCCAGTGGTAAGATCTTACCCAGTGAGCTTGCAAGCTCATCTACAGTCGTTTTACCTTTATTCTGCGTAGTAATAAGAATGTCTGATATGGTTTCCATTGAATATCCAGCATCACGATATGCATTCGATGCTGTTGTCATAACATCAATAGCTTTTGCCGAATCCGTAAATCCACCCTTAGACAACTTGACTGCCTGTTGAACCGCATCAAGACAGTCACCCATATCTTCAGTAACCGGTACACCTGCTGACATAGCGGAATATAATGTCTCATTCAATTCTGTTGCAGCAACACCGGATGTACTAGACATCTCCAGAATCTTTTTATTCAAATTTTCTGTATCAACAGATACATCACCGAATAATGTAGATGCTTTTGAGAATGATGTTTCAAAATTACTACCGGCCAGAAGTGCAGCGCCACCAGCAGCAGTAACACCAGCCGAGATTGCAGCAAATGACTTTCCCGCAATCTTTCCTATCTCGGATAATCCCTTTTTTAAACCATCTGAGTTCAGTTTTGTATCAAATATAAGACTTCCGTCACTCATGCACCTTCACCACCATTCTGAATGGCTCTGGTTCTTAGACTCTGGCGCTTATACTCTTATTCAAAAAAACTGTTAAAACGTTCTTCCTCTATCAAATCCTGCTCTGTCTTAATGACAGGTAATTCCCATTCCCTACGCAGCTTTGTGAGATCTTTATCTTTCCCATCGTACAATCTGTAACCAATTACCTTAGCCAACTTGCAGGGTTCGGTAATCCCTGAAAGTAAAGCCTTAAATATATGCCAATGCATATTTACAGTCATAAGATCAATATGATACTGCTGCATAAATGCACTGTAGATCAATTCACTGTCAATCTCATAATCAAATGCTCTAACATTGCATGTATCATTGCACTTAGGGCATACATTTGGATTAAATGCAAACATTAATATACTATTTGGCATTGCAGTGAGCACCGGTGCTTCGCCACTAAACAAATAGGAAATATCCCAATCATGTTGTTCACCAACCCTGTTGTCGTATTCAATGGAAAACCTCATCCATATTCGAAAATCCGTGTTAATCAAAAACTCCCTGCCGCCTACCTTGACGGTATTTGGCAGAGAACCATTCACAAGATCAATCATTACATTCCTCGAACAAAAGTTGTACTCTGCTGCTTTCCTGCTTTCCTCATCATTCTCTCAACACTGTCTGCATTCCGAATGGTCTCTTTAAGCAGTTCCTTATCCTCCGGGCTAATCGAATCAAATGCGCTCTTTTTCTGATTCATCTCATTGATCGGCTTATCGTAAGCAATGGCAATACCGAGATAGCAGATTGTGATACTGTTCAGATCAATATCATTCATGTCCGTTGTCTCAAAAATATCAAGGGCGGATTCTTCACCAACCATCTTTTTAATAAACTCATACATTCCCTGATACTTTTTATCCGAATCAAGATTCTGTGAAGCATTATTGGCATCAATACGCTCCATTTCATGTTTTACAGATTTTGTGTATTTTGGAAGGCTATACGATCTTCCATTAAAATTTAATATATACTCCATTTTATATACCTCCTGTTATTTGACTGTTGACAACTCAATCCGTGCTTCTGTTCATGATCCTGCTTCTGTAAAAGTTGGCTTACCATCCTGCATACTGGCAACTCCCTTTTTCACTCCACCGCCAAAGATAACCTTAAAATCTAACTTCTTATCTGTTGCAGTCAGATCCTGCATAGAAATAACAGAATCCGTGAGCCATGCACGGTAGCCGGCAACCGGAGTAGTTGTGTCTGATAATGGAATATTCGCTCCTTCTGCATCTACAGCCTCCTGCATAAATACAATCATACAGTCTGTGTGTGCATCTGATCCCGTTTTCATCTCATAAAAATATGGCCATAACATTTCATAATCTTCTGATCCCTTATACATTACAAGATCCTGATCAATGGTAGGCTTATACTCCGTAACCTCTGTTGTTGCAGATTCATCTGCAATATAATCAAACTCTTCCTCATTCGGATTCATGCTCAATGTCAATGTTGTTGACTTAGCAATTCTTGAAAAGTTCTCTCCATTTTTCAAAAACAATCCTATTTTGTGCTTTTTTACAAGCTGTGTTACTTCCTTTGCTGCTCCTGACATCTTTCTACCTCTCTTTCAAATACTGTATTGATATTGTGATCTGATAAATTGCATCACTCTCCATCTGTGATGTGATCGTACCGGAGTTTGTAACACATATTTCCGTACACGTAAGATTACCCACTTTCGACAGATCCGGATAATCCTCCAGGACATCTTTTGCATTAATGAACTCTTCTAAATCAGCTATGATCTGCTGGTTTTCCACTCGCTGCTCATCCATCTGAGAAGATTTCCTTGCGAAAAACTGATAATACTCTGTAATCTGCTGACTTCCATCATTAAAATTTATGGTGTTTTTATTCGGACTTTTGAATAATGAAAAGCAGCCTTCCGGTGCTGCAATAAAATCTGTCAGCATCTCACTGAAATCTAATTCAGTAAAATCTCCAAGCCATTCCTTTAAACATTCACTTACCGTCATTTCGCACCTGCCGCTTTCTTGGCAATATTTAAGATTTTCTCTTTACCGCCATTATTCTTCATTACTTCAAACCAATATGCACATCTCTGTCCAGCATGTTCCATTGGAATATAATACTGGTTTCTGGCATACGGACTGTTGTACTCTATTTTTCCCTTTCCGATCACTGTATTCATCACCCCATTATCCCTTAATGCACCAGTGTCAAACGGGATATACGGATCCATAAGTCTTAAACACTCACTATCAATGACTTGCTGTACAGATGAATTAATCCCTCGTTTTTCAACCGCTCGTTTACCATCAATTTCACAAGATCTTAATGAAAATTCGAATGCACCCACTACCGGCACACCACCTTCCAATGCTTTAACATTGCACCTTCCGTATTATCTTGCAGTGATACAATCGTACCAGACTTCTGATAATCCTTCTGTAAATCTGTGATCTTATAAGACTGTGATATCTCCATTTCACACTCTCCGGCTACGATCATGTCGTGGTTATTCCGGGGATTGAATGTAAAATACTTTTCTATCTCGCCATCCTGGAGTTTTTCGTAACCTACTGCATCAATGTACTGTTTTCCCCCGGTATCCGCTTCGACCGGAATAACAGCAGTCAAAAGCTGCGTAAATACAATAGATCCAGAACCAGATACCGTCTTATCTGCGGAATACCTATATTCGCATCCTCGGATCACTGTCCGGTTCCAAATCTCTGTCTTATCTGCGTTTTTATGTGCATTGTATACTGTAATGGTCTTATCATTCATCAAAATGCACCCGCCAATCTGGTCCCGATGCCCTTGTAGATCAACTCTTCCATCGCATCCTGTGCCTGCGCTGTACTCTGCAAAGCATAGGATTCTGAATACCCATTGTTATTTACGGATGTCACACTATGTCCGGCAAGTGTAGTCTGATTCGACCACAGGAAATTACATAACTGAAAGATTGTATCTTTCTGTCTTGTCTCAGAAATTTCCATATAAGGCTTAACCACCTTGTTATACTCAATTTCTGCCTGTGCCTCGACTGCTTCAAACTGTTTTTCCGGTACAACATTGGGAAAATGGGAGCTGTAATACTCCCAATCAATGATTTTTGACATTTACAGCCCCCTCCTTCTACTTCATCTGTTTATTCCCCGGATCTAGTTCTTTGCATTTGAGTTCCTCATTTTCGGCTTTGACCACTGCAAGCTCTGCTTTGAGTTCCTCATTTTCATTTTTTAACTTTGTGTTGGATGCTTTCAAAGACTTAATCGTCTTTTTTAATTCTTCAGCATCTTCTGAACTTTTCTTTTCTGCTCCAAGACCTACTGTTCGCATATTGTACCTCCTATTTCGTATGCATATAAATACCGGCTCTCTTGTTCTGGTATACATTTACAAGACCATATTTGCGGTATTTTAAGATATCTGAATCAGCACCCGGATTAATGCTTGCTGGAATAATATCATTTGCAATATGCTTATCATATTTCATTACAGCCGGCTTATGAATGATCATAAAATTGATATCCTTAGCATCTGCATTTTTCTTGTAATGACCGGCATCCTCTCCATCTTTTCCACTTAATAAGTCGATCGCGGTATAAAATCTTGACTGCGGCACCTTTTTCTTAATTGAGAAGCAATTAAGGATCTCTCTGGACTTGGTTGTATCCAGTGCCATTACTCCATTCATAAGTGTTGGTGTTGCATAAAGGATTCTATTCTCATCCGGTACTTCGTCCTCATCCATCTGATTCTTTGCTACAATCAGTGCTGCAAGGAACTCTGCGGCATCCTTAAAAGTTACTCCCTCAACCTTGGAGATTCCATCAACCGCCGCAATGGTTGCAAATGTAAATGCATCACCCTCTGGTGCAACCTTTGTTCTCATAAGCTCCGCACCCGCCATAGAGAATGCAAGCTTCTCAGATTCCTGATCATCCATGACATCAACACTAATCTTCGTTCCTCTGTCATAATTACAAGAAGCTGTTTTCCATTTAAGATCAACAGCTCCGGTTGTATAGCCGGCATTTCTGTCATAATCTCCTAATCCGGTTACTGAAAGCTGCGGATAGAGAATCTCTCCAACATTTGCTCCAGCTTTAATCATTTTGGGATCACATGTTAAATCTGATGTTACGGATGCAAGCTTGTACACTTCATCCAGATTCGCTGCGTAATTCTTTGGTAATACGATTGTATTTGGCATTATTTATTTCCTCCTTCATTTCCTAATGGTGGCAATCCCATAGCAGCGCGGCAATCAGCATCCTCCTTCTGTTCTGTTGTCAAGTTCTTACCGCCTACACCTCCAATAGGATCGCCTTTTCCTGTCACCGCCGGTTCTGGTTCTCCAAACAGCATCTTGCTATCCTCTGCCTCAGAAAGCACTTTGATTGCTGCAGCAACATCCTCTTTCTGATTCTTAGATACTTTCAACGTATCTACATCTAAAAGTGCAGTAATAGCCTTTGCGTTTTTACCATGAGCAGTTTGAATACTGTCTTTCAGAAGAGCATTAAAATCACGATCTGCAAGATCGGCTTCGTAATCCTTCTGAATTGCGTCCTTTTCTTTCTCTAACTCCTCAATACGCTTATTCAGTTCTGACACATCCACATCCTGGAACCCAT
>ERZ1034873.897-NODE-897-length-12761-cov-5.324650_pt1 | contig 12761 bp, 13 predicted proteins | sample MGYA00520689_ERZ1034873 | MGnify/ENA primary metagenome ERZ1034873 (study PRJEB33766, sample SAMN09781722) | gut metagenome | biome: gut microbiome | host: Homo sapiens | place: Madagascar | study: EMG produced TPA metagenomics assembly of the PRJNA485056 data set...
ATATTAATGATTACACATAATATGTACATTATACATATGTAAATACTATAAAATATTTTTCAATCATAAATGTTTTCATCTCTTTATTTTCCTCAACTTATATTCCTATTTATTGTTTCAATCAATGCATTCTATAACAAAGTCCCGTCTAATTATCTACCAGGATAATTTAATTTTCTTATCAAAAAGACTATATACTGCATATTATCTAAAAGAATATTTACAGCATATAGTCCTCCAAATTTTCTATCTCATCTACCTGATCATTTAATGCCCGCAATGTTTTATAAAACGTCATTGCTTCATAACCATATTCACCACACGGCAATTTTGTCACCAGTGTCTTTCGGTCATTCATTACTTCAAACTGATATACGTTCGTCCGCTCTTGCGCTATTAGATCTACTTTCTCATAGTCTGCAAGTAACTTCTCACCTGATTTTTTGGAATAATCATTTAATTTCACCATATTATTCAGATGCTGGACTATAATATCACTATGTGTTGTCACTAGCACAGGGATATCCATATTTACCAATCGTATCAAAACACGTGCCATTTCCCACTGTAACCTTGGATGAAGTGATATCTCTAGTTCCTCGATCAGCATCGTTCCCATATTAACATATTTTAAAAATAATAGAACCGGTGTTAACTCTGTAACCACACCTGAGGATAAAAACATTGGCAGGTCTTTGTCCTCCCCTTATGGTGTATATAAAATATCCTGTGACGGTAACGATGTAATGCCCACATGACCATTGATTAATTTCTGTTCTATAAAAGCGATCACTTCATCATATTTATGATTTGGATGCTCGATAGACATACTGCTTAACATTGTCAGAAAATCACTGTTGGGTCTGGTCAATAAATTTTTTTCATCTTGATTTAAGTTAAACTTATTCTGCATCGCACTTTGAACCAGTGACTTATATGACAATAAAAAACCTGATCTTGCAGTTGGAAAATACACTGCTTTTTCATACGATCCATTTACAAAATCTTTTTTTAACATATATTCCATGATATATGCAATCAAAAAATCCCATTTCCGTCTGTCTTCCAATTCTTCCTTAGGAATTCCATATCCTGACATAATTGAGCCTGAATCTTTCAGGCCATAGATCATACACATGTCCTGTTCTTGTTCTGTATTATATACCTGATCGAAAACAAGCTTGTAATCAGATTCATCTTCAAAACTAATCTTCCATTCATGAATATCAATATCCTTATTAAAGAGACTTGTAAAAAATTTTTTCTTATTATGATACAAGATCTCATTCAGACAATCCTGAAATACCTTTATTTCTTTTTTTGCAGACAATATACCGTACTTTCTGCATCCGAAGCCTTCTGCAGCATCTGTTCTAATATATGAAGACACCTCTGATAGGTAGAAGCTTCATAATCTATCACATACTTATCAAAATATATACGTAGATTTAATAGTCCATAAATCAAAGTCATCATATAACTTTTTCCACTGTTATTATCTCCCACAAAAAATGTTAATGGAGCCACTTGTATATCAGCTTTTTTTATCTTTCCAAAATCTGTTATATGAACCGTCCATTTATTCATGACCTTTCCCCAATCTACAAATACTATGGCAAACTGCTTTCTATCGAAAATCCTGTAAATGTATCTTCATACTCATCGAATCCAAATACAAATTCAAAATTCGTCTTCGCACTGCCAATTAACATATTTTCTTTATCAAAATAAATATAACCGTTGATCAGGGCATCTACCGATAAAAGTCCTGAGACACGACATCCCTGTGAATCCTGATCCAAGGTATAATCCTCTACATTCATCTCATCAACAAGATCCAGATCTGCATACTCAACAATATCCTCAAATAGTGCTTCCAGCTCATACGCCTCCAGATCTGCCACACACTCCATGACCTTTGCTTCCACCTGCTCACTAAAATGCGTCCGTATTATCTGTAAAACAATATTCCTGTTATAAAGCATCTTTCACCTCATTTATGCATAGGCAACTTACGATATACGCTATCTATTATAGCATAAAACAATCATTCTACAATATGCATCACTCAACAAACTTCGCATTCTGCATCCCACAGCTCTGCTGATACGATCTGACCTCATCATACAATCTTGTTGTCTGAAAGTCCTCTTTTCGATAATTGCAAAGCAACAGACGAAAAGTACGGTCTTCTCCGAGACTTCCTTTCTTATCCTGTAAAATTGCTCCCATGAACCTACACATATCATGCCCATTGGTAATATCCATAAGCTGATCCTCATTTAGCGCATTTCCCTGTATTTTACAATCATCTAATGTCATATAGGTCTGAGATAACTTATGAAATACTTTTTCATGGTCTAAAGTCTCATGGTCTGTATCCACGCAATCTCCGATATGTGCCCGCCTCAGATCAATATTCCACTGGTTTCTTTCATTTTCCCTGCGAAGGATACTAAGTGGGGAAAGTTCCTGTAATACCCTGCCCAGTAAATCTTCCACATCTGTTGTTCCCTGGTAATATGTATGAAAAATCTGTTGAAAGACTGCATCATTGGAAAACAACATCACTTCCAGACAACAGTTATCATAGCAGAATAAACGATCTGGCATCGTTGTACGGTCTGCATAATCCACATCACGAATACCAATAATACGCTCATCCTGTAATTCCATCGATTCAATCAGATTTTTTACATCCTGTTTTCCGGAAATCGACTCATACACACAGACATTCGGCTCAAATACATTCTTAACAAAACTGACATCATCATCGCCTTCCACAATTACAACACGTAATTTGTGAGAAATGTCCTGACTCAGCTCCAGTCGTAATGTATCAACCATATCCTGTAAGCTTTCATTTTCCCGTATTGAGTCCATTCTGATATATCTCCCCTAAATCAACCTGTATCTTCCGATTACCATTAATAATCTGTGGTGAATGTGTTGCTATGATTGCTGTCAGCTTCCTACTCTGCACAATCCTCTTCATATCCTCAATAAACATTCTCTGCCATGCCACATGCAAAGAAATCTCCGGTTCATCTACAAGCAGCATGCTGTTTTCTTCTGTTTCAAAAATCAACTGATAAAATAAAACCAGCATCTCCTGCTCTCCGGATGACAATTCTGAGAGATCGATTGCTTCTCCGGTGTCATTATCCTTTACCAGAAGACCCGACTCGCTGGAAACAAAAACCTGCTTAAACAAAAATCTCCGGTTAATAATATCCGTAAAAAGATCAAAACGTTCGATCAGATCCTCATACTGTTCATACTTGCGTTCAAAATCCTCAAAATAGACCTTTAATGCTCTTGCATCAGCCTCCCTGAACTGTACATTTTCAATCCTACGGATATTCGAAATTCCATACTTATCCAGCTTCTTTGCCTTTTCTGTCATCCAGGCAGCCTTTTGATTATACTCTTCCTCGTACAAACCTTCCTTCTGATTAAACAGGCGTTCCGGGAATGTACTATCTAATTCGTTCGCAATATTTGAATATTCTGTCGATGCCTCCCCGATCAATAACTTAAACTGCTCCGGAATCTTCTCCGCCCGTTTTCGTATCACATGGCGCGCTTCTCTCCTACCGGTATCCGCATTTCTTGTCACACGGCGTCGTACCTCGATCAGACGCTGTTCCTTGATCAACTGTACAATGCCTGTTACCTGCTTCATTCTCGTCATGATCTGAACATAATGCTCCATCATCTCGGCTATTTCTGCATCATCCTCATCATTGTATGAACGCTGCAATGCACGTTTTCCATAAAAGACAGCCCGCCTGTCAAACCGTTCTCCATCAACCAGCAGAATATCATGCTTCTTTTCAATAACAAATGGATTATCTTCATCCATCTGAATTTCAAGCCTTGAAAACTCCAGCCCGAAAAAAAACTCTAAATCACTATTACTGATTGCTTCAATACAGTGAATGATCGTAGACTTTCCAAATCCATTGGGACCTGTCAGGATTGTAATTCCATCCTCTGATAACGGAATATCATAATTAAAATGATGATATAATCCTCTGATAGAAATCTGTTTCATAATCTCCCCCATTTTTTATACCAATGCAATCACACCAAGCACTTCTGCCTTCTGCTGCACACACAGATCCAGTTCTTTTTCCAGTGATGTGTACTCGGTTTCACCTACATGCTCAATTACAATCACCCTTCCAATCCCAGACATCTGCTCTAATGATCGTGCATTGCGCGTCACATTTTCTCCAAAGGTAACTGCAATTCCAGCCTTACGGACTTCCTCTAATACCGCTTCTGTCACAGCCTTCTCCTGCTCACTCTGGTGAAGCGAAGTCGTAACAAAGACCTGGTCGATGGATTCCTTCCTGCAGGTCGTAATAAGGTTCGCAAGAATCATATCCTTCTGTTCCGCAAGCGTCCACTGCTCCTTGTGCTGTAACCTGTCGATCCAGCGGTCTATGCCTCCAAACAAACGCTTCTTCTCCTCTGTCAGTGTAACCTCTCCAAACACACGCATACCATATGCATCCTGAAGTTCTTCACTGCTTTTTACTCTTCTTCCAAATATATACACTGCTGCAATCCAGCAGCATCCAAGGAACAGCCCGATTAATGCACCCAGCACAATATACTTCTTATTCACAGTAACCGGTGCTGCTTCCGTTGTTGTATCCGCAGAAACAGTATCATTATCCTGTCCATAGATCTGTGTCTGTAGTGGTGTAAAGGCTGCCGTCATGGTATCGATTTTTGTCTGAAGTGCTGTAATCGTATCACTTAAGGTACTCTGCTGTGTTGCAAGATTGCTGTCTGCTACTACACTCTCATAACGGTCTATCAGTGATAAAGTATGGCTGCCGATCTGCTCTTCTAAGGATGGCTGATAAGCGGTGATCGCATCCGCAACGGCATCTGCTAACTGATCTGCTGCGTCCATATCCTCTCCGGTTACATAGATTGCAAAGATCCTTTCACTGGTATCTGCAGCATCGATCTGGTTTCCATCCGTAGCAACCCGGCTTCCTGCTGTGATCAGTTCTCCAATGTACTGCTCACGTTCTGTTTCCCCTAACTTCTCGCATACCGTCTGTAAGATTCCCTTATTCTCGATGTATGCAGTATAAGCATTCACCAGTACACTCGAATAATCCGGGGTAACATCCTTGGTATAATTATAGGTATAATTCGTATCCACATAATACTGAAGCGTAACAACATTCTTCTGGTAAGCATCAATATTCATCAGTACCGACTCTTCCTGATAATTTTTCCATTTACTTACCATGTTCTCCAAATTTTCAACATCCTCTAGTCCCTGTTTTTCCTGATCTGTAAGCTGTTCCTTCAGACTTTCCACAGATACCTCTGTCTGTGTGGTATTTGCTGCAGCCTTCTTTGCTCCAAAGTACTTATAACCAGTTACTGCCACTGCAAAAATCACCATCAGCACAAGCATCATACGCCAACTGCTGGCAATCTTCCATAACAGATCCGACAAACAGATCTCACGTTCCTCAGACTTCTTCCATTCCTTGTTTTCCATACTTATTCTCCTAATATTTTCTCCAGACCATCTTATTCACAACACCGGTATACGACTGAATTAACTTAACAACCTTGGTCGAAACATTCTCTTCTACATAATCCGGAACCGGAATACCGTATTCCTGATTCTTATTCAATTCTACCGCTGTATCCACTGCCTGTAATAAAGACTCTTCGTCAATTCCTGCCAAAATAAAGCAGGCTTTATCCAAAGCTTCCGGACGTTCTGTTGATGTACGGATACAGATTGCAGGGAAAGGATGTCCTACCGACGTAAAGAAGCTGCTTTCCTCCGGTAATGTTCCCGAATCCGATACAACTGCAAATGCATTCATCTGAAGACAATTATAATCATGGAATCCAAGTGGTTCATGCTGGATGACTCTTGGATCTAACTGAAATCCGCTTTTCTGCAAACGATTTCTGGAACGTGGATGACAGGAGTATAAAATTGGCATGTCATATGTCTCTGCCATTTTGTTAATTGCAGTAAACAGGGATGTAAAATTCTTTTCCGTATCAATATTTTCTTCACGATGTGCAGAAAGGAGAATGTATTTTCCCTTTTCCAAACCAAGCTTCTTATGAATGTCAGACGCTTCGATTTTTTCAAGATTTGTATGTAAAACCTCTGCCATTGGTGAACCTGTTACATAAGTACGCTCCTTTGGCAGACCGCACTCTGCCAGATAACGGCGTGCATGTTCAGAATATGCCATATTTACATCCGATATAATGTCTACAATACGACGGTTTGTTTCTTCCGGCAGGCACTCATCCTTACAACGGTTTCCTGCTTCCATATGAAAGATCGGGATGTGAAGACGCTTGGCACTGATCGCACTTAAGCAGCTATTGGTGTCTCCAAGAATCAGTAATGCATCCGGCTTAACCTCTGTCATCAGCTTATAACTTTTAGCAATGATATTCCCGATTGTCTCGCCTAGATCTGCACCGACTGCATCCAGATAAAAATCCGGTGCACGAAGTCCTAAGTCATCAAAAAACACCTGATTTAAGTTATAATCATAATTCTGTCCCGTATGAACCAATACCTGATCAAAATAGGTATCACATTTTTTGATCACTGCGGATAACCGGATGATCTCCGGTCTGGTTCCTATGATTGTCATCAATTTTAATTTGCCCATTGTATTCTCTCCTAACACTCTTTACTGTTCTTGATTTACCTTCAGGAAATAGGTATCCGGCTTCTCTGGATTAAAGCATTCATTACACCACATAAACGTCACGAGATCCGTATCCCCTTCATTGATAATATTATGTGTATATCCGGTCGGAATATCTACTACCTCGATCTTGTCCCCGCTTACATGATAATCAATCACTTCATCACTATCAATCTTCCGGAACTGGATCAGTCCCTTGCCACTTACAACTACAAACTTTTCATTCTTTGTATGATGCCAGTGTTCCCCTTTCGTGATCCCCGGCTTGGAAATATTGACAGAAAACTGTCCCCTGTCTGCAGTACGAAGGATCTCGGTAAAGCTTCCTCTCTCATCCACATTCATCTTAAGCGGATAGCTGAACTTGTCAGTTGGAAGATAGCTTAAATAAGTAGAATACAGCTTCTTTACCAGACCATTCTCTGTCATATCCGGTACACTGAGATTTCCACGGCTTTCCTTAAATGAATAGATGTTATCCACAATCTCGCCAAGAGTTGTCACATGCTCTACCGGAACATGGCAATATCCATTCTCATCCTTATGTGCTTCTCCCTTTAAGACTGCAATCAGTTCCGCAACGACATCATCAATATATACCAGAGTCATAACCACACTCCGGTCATTCACCTGTATCGGGAGATCATGTGCAATATTATTGCAAAATGTAGCTATTGCGGAATTGTAATTTGGTCTGCACCATTTTCCAAAAACATTTGGAAAACGATATACAAAAACATCTGCCCCTGTTTCCCTGCCATATGCAAAAATCAGGTCTTCTCCCGCCTTCTTGCTCTGTCCATACGGATTATCCAGTTTCGCCTGTATCGAAGATGAGATCATGATCGGACAGGTATTCTTATGCTTTTTCAATGTATCAAGTAATGTTGATGCAAAGCCGAAATTCCCTTCCATAAATTCGCTCTGTTCTTTTGGGCGGTTCACTCCGGCCAGATTAAATACGAAATCACAATCTGTACAATATGCATCTAATAAAGCAGGATTGGAATCTATATCGTACTCATAAATCGTAAGATCATCTGATAAGCCAAATGACTTGTCCTTTCCTGTACGGATATTATTCAATGTTGCAATTAAATTCTTACCAATAAATCCCTTGGCACCTGTTACTAATATCTTCATAGAACTCCCTTCTTCTTACGCAAGAAATATGGCGAAATCCACCTCATAACTCCCTCATATTTACTTATTCTCCCAGCGTGCCAGCTCATCTCTGATATAAGATAATTCAAGCAGCTTTTCTTTTACCTGTTCTACATTTAACAGGTCTGTATTATTCGAATTGAACTCGGAAAGCTTTGCGCGCTCGGTATCTCCATTTTTGAAGTAGTTATCATAATTCAGATCACGCTTGTCACATGGTACACGATAGAAGTTGCCCATATCAATCGCATTTGCGCATTCTTCGTTTGTCAGAAGTGTCTCATACATTTTCTCTCCATGACGGATACCGATGATCTTAATCTCAGCATCGGAATGGAACAGCTCCTTGAGTGCCTGTGCCTGTACTTCAATGGTACATGCCGGTGCTTTCTGCACCATAATATCTCCGGACTCTGCATTTTCAAATGCAAATATAACAAGCTCTACCGCTTCTTCTAAGCTCATGATAAATCTGGTCATGGATGGCTCTGTGATCGTAATCGGCTTCCCCTGCTCCATCTGCTCAATCCAAAGCGGAATAACAGATCCTCTTGAACACATTACATTTCCATATCTGGTACAGCAGATCGTTGTCTGCTCCGGCGATACCGTTCTGGACTTTGCTACGATTACTTTTTCCATCATAGCCTTGGAGGTTCCCATTGCATTTACCGGATATGCTGCCTTATCTGTTGATAAGCAGATAACCTTCTTAACTCCTGCTTCGATTGCAGCCGTCAAAACATTATCCGTTCCGATTACATTCGTCTTTACCGCCTCCAATGGAAAGAACTCACAGGATGGCACCTGCTTTAAGGCTGCTGCATGGAAAATATAGTCCACACCGTGCATTGCATTTTTTACGCTCTGAAGGTCCCGGACATCTCCTATATAAAAACGGATCTTCTCAAACTGATCCGGATATTTTGCCTGATACTCATGTCTCATATCATCCTGCTTCTTCTCATCTCTAGAAAAGATGCGGATCTCTTTAATATCTGTGTCCAAGAAACGATTTAATACTGCATTACCAAATGAACCGGTTCCACCAGTGATCAATAAAGTTTTTTCTTTAAACATATTTTTGTTCTCCTCGTACTTTAAAATAATTTGTACATTTTAATTGGAATCAATCTATATAGGAACATCAGCAAACGCCATATACCAGATACATAAAATTCCGCAGATTGATCTTTCCTAATTGCTTTTGCTATCTTATGAGCAACCTGTTGTGGCTCACAAACTAATAAACGGTTGGGTTGTTTTCCGCTTTGATGTAACATCTTACTATGAATAAATCCAGGTTTTACAATTATGGTACGGATATTGTGCTTCTCATTTTTTTGCATAATTCCCTCAAGGTACGACGTTAATCCTGCTTTTGCTGATGAATAAAGCACATTCGAGGATTTTCCCCTTTCTCCTGCAATTGAAGATAATCCAATAACAAATCCCTGTTTATTCTTATACATCTTCGGCAGTATGTGCTCCATTAAACTGATAATTCCAAGCAGATTTGCAGCGAATACCCTTTTCATTTCTTCTATCCTGTTTATACAAGCAGAATCTTCCAAACACCCTGCTGTAATCAGAATCCCATATGGTGTCTCTCTTTCCCGGACAAATGCACTTATACATTCTTCCCGTTCAAGATCAATATGGACTGCGGTCGCATTGATCATCTGTTGCTTTTGAATAAATTCCTGTAAGCTTGAAACATTCCTGCTGGCAAGCACATATTCACAGGATGTATCTGCTTCATTTTTTATAAATTCCCTCGCCACATCACTATTGGCACCGATTACCCAAACTATTTTTTTCATATACAAACTCCACTACTTTGTAAGGTGCTTCAGCATTTTCAATCCATATTTCACATAATTCTTCATAACAACCGGCTTTGTTATTGCATGTATCATTTTTCTACAGATATAACCAATCCTCATATAATATTTTTTCATGGCATGGTTACGGATCTGTACTAATTCTTCCATAGATACATACTGTGTTCCAACAGTGCTCGAATGAAAATAATCACTACCAAATGTATCCTTAACCAAAGTTCCTGCGTCCCTGCACTCTTCATATAATCTTGTTCCATAATATGGTAACGCTATATGTATCTCAACGAAATCAGCATCCAAAGCAAACATATGATCAACCGTCTTCATAACCATTTCCCTTGTTTCCCAAGGAAAACCGATCATATAAAAGCCATATACCTGAAGCTTTACTTCTTTTGCCCATTTCATTGCCTGAAGATTCTCTTCAACAGTTGTCCCCTTTTTAATCCGGTCAAGTGTATCCTGACATCCACTCTCAAAACCAAACGCAACAGCAAAACAGCCGGCTTTCTTCATAATCTCTAATGTTTCCTTTTTCAGTGGACGTACTCTGGAATTCGCAGTAAATTCAATCTTTTTATATAGATCAGACTGAATGATAATATTGCAGAGCTTATTTACCCATTCTGCATCAATCGTAAATGTATCTGCCTTAAAAAAGAAATTCTTAATGCCATGCACCTCATAACATTCCTTAATTTCAGCAAACACATTCTCCGGTGAACGAAAACGAACTTTCTTACCAGATATATCCGGTGACAGACAATAAATGCAGTTAGACGGGCAGCCTCTGGATGTCTGGATTGTCGCCATCGCCTCGCCTGTGTCTGGTCTGACATATAATTCATTCTTCATCAAATCTCTTGCCGGAAATGGCTGGGCATCCAAATCCTGTCCCCAGACATGAAATCTTGTTTTTTCCCATGTATGGTCTTTCGTCTTATAATAAATACTGTCAATATCCTGCAGGTTTCCTTTTCCTGCATAAACATAATCGGCAATCTCTCCAATAGCAAAGTCCATCTCTCCCCCAATCAGGAAATCAATGTGGCTAAGATCAAGCAAGTCAAGCATTGCGTCCTCAGCATCATAAAAAATTGCACCTTTCAAAACAATAACACAATCATATTTTTCCCTGACTCTGTTTGCCAGTGCAATATCTTCATAAATTGTTGCATTCGTTACACTCAGAACAAACATTCCCATATTCTGTTCTTCCAGATCACGGAACAGATCCTCTTCTGAAACACGTTCTGTCTGATAATCACGCAGGAAAACATCATAGCCTCTGTTCCGTAAAACAGCTGCTGCATAACCAAGATCATTGCATGCACGCATAGCCGTTGCAGATGAATCATCGATATTTCCCTGACTCCGATCCTCCCCACGCTGGTATAATTTTCCTGGTGGATATAATAACATTATCTTTTTCATTTTTTTCTCCTAATCTATATGTATATACAAAAAATCATCGCTACTGCATAAAGCAGTATCATAAATAATAAAACATGATCTTTTAAAACAACATCAACCGGATCTCCAAATCCTTCCTGCTCTATATTCATATTATATTTCATACAAATCATAATTACCAGTACAACTGTCCAAAGCATTTTTCGCCCATACAAAACTGTATTTTTACTGCTTATAGTCCACATTGCATAAAACATAATCGTTAAAGTTAAAAACATCTGCATACATTTATCCAGAAATTCATCACTATAATAAGTAAGTACCTTACGGCTTGTTTTTGCTCCACTCTTTCTTACTTCATTCCGTCTCTTTCCACAGCCTAAATATAATGCCATGGTCAATACGGTCAGATATAGCCATTCTGATATCTCTATGTTTAAAATACATCCACCATAAAGTACCCTTAGCAAAAATCCAATTGCGAGAATCACAACATCCACGATTGGTATATTTTTCAACTGTAAGCTGTACAAAATATTGAGGATCAGATAGACCAACAGACACAGGAGTCCATTAACCGAATGATCAATGAAGTAATTGATTCCAATCGATGCCAGGATCAGCACGACACAACATACGATTGCCTCCTTCACCGATACAGTTCCCGATGCCAGAGGTCTGTTTTTCTTGCGTTCATGCTGCCTGTCATATTCCATATCACGAATATCATTAATGATATATATAGATGATGCCATCAAGGAAAATGCTATAAATGCCCCAATCATATCCAAAACCAAATCTATTTTTCCTAATTCCTGATTAAAAATCATCGGCAATAGTATTAATAAATTCTTCATCCAATGTGGTATTCTCATTAAACTAGTGTATTTCCTTATTCTGTTCATTTCTTTTGTTCACAAACCCCTATCTTTCGTGTAACTAATTTATATCTTCTACAGCAAATACAGTCTGCCAGAACAATGTTCCTCCAGTCCACAATTCATTTGGTCCATATACATATAAATCATCTGTTGGTATATAGTCTCCAGAGGTCAGGCTGATCTGCTGTCGTTGTGCATTATTAAATAGAATCTTTTTATAAGTAACTCCATCTATAGTAACTGTATCTCCAATATCTAATGTCATTCCTGCACGATACAGTTTCTGCAATTCAGATCCATCTAATGACTGTAGTCTTATTGCCGACTGATGACAGACTACAAACTGTATTTTATTACGTTTTATCACATCTTTTAATTTTTCACGTTTATTCAAATAATCCAATGTTTCCGATCCAACAATTGCATCTATACTAATTCCATGAAAATCCTTCAGATAATATTGTTGTTGTATTTCATACATCAGTATATTTCCGTCTGTAATATGTATCTCATTTAATTTTTCTGCCAAATCCTTTCCGAACAAGATATCAAATTTTTCCTGCGAATAACTCATCTGATATGTCCTATGGAAGTCTGATATGCTATAGCACATCCACAATACAACTACGCTATACATTACATACCTAAGAAGCAGATTATCTCTTGCCAAAATCTCCTTCAATAAAAACCCTGTATATAGTATTAAGATGATATCACATCCTATGGTATAC
>ERZ1034873.899-NODE-899-length-12755-cov-5.310315_pt1 | contig 12755 bp, 10 predicted proteins | sample MGYA00520689_ERZ1034873 | MGnify/ENA primary metagenome ERZ1034873 (study PRJEB33766, sample SAMN09781722) | gut metagenome | biome: gut microbiome | host: Homo sapiens | place: Madagascar | study: EMG produced TPA metagenomics assembly of the PRJNA485056 data set...
CAACCAAAGCAGGTGTAAAGCGCATCTTTAATTTAGGTGGTGCTCAGGCAGTTGCTGCTATGGCTTATGGCACACAGACTGTACCTAAGGTATTGAAGATCTTTGGACCTGGTAATCAGTTTGTAACTATGGCAAAGCGCTTAGTATCAAACGATCCTCATGGAGCTGCTATTGATATGCCAGCAGGTCCATCTGAGGTTTTAGTAATTGCTGATGACAAGGCAAATCCTTCATTTGTAGCAGCAGACTTACTTTCACAGGCTGAGCACGGTCCAGACTCACAAGTAATTTTAGTAACTCAGTCAGAGCAGTTTGCAAAAAAAGCTATGACAGAAGTTGAAAAGCAATTAGCTGTACTTCCAAGAAAAGAGATTGCTACAAAAGCTCTATCAAAAAGTACAGCAATTGTCGTAAACAACTTAGATGAAGCATGTGCAGTATCTAACAGATATGCTCCTGAGCACTTAATTTTACAGGTTGAAGATCCTGAATCATTGTTAGGTAAATTACGTAACGTAGGTTCAATCTTTGTAGGTGCATATACTCCTGAATCTTTAGGTGACTATGCATCAGGTACTAACCATACCTTACCAACTTATGGTTATGCTAAAACTTGCTGTGCACTAGGTACGGACGATTACCGCAGACGTTATACCGTTCAAAAGGCAACCCATGACGGATTAAAAGCAATTGCATCTACCGTAACCACTATGGCCGATGCTGAAGGTTTAGGTGCTCACAAGAATGCTGTGGTTGTAAGAGTAAATAGTCTTTAATAGGAGTTATCCATGAATTACGAAAAGTTAATCACCAAACACGTACAAAAGCTTGTTCCATACCAGTCTGCTCGTCGTATTGGTGGTCATGGTCATAACTTCTTAAATGCCAATGAATCTCCTAAGAGCGAAGGTTATTTCTTAAATTCTTCAAGCTTAAACCGCTACCCTGAGTGCCAGCCTGAGGAATTAGTTGAACGCTATGCTGATTATGCTGGTGTTCATAAGACACAGGTAATCGCAACCCGTGGTTCTGATGAAGCTATCGGTCTTATTGTTAGAACTTTCTGTGAGCCAGGTGTTGAAGGTATCTTAATTGCTCCTCCTACCTATGGTATGTATGAGGTTGCAGCAAACACTAATGATGCTTTAGTTGCTATAGCTGAGCGTAATGATGATTTTTCATTAGATGCTCAGCACTTAATCGATGGTGTAAAGAAAGCTTCATTTACTGTTAAAGCAGTCTTTATTGACAGCCCTGCTAATCCTTTAGGTATTGTATTCCCTAAAGATGAGTTGATTAAATTGTTAAAAGCATTACCTGACACTTTAATAGTATTAGATGAGGCTTATATCGAATTTGCTAATAAAGAAGACGATTTAACATATTTAGTTAACGAGTATGAGAATTTAATCGTAACTAGAACTCTTTCAAAAGCATTTGCACTTGCCGGTATCCGTTGTGGTTTTGCTATTGCCAACGAGAATCTCATCAAAGCTATGCTTAAAGTTATCGATCCTTACCCTATCTGCGATCCTGTAGCTCAGATTGCTGTACAGGCTTTATCAGATCATGGTGTTGAGATGACTAAAGAGCGTGCTTTAAAGTGCAATGAAAGAAGAGAAAAGTTAGAAGCTGATCTTAAAGCTCTGCCTTTTGTTAGAAAGATTTTTGTTTCTTTTGGTAACTTCTTACTAGTTGAGTTTACAGACGGTCCTGCTGTATTTAATGCTATGGCTCAAAAAGGTGTTATCTTACGTTCATTTGAGACCAAGAAAGGACTTAAAAACTGCGTTCGTATTTCTATTGGTTCTGAGGCTGAGTTAGAAGAACTCATGCGCTATTTAAAGGCACTGGAGATTTAATTTGAAAAAGTACCTTTTTATTGATCGTGACGGAACTTTAGTTACAGAGCCTGAAGATTATCAGGTTGATGCTTTATCTAAAGTAAAGTTTGAGAAAAATGTAATTCCTGCTCTTTTAAAGTTAAAAGAACACGGTTTTACATTTGTGATGGTATCTAATCAAGATGGTTTGGGAACAGACTCTTTTCCGTTAAATACCTTTACGCCAGCACATGAGCTTATCTTAAATACTCTAGAGAGCCAAGGCATAGACTTCGAGCAGGTTTTAATCTGCCCACATAAACCAGAAGATAACTGTTCATGCAGAAAGCCTGAATTAGGACTTGTAATGTCTTACCTAAAAGATACTTCATGGGATAGAGAAAACTCTTATTTCATCGGTGACAGAGAAACCGATGTAAAGATGGGTAAAAACATGGGAATTACTCCTATCCAATACAATCCTAAGACTATGTCATGGGATAAGATAGCAGATTCTCTTACCACCCTACACCGTATTGCTACAGTAGAAAGAAATACTCGTGAGACTCAGATTTCAATCACTGTTGATCTTGATCATGCAGGTAATTCAAGTTTTGATACAGGCATAGGTTTCTTTGATCATATGCTTGATCAGATTGCAACTCATGGTGGTTTTTCTATCAATGCTAAGGTAAAAGGAGATCTCTATGTTGATGATCACCATACTATTGAAGACACGGGTATAGCTTTAGGTCAGGCTATTCTGAAAGCTTTAGGTGATAAACGCGGCATAGGCAGATTTGGTTTCGTGCTTCCTATGGATGAAGTCTACGCAAAAGTCTTTGCAAATTCTTTAGATGATGACAATGTCACTGTTGCTTTAGACATATCAGGACGTCCTCACGTGAAGTTTGATTTTGATGCAGAATTTACACGTGACAAAGTAGGTCAGATGTCAGCTCAGATGGTACCTCATTTCTTTGAGTCTTTATCAGTAGCTTTAGGTCTTACCCTACATATGTACGTCTCAGAAGGAAATGCACATCATCAGATAGAAGCTTTATTTAAGGCTTTTGGTCGTGCACTGAGAGTTGCTCTTGCTCGTCATGGCAATGAATTACCATCTTCAAAAGGAAAGCTCTAACCATGAAGATTTACATCATTGATACAGGCTCTGCTAATCTTAATTCTGTAGTTCAGGCCTTTAAAAGATTAGGTTATGAGGCTGTGATCTCATCTGACACAGATAAGATGAAAGATGCTGACAGACTGGTTTTACCTGGAGTAGGTACAGCTTGTGCGGTTATGGATGGTATTGAGAAATTTAAACTTTATGATTTTATTCTCAACACAAAAAAGCCTCTTTTGGGTATCTGTTTAGGCATGCAAATTCAGGCAACAGACTCATCTGAAGTTCCTTTGAATGTAGCTGGTGAAGTAATTAAATGCTTAGACATCGTGCCTTCTCATGTTGTAAAAATTCCTGATACAGGCTTGCGTTTACCTCATATGGGCTGGAATACAGTACATCATACTGATCATCCATTATTCGACGGTATAAAACAGGATGCTTATTTCTATTTTGACCATTCATTTGCAATGCAGGTAGGTCAATATACAATCGGCACAACAGAGTATGGCGTACCATTCTCATCTGCTATCGGTCGAGACAACTTTATGGGCGTTCAGTTCCACCCAGAGAAGTCATCTCAAGCAGGTGAAAAACTATTAAGCAATTTCATTAACAATTTCTAGGAGCAATCATGATTATTCCTGCTTTAGATCTTTCAGGTGGACACGTAGTACGCCTAAAACAGGGCGATTTTGCTCAGAAAACTGTTTTCAATGTTGATCCCATTAAAAGAATTTTTGATGCAGCTAATCAAGGCGCTGAGCTTATCCATATCGTTGATTTAGACGGTGCTAAAGATCCTATTTACAGACAAAGAGCTCTAATATCAAAGATTGTCAAAGCTTCTCCTCTTCCAATTCAAACTGGAGGTGGTATTCGTTCTGCTTTTGATATTGAGAATCTTTTAAATCTAGGCGTAGAAAAAGTTGTTGTAGGATCAGTTGCTGTAAAACATCCTGAATTAGTTCGTGGTTGGTTAAACTACTTTGGTCCTGAACACTTTACCCTAGCATTGGATGTTCGCCTAAATGATGGAGTTCCATATGTGGCAACCCATGGCTGGCTAAAGACTTCTAATACTACTTTAGATCAAATCTTAAGACACTACCTTCCATACCATATTGAACATGTTCTGGTAACTGACATCAGCCGTGACGGTATGATGAAAGGAGCTAACAACAATCTGTATGCTCAGCTGTACAAGAAATACCCTGATTTAGACATCATTGCATCTGGTGGTATTTCATCATTAGCTGATATTGAGGCAGTTGCTAAAGCTGGTGCTCACTCAGTTGTATTAGGCAGATCATTACTAGAAGGCAAATTCAGCGTTGAGGAGGCTGTTAAATGCTGGCAAAACGCATAATCCCCTGTCTTGATGTACGTGATGGCGTCGTGGTAAAAGGAGTTCAATTCCGCAACCACGAAGTTATGGGCTCGATCATCGATTTAGCCAAACGCTATGCTGATGAAGGTGCAGATGAATTGGTTTTCTACGATATTACTGCATCCTCTGATAACCGTCGCGTTGATAAGTCATGGGTTGCTAAAGTAGCTGAGGTTATCAATATTCCTTTTGCTGTAGCAGGAGGCATTAAGTCAGTAGAAGATGCCAGAACCATCTTAGCTTATGGAGCTGACAAGATCTCAATTAACTCTCCTGCTCTTGCCGATCCTGAGCTTATTACAAGATTAGCAGACAAGTTTGGTGTGCAATGTGTTGTTGTAGGTATTGATACCTACTTTAATGCTGAAAACAACCAGTATCAGGTAAAACAGTATACTGGTGACGTATCTCGTACTGTAACCACTTCATGGAATACACTTGACTGGGTTAAAGAAGTGCAAAAGCGAGGAGCAGGCGAAATCGTTTTGAATATGATGAATCAAGATGGTATGAGAAAAGGCTACGATCTTGAGCAGTTAAAGAAAGTACGTGAAATCTGTAAAGTACCTTTAATTGCCTCAGGTGGTGCTGGTACTATGGAACACTTCTATGAAGCCTTTGAAATTGCTCATACAGATGGTGCTCTTGCAGCTTCTGTTTTCCATAAAGGCACCATTCATATTCCAGAGCTTAAAAACTATTTAAGATCAAAAGGAGTTTGCATCCGTGATTAGATATTTTCATGGCTTCCAAAGCATAGATGAATTAGATTTCGAAAAAGTTGACGGTTTAATGCCTGCAATTGTTCAGGATTGCCAAACCGGTCAGGTGCTGATGATGGGCTATATGACCAAAGAATCTTTACAAAAGACTTTAGATACAGGCTTTGTAACCTTTTTCTCAAGAACAAGACAAAAGCTTTGGACAAAAGGCGAAGAATCAGGTCATTTTCTTCATATGAGATCAATCACCTGTGACTGTGACAAGGATACTCTCTTAGTTTTAGCCCGTCCCGATGGTCCTACCTGTCATAAGGGAACTACAAGTTGCTTTGATGAATCTCCTCTAGCAGATGCAACCTCTCGTTACATCTCAGGCAATCCTTTAAAAGATTACAATTTCGTAAAGTAATCTTATCTTCTAGCCTTCTGTATAGAAGGCTATCTTAGTTTATTCTTCATAAAAACACTCTTGAGTTACCCTACTCAATGCTCTGTTACCTTTTTTTCTTTTTAGAGTGTGATCTTTTGATTGGTATTAAAGCAAGTTAGCTCTGGCTGACAAATCTTACCTTATACTAAGAGTTGATTTAGATGTATGATATGTCCCCGAAAAAAAAGTGCTTAATAAATTATACACTAAACTAAGGACTTACTATGGAAAACACACCACATATTGGTTTAGAAACAGAATCAATTGCAATTTTTACTCTTTTTGCAATTGCAGGTCTTTTAATTGACCTGTGGGCTCATAGAGCCGATAAACCAATTTCTCTTAAAGCTGCAACCTTTTGGTCTTTATTCTGGGTAGCTGTAGGAGCAAGCTTTGGTGGATTTATGTACATTCATTTCTCCCCTGAGGTTGCATCATTGTACTTTGCAGGATATGCCTTTGAAATGGCTTTATCTGTTGATAATCTCTTTGCTATCATGGCTGTATTTGCATGGTTTGGCATCAAATCAGGTTTTACTCATAGAGTTTTATACTGGGGAGTTCTAGGAGCTGTAGTCTTCAGACTTATCTTTGTTTTAATCGGAACCGGACTCTTCTCATTAGGTGCTTATGTTGAGTTTGTTTTTGCCTTTATGGTAGCTATCTCAGCAGTGCTCATGATAAATAAAAAAGATAACGACGGTATGTCCGATTTCTCAAATCACCCTGCCTATAAATTCGTAAAGTTCTTTGTTCCTCTATATCCAAAGTTAGTAGGACATAATTTCTTCGTTTCAAACTCTCATGTTCAAGCAGAGCTTAAAAAAGAAGAGAATAAGCATATTGTCTTAAAAAGAAAAGGACTTATCTATGCAACTCCACTGTTCTTATGCTTGGCTATTGTAGAGACCTCTGATGTGATGTTTGCTTTTGACTCAGTACCTGCTGTAATTGCTGTATCTAAAGATCCTTTTATTGTGTACTCATGCATGATTTTTGCAATCTTAGGCTTACGTTCAATGTACTTTATCCTTGATGCATTGAGAAACGCTCTAGTATATCTTGAGAAAGCTGTGATTGTACTACTGTTCTTCGTAGCCTTTAAACTAGTAGCTTCTGCTTCATTACAGTTATTTGGAGTTGGATTTGAAATTGATGTTTATACATCCTTAATTGTAATTGCCATTGCATTATCAACAGGAGTAATTACATCTCTTTTATTGGGTAAGAAAGCAAAAGCATAGTAAACACTGTTCTGTAGTTACCTCTCTAGTAGAGAGTCACTAAAAAAGCAGGATCAATTTCTAGGAATGTACCTATAATTGGTTCTGCTCTTTTTTTGTTCTAGCTTTAGTTATGTCTTTAATCTTTGTTTATACTAATCTGTTAACAAGATCTTATTTACAAGATCTCTATCCTCTGGGTTTGTAATTGATGCAGCAGCATCATAGATGATTCTGCCGAACTTACATGCATCAACAGGATTTGCTCTGTCTAAATCATCAGCTGATCTTTGAAGTCTTGCTTTTAAACCTGATGGCTGTTTATTAAGCTCTTCATCGATTGCATCTGATAATAAAGCCTGGATCTTTTCCTTTTGACCTTCAGTAACTTCAACTCTCTTAGGATTGTCTCTGATTTCTGCTTTAAAAGCATTTCTTAATGAAGATAAGTAACCTGCATACTCCTCATCAGTCATCTTCTCAAATGCCCTTGCTGAACCAGATTGGAAAGAGCTAGAAGCAAATAATCTTCTGTCACCATTTACAAACATCTTGCAATCACGTGGAGATAAAGTTTTAACTAAGTATCTGTTAAATACCATGCTCTTTTCCCTATCTTCTGGGGTTAAACGGCTTAAGCCTTGTAAACTTAGAGCGTTAAAAATCTGCATCGAAGTTGCTAACCATAAAGATTGGTTCTTATTCTCTTTCTTATTAGCAAACAAGCCTTTTTTATCTAACTCTTTTGTTAAGTAGTCGATCATTTCATCATCAAAGAGCTCTTTGTAATGATTTTTTAATAACTCCTTTTTGCTTTTTGAGAACTTGAAACCTGATGCCATCTTGTCAAGATATTTATCTGTAGAAACTACAGTTTTAATGGTTTCTTTAAACTGCTCTTGAGGTGTTGATGGACCTCCCATAAAGAAAACCACAGCAAACACAACAATTACTGCTGCTACAACTGCGCCGATTAATGCTTGAAGAGTGCTCTTTGGTAAGTTATTTAACTTTGAAGTTATCTGCTCAATAATCTTATTCATAATAGTTATATTTAAATATTCCTAGTTTTGTTTGCTAAAACAAATTTATATTAAAGAAAGGATGTAGATCCCCTTTCTTTTCCTCGTGAGGAGTGAGCAGATTATCATATATTATACAATCGCGTTCTTGAGGTACAAAAAAGATCACTTTTAGATCATTTTGAGGATCTTTTAAGAAAGAAAGCACTGTATCCACAGCAACTTTAGCTGCTTTCTGCATTGAAAAGCCTAAAGTACCGGTTGCAATAGGTGTAAATACAATTGATTTACAACCGTGCTCTTTTGCGATTTTTAAAGCTCCCTGATAGCACTTTTTCAATTTCTCAATATCGTCAGGTGTTACTTCAAAGGTAACTTTTGGTCCTACAACATGGATGACTATTCCATATGGCAGATTGTATGCTCTTGTTACTATTGCACAACCTTCAGGAGCATCTCGTCCCTGCATGATTGAATAACATTCAAATCTTAACTGTAATCCAGCAGCTGAATGCAGAGCATTGTCAGGGCAGTTGTGTCCAGCTTGCTTACATCCTAATAAATTTGCCTCTGCACTGTTTACAACAGCATCAGCTTTAAAAGCAGTGATATCTCCTGTGTATACAAAAACATTCTGATTGAGAAGACATGGTTTTAAAGAGCTTTCATCAATTATTTGCTTTTCTGAGAGCTCTTGTTGAAGCAATTCATCTTGCAGAGAAAAGAACTCCTCGGGTAGTGGATTTTTCTCAGAATGCATATTCATAAGACCTCTTAGAAGAGCTCTTTGTGCAAAATAATCTTTTGAAAAATCTTCAATTTGGGCTTTTAGATTTGGAATGTACTCTACTAAGATCTCTATTAGACGTGAAACAGCCTGTTCTTTTTGAAACATGAACTTTCTCCTTATTATGATGCAAGAATTATATAGGCTTATATATGCTGTTTGTAAAAGTTAATAAAAAGATCCGTCTTTGTGCAGGTATTTCTTAACAAACAGATTTTAAAGATGTTTCATTGTCATAGCCAAGCTCCTTATTTATTAGACTAGATAATCAACCATGCAAACAAAGTTGTGCTTTTGAGAAGAAAAGAACCTCTAATGTTCAGTCTATAGTTCAATTCTTATCTTTATCTTATTAAACACTTGAAATTAAATACGCAAATCCCCATGTGATGATGAGTAAACTAGGATCAAAAAGGTATATATAATCATGGACGATAACAAGAAAGATAATCTTGAAATCACTTTAGAAGATCTAAATGAGCTCAAGGAAAAACTACGTTCATTAAAAGAAAATATCGATAAAAAGACTGCGGAGGTTATCACCAAAATGGCTCCTCAAACTGAGGATGCTAAAGATAACTGTGATACTCCATCAGTTAACGAAAAATCAAATATTTCTGTCTCAGAACCATCACCAGAAGAAGTATTTGTTATTCCCGTTTTTGGCAGACCGGTTATGCCTTCACAGATCTGCCCTGTCCAAATCAAGGGTGAATGGGAAGATCTGATTACTGAGATTGCAAGATCACAATCAAAATCTTTTGCCTTATTTGCAATTGATGAAAAGTACAAAAAGAAAGGTTCAATCACTCCAACTGATTTTCCTAAAACTGGTACTTTAGTAAGACTTCTACACGCAAAGAGTGTTCCTGGTGAAGTCCACTTTGTCTGTGAAGGATTATGCCGCGTCCAAATCAAAGAATGGACTAAATTTGATAAAGAATTAAGAGCTGTTGTAGTTTACCCTCAGAACATTGAACCAGAGTCTGGCTCTGAGGCTGAGGTAAAAGTAAAAGCTCTTGCTATGAACTTAGTATCATCTCTTCAGGAGTTACTGCCTTTAAATCCAATGTACTCAGATGAGATGCGTCAGTATCTACTAAGATTTGATCAGAGTGATCCTTCTTTGTTAGCAGACTGTGCTGCTTCTGTAACCACAACCAGCGCAAAGAATCTGCAAGACATCTTAGATACCATTGATCTTTTAGAAAGATTAAAGAAAGCTCAAGCTATTATTAAAAAAGAGCTTAAAGCAGCTAAACTCCAAGATGAGATTAAGAGTTCTGTTAACGATAAGCTTTCTAAAAGACAGAAAGAATATGTCTTAAAAGAACAGTTAAAAGAGATCCAAAAAGAGTTAGGAACTAGAGCTGACAGCTATACTGAAGCAGACGAGTTTATTGCTCGTATGAAGAAACTTACTCCTCCTGAACTTATCAAAAAGAGATTTGATAAGGAGATTAAGAAATTCAGTATGTTAGACAGCTCCTCTCCTGAGTATGGTGTTACAAGAAACTATTTGGATATCTTATCTTCAATTCCTTGGGGTAAGTATTCAAAAGAAGAACTTGATATTGCAAAAGCACGTTCTGTTTTAGACTCTGATCATGAAGGATTAAAGGACGTCAAGGACAGAATCATTGAATTCTTAGCCTTAGGTGCGCTAAAAGGCACAACTAATGGCTCAATTTTGCTGTTCGTAGGACCTCCTGGTGTAGGTAAAACCTCCATTGGTAAGTCAATTGCAAAGGCTCTGAACAGACCTTTTTACAGATTATCTTTAGGTGGTGTAGGAGATGATTCTGTAATCAAAGGTCATCGTAAGACCTACATTGGAGCAATGCCAGGTAAATTTGTGCAGGCTTTAAGAGAAACAGGTGTAATGAACCCTGTTATCATGCTCGATGAAATTGATAAGCTCACAAAATCTTATCAGGGAGATCCTGCAGCAGCTTTACTAGAAACACTTGATCCTGAGCAAAACAATTCTTTCATGGATAATTATCTTGATGAAAGATTAGACTTGTCTAAGTGCTTGTTCATCTGTACAGCCAACACTACAGATACTATTCCAGATGCTCTTTTAGACAGAATGGATCCTATAAGATTGTCTGGATATATAGCATCAGAAAAGCTTGCTATTGCTAAAAAGCACTTAATTCCTAAGGGACTTGAAAAAGCCCATATGAAGAAATCTCAAATCAAGCTTTCAGATGCAGTCTTAAAGAAGATGATCGAAGAATATGCTCGTGAAAGTGGAATGAGATCAACTGAGAGAGCTATTGATAAGATTATAAGAAAAGTAGCTGTAAAGATTTTAGAAGGAAACAAATCAGTTACCGTTACTGCAAACTCTTTATTCAATTATTTAGGTACAGCTCCTTTTAAGCGCGAAAAACACTTAGAAGGTGTTGGTGTAATTACAGGTCTTGCATGGACTTCTGTAGGCGGCGCAACTTTACCTATAGAATCAGCAAAGGTAAACAATGAAGGCAAAGGCTTTGAGCTTACAGGCTCTTTAGGCGATGTCATGAAAGAGTCTGCCCATATTGCTTACAGCTTTATTCAAGGTCACATTGCTAAATATTGTCCGCAGAAGAAAGACTTCTTTAAAAAGGCTTGCATCCATGTTCATGTACCAGAAGGAGCAACTCCAAAAGATGGACCATCTGCTGGTGTAACACTAGCATCTAGTCTCTTGTCTTTAGCTATGAACAAGGCTCCTAAAAAAGGGTTTGCTATGACAGGAGAGCTTTCTCTTACGGGTCAAGTCTTAGCTATTGGCGGAATTAAAGAGAAGACTATTGCCGCTCGTCGTATGGGCATTATGAATATCATTTGTCCTAAAGCAAATGAAGATGATGTAAAAGAGTTACCAAAAGAGGTAACTGAAGGAGTTCATTACTACTTTGCAGATACCTACGATGATGTAGCAAATGTAATTTTTGACTTGAAAAAGAAGTAAATAGAAATAATAAAGCCACGGTATTTGCCGTGGCCTCATAAGACCTGACGGAAGTCAGGTCTTTTTGTATATGAGATTATTCGTTATCTTTTATCTCGTATACTGCTTTATTTAGAGCATTCTTTGGCTCGTCATCACCTGAAATTGATTTTAAAATTGCATTGCCCATAGGGTCCCATACTTTTGAAAATTCAGGTACGGTTGGCATTGCATCTGCATTCTTAATCTGAATTGCAATTGCATTAGCAAAATCGTCATTAGTAATTAAAGGATTATCTAATACTGCTTTAATAGGAGGAAGCTCAGCAATCTCTGAATAACGAATCAGAGCATACTCAGGTCTGTTGATGTACTCTAAAAACTTTTCTGCAAGATCTTTATTCTTTGTTTTTGAAGAAATTACATAGCCCTTTGCACCATAAAATGGACGCATTGCTTGACCGTTTTTAAGAATAGGCAATGGAGCTACACCATAATCCACACCAGATTTAGCATAATCACCTAATGCCCATGGTCCATTGATTACAGCGGCGGCCTTGCCTTCTTTAAAGTAATTATCCACAGCAGCAAAACCATTACTTGATAAAACTTCCTTTGGAAGATACTTTGAATATGAGGTAATAAATTGTAATGCTTTTACGGCACCATCATTATTTAAACCAATATCATCTGGATTATATCTGCCATTTTTATTGCCAAAGACATAGGCACCATATCCACTGAAGATACCGTAGGAAATATAAAATTGATCTAACTTTCCAATAAGACCATATTTGCCTTCTGAGAGCATCTTGTCATTGAATTTTAAGTAATCATCCATAAACTCATAAGGATATTCCAGTAAGGCCTTATTGTAATAAACCACTAAGGATTCAATTGAACGGGGTGCAGCATAGAGCTCTCCGTCATGACTAAAAGCATCAATTGCTAAAGGTAAGTACTTTGCCTTCTCCGTATCAGAAGAAAATCTGTCTAACTTAGTGATTAAACCTTTATTTACTGCACCACTAATCTGATCAGAAATTGCAATAAAGATGTCAGGTGTACTCTCACCTTTTTGATTTAATTCTGAAACCAAATCTACATGCTTTACAGAATCTTTTTGTTCGATAACAACTTCACAACCATTTTCTTTAGCAAAGTTTCTGGCAGCCTTTTCAATACCGTAACCTTTGCCATTATCTTCCCAAACAACTAATCTTGATTCTGCAATTGATGCAGTACTTACTGATAAAAGAAATGCACATAAAGTGAGTTTTGACAG
>ERZ1034873.901-NODE-901-length-12749-cov-4.684497_pt1 | contig 12749 bp, 9 predicted proteins | sample MGYA00520689_ERZ1034873 | MGnify/ENA primary metagenome ERZ1034873 (study PRJEB33766, sample SAMN09781722) | gut metagenome | biome: gut microbiome | host: Homo sapiens | place: Madagascar | study: EMG produced TPA metagenomics assembly of the PRJNA485056 data set...
CTGTATTATTCACTTAATACAATAGTATATCCACTTCTGTTTGTCAATTATTTTTATACAAATAATTGTATTTTTATTCGTGAGACTGATCTATGCCTTTGTTACCACTTCGTTGCGGTTCTTATAAATCGAATCAGCCGGCACAACACCACGTACCATCGATAATGGATACACGTTGGTATTTCTTCCAATGACTGTTCCCGGATTTAAGACGGAATTACAACCGACCTCTACATGATCGCCTAACATTGCGCCAAACTTCTTTAAGCCGGTTGCGATCTCTTCCGTTCCATCCTTTACCACGACGAGTGTCTTATCAGACTTCACATTCGATGTGATCGAGCCTGCACCCATATGTGACTTATAGCCAAGAATGGAATCTCCGACATAGTTGTAATGCGGAACCTGTACCGAATTAAAGATGACCACATTCTTAAGCTCTGTGGAATTACCGACAACCGAACCCTTTCCTACGATCGCATTGCCACGTACAAATGCACAGTGACGTACCTCTGCGTCCTCATCAATGATGACCGGCCCGTTTAAGAATGCAGTCGGTGCAACCCTTGCAGACTTTGCCACCCACACATGCTCGCCACGTTTCTCAAACTTCTCCGGGTCTAAGGTATTGCCCAGTTCCACAATAAAGTCACTGATCTTCGCAAGCACTTCCCATGGATAAGTTACTCCCTCAAACAGCTTTACTGCGATCGTCTCATTTAAGTCATAAAGATTTTCAATTTTACACTGTTCCATTTTCGTTGTTCCTCTCTTCTTTTTTTGAATTATTTTGCTCTATATCAGGTTGTGTCTGATCATTCTGTTGACCGGTCTGATCAAACATCTGATACACTTGTTCACTTTCAAGAATTTGTTCTGCCGGTTCCTGATCTGCCTGTTCCTTATCCGGTTCCGCTTCCCCCGGATTGTCAAAATCAAACGAGATCTTATCATCCTCAAACTTCAGGCAGGTATCAAATGTATTCCCGGCTCTTGAAGTAAATCCGGTTACCCGCGCCTTCGTCTTTCCGGTGGTAAAAAGTTCTTCCATGATCTCTTCGGATAACTCCACCTTTGCAATCGTATGGGAAATCTTAAAACCACATTCACATTCATAATACCACTGGCTCTTTTTTAAGAAAAGACCGCATTTTGGACATTTGAGCTTTGTTTCTACCGGCTTTGGCTTTTCCGGGAAGTCAAATGTGATCTGTCCTTCCGGGGTCAGCTTAAGCGGTGCATCGAACTTCATCCCGGTTCTTGCCACAAAGCCCTCGATCACTCCTGTCTTTCCACGGATTAAAAGTTCCTTCACCTGTGCTTCCTTTAGCTTCACACTTGCAATCTTACCGATTGAAAACTTGCAGCTGTCCGGATCATCCTTCGAATAATTGGCACAGCCATAGCCAAACGGTGTCTGCACAATATCTCCGCCGCAGATTGGACACTTGACGTCTTTTAATTTCTTCGCTTCTACATGCTCAAAGTCAAATTTTAAGACTGTCTTTCCCTCTTCATCTTTATCAAGTGCAATACAGGCATCAAACTTCTTTTTCGTCTTAGAAGTAAATCCGCGGATCGTACCTGTACGCCCCTTCGTCAGAAGATCCTTTACCTGTGTGACATTCAGATCCTTCCCGGCAAGCTTACCGATCGCAAACGGACAACTGTCCGGCTGACCGGGTGCATAGTTCATGCATCCATAACCAAAGGATGTGATCTGGATCTGACCGCCGCACATCGGACACTTGACGCCCTCAATGATCTCCGGTTCATTCTGTGAAAAATCAAAACTGATCTGCTTCTTTCCATCTTCGGTATCGGTAAGTACCAGTGATGCCTGAAACTTCTTTTTATTTTTTCCGGTAAAGCCACGCAGGGGACCGGTTTTTCCCTTCGTCAAAAGTTCCCGCAGTTCCTCTTCTTTTAAATTTCGTTCTGCGATCTTTCCAATCGAAAACTGGCAGCCGCTTCCATCCCTTTTATAATTACTGCAGCCATAACCAAAGACTGTCTTTTCGATACTGCCGCCACAGACCGGACAGGTAACGCCTTCGACAATCTCCGGCTCATTCTGTGAAAAATCAAATACGATCGATGGTGTTCCTTCTTCCTCCCGCTTTAATCGTAACGCGGCAGAAAACTTCTTCTTCGACTTCGATACAAAGCCACTCAGCACCCCGGTATGCCCTTCGGTCAGAAGTGCTTTTACGTCGTCGTCTTCTAAGTCCTTTCCGGCGATCGTACCGATGGAAAAGCCACAGCCGCTTCCATCCTTCTTATAATTGCTGCAGCCATAACCAAATGGGGTCGTTTCCACTTCACCGCCACAAAGCGGACAGACTGCTCCGATTTTTCTTCGTGCCGCCGCTCCTCTCGCATTTTTTCCGGTAAACGGCTGGATCTTTTTTAGGATTGGCTCCTTTAGATCTCTTCCAATGATAGAAACCGTCTCCTTGCGGATAAAGTCCTCTAATTTTGCCCGGTAATCTTCAAACTGTACCGTTCCCTTCGTGATGCCATCTAAGCCTTTTTCCCAGGATGCCGTCATCTTCGGATTTAACAGTGCCGGAACTGTCATATCCACGACTTCATAGATCATTTCACCAAGCCGCTCCGGTGATAAGACCTGCGACTTTTTATTCAGATTGATATATCCAATCCTTACCAGCTTACGGATGATCTCTGCACGCGTCGCAGATGTTCCGATTCCGGAGCCCTTGATCTGTGCACGGAGTTCCTCGTCTTCAATCAGCTGTCCTGCATTCTCCATCGCAAGCACCATCGAACCGGAGGTGTACCGCTTCGGCGGAGAGGTCTTTCCCTCACGGATCATCAGCTCATCCACCGAAAGCACATCTCCCTTTTTCAGCCGGTCTGCTAATTCTAACAGATGCGGACTTTCCTTTTGTTCTCCATCCTTGCCGGTATTCTCTTTTTCGTCTGTCGTCTTACCGGTAACTTCTAAAAAGCCGGGATCTTTTAAGATTTTTGCAGATGCAAACAGCTGTTCTTCACCCATTTGGATCGTAAGCTTTACCGTCTGATACAATGCCGGCGGATAAAAAATACTTAAAAATCTGCGGACGATCAGATCATAGACCTTACGCTGTAACTCATTTAAGGACTTTAACTCTGTCAGCTGCCCGGTCGGAATGATCGCATAATGATCGGTGACCTTGCTGTCGTCTGTATAGGCAGTTCTTGCAATATTCCGGTAGCTTCCCTCTTTTAAAATCTTCTCCGTAAATGCTTTTGTCGGCTCGTAGCCGCTTAAGTGGTTTAAGTTCTTACCGATCACCTTTGCGACTGCACTTGATAATACCCTCGCATCTGTTCTCGGATAGGTTGTAAGCTTCCTCTCATAAAGATCCTGTGCCACCTGCAGCGTCTCATCCGGGCTGATTTTAAATCGCTTTGCACACTCTGCCTGAAGCTCTGCGAGGTTAAAAAGCAATGGTGCTTTTTTCCGGCTGTTTCCTTTTTCCATGGAAGCAACCGTTGCCTCCTGCTCCTTCAGATACCGGATCAGTGCTCTGGCGTCCTCTTCCTTCTTAAATCCGTTTTCCTTATACAACAGTGGTGATTCAAAGTATTGCGAGCCTTCTACTGCCTTCCATTCCCCTTCAATCGCCTGATCACAGAAGCTTCCTGTCACACGGTAAAACGGTGTTTCCACAAAGTTACGGATCTCACGCTCCCGGATGACTACCATACCAAGCACACAGGTCATCACGCGTCCAACGGCGATCGCGGTATAGGAATGTGTTCCTGCCGCATCATTTAACATATTTCCGTATTTTACGGACATGGCACGGGAAAAATTAATACCCATGGCATAATCTTCAATGGAACGCATGATCCCGGACTTTCCAAGATTCGCATAATCCGACATCGGTCTTGCTTCCTCAATTCCACGCCGGATCTCTTCTTCCGTCTGTGAATCGATCCAGACACGCAGTTCCGTCATGCCCCTTCGTACCCCGCCATACATACGGATGTTTTCTTCGATAACCTGTCCTTCTTTTCCGGCATCGCCTGCCCAGTAGACCGTATCAATATCTTCTCTGTGCAGCATATGATATACCACTTCATACTGCTGTTTTACATTGTCAATAACGCCATATTTATAATCTGCCGGCAAAAAAGGGAGATCCTCCAGCCGCCACTTCTTATATCTGCTGTCATAGCTTTCCGGATATACCATCTCAACCAGATGTCCGACACACCAGGTGATCACATAATCTGCATTCTCTATATATCCGTTTTTTCTTCCTGTCACCTGAAAAACCCGTGCAAACTCCTGTGCAACCGACGGCTTTTCGGTAATAATCAGTTTCTTTCCCACAGAGGAATTCTCCTTCCCTGTTCCTGCTTATAATTCTGTCATATCGACCAGCACATAACGTGCATCTTCCTTCGCATGCTCTGCAAGTGCAGCTTCAAATCCGGCCGCTGAAAAAAGATAGTAATATTCCGCTGAAATCTTCGCCTTTTTCATACTCTCCTCTAACTTCCTGCAATCGTCCATGGTAAGCTCCGGCTTTGCCCAGTTGCAGAGTCCAACCACACTTTCCCGCACACTGTTTTGTGCAATAATATCAATCGTTCCCTGCTTGCCGACCCAGGTTCCGATCCGGTGTAACTGAAGCGGCAGTCTGCCGATCATGTTCAAAAGTTCCAGATACTCTCTGCATACCTGTATAAAATACTGGTTCAGATATGCATCCAGATCCCCTGCAATATGCAGATCATAAAACTCCTCCGCACTTAACTGATACAAGTCGGAAAGATATGGATATACAAAACGATACCAGAAGTTCAGATATGTATTTTTAATCCGGTAAACGCCCTTTTTTGTATTTTCCCAGCCACCGGTGTCAAAGGACACGACCTTCTCGATCACATCAAATTCCATCAGATTCTTCATATAGACACTGATCTTCGCCCGTGAAAACCCGGTATAATGAAACAGATCGTTTAACTTCTGATTCCCGGCTGCGATCGCACCGAGAATCGTATTATATAAGGACAATTCCCGCAGCTCCAGACAAAGATAATGCTCTGCCTCCTGATACAGGAAACCGGTCGGACTTAAAATATTCCGGCAGATATTCTCCTTAAGATCCCACTTGCCATTCCACCGTGACAGATACCCCGTCACACCTCCTAAGACCCCATATACTTCCACGCACTGTCTGGTCGTGTAATCGGGGAAATTCCGTACCACATCTAAAAAGTGTACATCATCTAGCCGGATGCGTTCCGTGATCTTTTTCTGATATGGAGCCAGTAATTCCGCCGCATCATGCTCTGTCCATACAATCGAAGAACTGGCTAAAATGATAAAAACCGGTCCCGGATAAAGCTTTTTGTCTTTTAACTGCATGACTGCCTTTAAAAAGGTATCATCCTTCTTCATGATATAGGAAAATTCATCAATGACCACCACTAACTTGCTGGCATCTCCGCTTCGCACACGCTTGAAATATTCCTCATAGCCATGCGCTGATAAGTGGATCTGATACTTCTGTTCTACTTCCCGTCCCATCTGGATCAGCTGTTCCGAAGCAGATGCCTGTCTTGCACGGTAATAAAATACCTTTTTATCTCTTGTAAAAAGACGGAGTAACTGCTCTTTTCCGCTGTTTTCCCGTCCATATAAAATCACCAGCTGGTTTCCGCTCTTTGCGTACAGTTCTTCGAAACGCTTTAACTCCGCTGTCCGGATGATCATTGGCTCACCTCCATATATTTTTTCATGTACTGCGATCCCGACATGCTGTCGCTCGGTTTCGCTTCGCTTCATCCCGCTACCTTGCTCTCGCCCTGGCAAATCACAAACGGATAAATGCTTTTGTGCAAGCACAAGCAGTTTATCCGTTTATGCTTTGGCATGTCTCAATGCTTTTATTATATCATTATATAATTTTACGGGCAACTAAAAAGCAGTCTGGATTTAAAATCCAGACTGCTCGGATGTTTTCGTACTATTTTCTAGTAGGAAACGGATTTATTTTGCTGTGATATAGCCCTGTGCTTTTAATAACTCTGCGCAGAGAACTGCTCCACCTGCAGCACCACGTACGGTGTTGTGGGATAATCCTACGAACTTCCAGTCATATACGGTATCCTCACGAAGACGTCCGACACTGACACCCATTCCGTTTTCAAAGTTTACATCTAAGGCAACCTGTGGACGGTTATCCTCTTCTAAGTACTGGATAAACTGCTTTGGTGCGCTTGGAAGCTGCAACTCCTGTGGTACTCCGCTGTAATTTACTAACTTCTCAATTAACTGCTCTTTGGTCGGTTTCTTTTTGAACTTTACAAATACAGCAGCGGTATGTCCGTTTAATACCGGTACACGGATACACTGGCAGGTAATTACCGGTGAGGTTGCAGGAACGATCACGCCGTCTTTGATCTCGCCCCAGATACGAAGCGGCTCTTTCTCACTCTTTTCTTCCTCGCCACCGATGTATGGGATAATGTTTCCAACCATTTCCGGCCACTCCTTGAAGGTCTTTCCTGCTCCGGAGATTGCCTGATAAGTAGTTGCTACTACCTCATAAGGCTCGAACTCTTTCCATGCTGTTAATACCGGAGCATAACTCTGGATGGAGCAGTTTGGCTTTACTGCTACGAATCCTCTGGTTGTTCCAAGCCTCTTCTTCTGGAATTCGATGACCTTCATATGCTCCGGGTTGATCTCCGGAACTACCATCGGTACATCCGGTGTCCAGCGGTGTGCGCTGTTGTTCGAAACAACCGGTGTCTCTGTCTTTGCATATGCTTCCTCGATTGCCTTGATCTCATCCTTTGTCATATCAACGGCACTGAACACAAAGTCCACCTCAGATGCAACGTTTTCTACTTCATTTACATTTTTAACAACAATATTTTTCACTGCCTCCGGCATTGGAGTATCCATTTTCCAACGATCTCCAACTGCTTCTGCATATGTCTTTCCCGCACTTCTTGGACTGGCAGCGATTGTAGTCACCTCAAACCATGGATGATTCTCTAATAAAGAGATAAATCTCTGTCCTACCATACCTGTGCCGCCTAAAATACCAACTCTTAACTTGTCACTCATTTTGCAATCTCCTTCATTTTCCGCTGTCCGCCTGTAAGTATAGTCCGAAACATATGCCTTTGCACTGTCCGTTTCGTGCGCACAACTGTCTTTCTGTTACATATGTTAAAGGATTTGCATCAAAAAAGCAATTCACATTTTATCAAAAAATACCATGTGAATTGCTTTTTTCTTATACATATGTACCAATTTTGGCGTTTTCTTATTACAAACGAGGATTAAAGAAGAATCTGCTCATCCAGTTCAAACCAGTCTTTGTTGTGGTTCTCCTTCAGATATTTCTTTTCTAAGGCAATGACTTTTTCCATTGCTTCCTTACCAGGTGCACCAATCGTCAGACGCTTATTGACACAGGTTTCCATGGAGATAGCATCATAAATATCCGCTTCAAATACCGGACTGATCGCTTTTAACTCCTCTAAGGACATATCATCAATCGCGATCTTCTTATCTAAGCAGTATAATACGATACGGCCAACGATTCCATGGGCATCACGGAATGGAACGCCATGATTTACCAGATAATCAGCTGCATCGGTTGCATTCGTAAATCCATGGTTCGCACTCTTTCTCATCTGCTCCTTATTAAACTTCATCGTTGCAAGCATGCCCTGAAACAGTGCCAGACATCCCTTTGCCGTGTCGATCGCGTCGAAGGACAGCTCCTTATCCTCCTGCATATCCTTATTGTATGCAAGCGGAATCCCCTTCATCGTCGTAAGCAGGGAAACAAGTGCACCGTACACACGGCCGGTCTTACCACGTACTAATTCGGCAATATCAGGATTCTTCTTCTGTGGCATGATACTGCTGCCGGTGCTGTAGCTGTCGTCAATCTCTACAAACTTGTACTCATTTGAATTCCAGATAATGATCTCTTCCGAAAAACGGCTTAAGTGCATCATGATCGTGGATAATGCAGATAAGAACTCGATCAGGTAATCACGGTCGGAAACGCCATCCATACTGTTTAAAGTCGGTCCATAGAAGCCCATGAGCTTTGCAGTATAGTCACGGTCTAACGGATAGGTTGTTCCGGCAAGTGCGCCCGAACCCAGCGGACAGTAGTTCATACGCTGAAAAATATCATATAAGCGGCTTCTGTCACGCTTAAACATCTCAAAATATGCACCCATATGATGCGCTAATGTGATCGGCTGTGCCTTCTGTAAATGTGTAAAGCCCGGCATGATCGTCTCTGTATTCTCTTCCATGATCTTAAGGATCGTCTCAAGAAGCTCCTCTAATAATTCATCGGTATAAAGCACCTCTAATCTGGTGTACAGACGCATATCAAGTGCTACCTGGTCATTTCTGCTTCGTCCGGTATGCAGCTTCTTACCGGTATCGCCTAAACGGTCGATCAGATTCACCTCTACAAAGCTGTGAATATCTTCGTATTCGTTCGTGATCTCTAACTTACCGTTTTCCACATCCTGTTCGATCTCATGCAGACACTTTACAATTGCCTGCATCTCTTCCTTCGTCAGAATTCCCTGTTTTCCAAGCATACATACATGTGCGATGCTTCCCTGAATGTCCTGCTTATAGAACTTCTGGTCAAATGAAATAGATGCATTAAAATTGTATACCAACTGATCGGTTTCCTTGGTGAAACGTCCACCCCATAACTGTGCCATGTTCTTATCCTCACTTTTTTAGTTCACTTTTCGATATTGTCCCGCAGCTTTTCCTACGGTCTTTTTCCATTGTTCAAACTTTGTATAGGTTCTGCCCTGATACACAAAATTGGTTTTATTTTTTGCATGCCCATTATAATAAGAATTCCGGCGAAATACAATGTTTTTTGTATATTTATCCGAAAATTCTGCATATACAATAGCGGAACTGCCCTTACTATTGTAAAAGACATTGTCCGTGATTTCAACACCATCACATTTTGCAAGGGTCAAAATTGCATTTTCCCTGCCATTCTCCCTGCATATATTATGACGGATCTTCACCGTTTTCACCCAGCCTAAATCTGTCTGATAACCGCCCACCGTTATCGCATTCTCTGCATTATCCAGAATCGTGTTCTGTTCGATGGTAATATTCTTTGTGGCGTATACATCCTTCTTTGGCTTCTGCTCTGCGCCTGCCTCAATGCCGCCATCACATTTTTTCACTGTATTCCGGTAAATGGTTACATTCCTTGCACCATCCGCATAAATACCGTATGCCGTCGCAACCGGTGAATGACATTCACTGACCTGATTTTTTGCAACATAACATTCCCTTGGGAAGTCCTTTGCCGGATCACTGCAATATCCGTAATTTCCGGACAGATCTATACCGATGTTGCCGGTTCGTCTGATCGTATTCCCGATAATGTTCACGTTCCGGACATTCCCTGTCACAGAGATACACTCTGCCCAGCCGGTCGTACAGTCATGGATCCGGTTTCCGTACAGCAGAACATCATGGATCTCTTTTTGGGCACTGTCACCATATAACAGGACTGCATTACAGCAGTGATCCGGTATTTGTGGATTCTTCACCCGGATATCCTGTATGGTATTATCCAGTATCACGATATGGTGGCTGCCCGGTCTTACGTTAATGCCGCATGCATCCTGCCCATGTGCCGCCTTCATACCGATATTCTGAATCACAAGATAAGACGATCCGCAAACTTCCATCAGCGTCGGTGACGTTTTCCCTTTTCCGCTTAACCAGACTTTCTCTCCCGAAACCCCGGCGATCATAATATATGCATTCTTTTTTCCGGAGATCTTCGCCGGTATGCGGATCTGTTCCCGGTAAGAACCGCCCCGGATATATAAAGCGCCCCCCTTTTTCAGCTTAGAAACTGCATAAGCGATCGTCCGATATGGATGTTTCTTTGTTCCTTTTCCGCTGTTTTTTCCATTTACCGCTACATAATATGTCCTGCCGGTTCTCCTGCGTGCAAAGGTTCCCTTTGAAACTACCGCCTGTATTTCCTTTTTGAAAGCTTCCTCTCCACAATATCTGTTTTTTTCACCACCGTAAGCAGACAGACTATACAGCGTAAGGATAAGAAAACATACTATGCTACACAGATGGATTCTCACAATGCTTTTTTTCTTCATTCGCCTGCTCCCTTTCGCACTTTGAAAATATGCATCCGCAATAATCCTGCCGGTACATGCCGTATTCATGTGACAGTTCTACGGAACGCTTATAACCATTTTTCTTCTTAAAATCAGAAAACAGGTATGCAACACCATACTCCCTGGCAAGCCTTCCACCAATCTCATTTAACTTCGCCGCATTCTTCATCGGACTGATCGAAAGCGTGGTCGTAAAATAATCCATGCCCTGCTCCTTTGCCATCCCGGCCGCCTCACGAAGCCGCAGCTCATAACAGCGGAAGCACCGCTCTCCGCCTTCCCTGATCTGTTCATAGCCCTTCACGGTCTCATAAAAGCGGTCTTTTTCAAACGCTCCTTCGATAAAAGAGATCGGATGCTTTGCCGGAAAACGTGAGATAAATGCCTGCTGTTCCTTCACGCGCTTATCATATTCCTCATCCGGGTAGATATTCGGATTATAATAAAATACCGTAATCTTAAAATACTCCGACAGATACTCGAGTACATAGGAGCTGCATGGTGCACAGCAGCTATGTAAAAGCAGCGTCGGAATCTCCTGTTTTTTCTGATGTTCACTGATTATCTTTTCTAATATTTTCTGATAATTCTCATTCATATGCCTATTGTAGCGCATGTTCCCTGTTTTTACAACTGCAAAGCGCACCTTTTGTCTGTGTTTCCATAAAATATCTATATAACGAACAACAATTCATCTTATCATACAACACTGTGAGGTCCGCCATGAATCCTATACTTGAATGTAAACATTTATCCTATAGTTATCATTCCATGGCAGGCGAGACACCTGCCATTTCCAATATGAATTTTCAAATCAGTCAGGGGGACTTTCTTGCGATCGTCGGCCCAAGCGGCTGTGGAAAATCCACACTGCTTTCCCTGATCTGCGGTCTGCTCACCCCGGAAAGCGGAGAGATCCGCTATAAACAGCGTCTAATCCAGCCCGGGGACTACCACTGCTTCGGCTATATGCTGCAAAAGGATCACCTATTCGAATGGAGAAGCATCCAAAAAAATATCCTGCTCGGGCTTGAGATCCAGCATAAACTGACCCCGGATTCCATCGCCTATGCAGACAGTCTTTTAGAAACCTACGGTCTGACTGCCTTTGCCGGGAAACGCCCTTCGGAGTTATCCGGTGGTATGCGCCAGCGTGCTGCACTGATCCGTACACTGGTCTTAAAACCGGATCTGCTGTTACTTGATGAACCGTTTTCCGCACTTGACTATCAGACCAGATTACAGGTTTCGGACGATATCGGAAAAATCATCCGGCGCGAGGGCAAAACTGCCATCCTCGTTACACACGACTTATCCGAAGCGATTTCCATGGGTACGCAGGTGCTTGTCTTAAGCAGACGTCCGGGCACCTGTAAGGCATGTATCCCGATCCTGCTTGATCCGGGTCTTTCCCCAATTGAAAAACGGAACTGTGCCGCATTTAAAGACTATTTTGATCAAATATGGAAGGAGTTCGAATCCAATGAGCAGCTCATCTAATGCCCAGTCTCTTTACCTGCACCATCGAAAAAAACATCTGCGAAGCATCCGTATCGCACGCGTTCTGATCCTGCTTTTCTTTCTGATCCAGTGGGAGGTTACGGCTGATCTTGGTATCGTCGATTCCTTTATCTTCAGCAGTCCTTCCCGTGTGGTCTGCTGCTTTTTCGATATGCTGCTTCACAACAGCCTTCTGACACACATCGGGATTACTTTATTTGAAACACTGATGAGCTTTTTTCTTGTATGTCTCTGTACCCTGCTTGTCACGACACTGCTCTGGATGAGCGATAAGGTGTCAAAGACTCTGGAACCATACCTTGTCATCTTAAACTCACTGCCAAAGTCTGCACTTGCCCCGCTTTTGATCGTCTGGCTGGGTGCAAATTACCGCACAATCATCATCACCGGCATGTCGGTTGCCATCTTCGGCTCGATCCTAAATCTCTATACCGCATTTATGGAAATGGATCCGGAAAAGATCAAGCTGGTCAAAACACTCGGCGGCAGCAAGCGGGATGTCCTTTTTAAAGTCATGCTGCCCGGCAACATCCCATCCCTTCTAAGCATTATGAAGGTCAATATCGGGCTCTGTCTCGTCGGTGTCATCATCGGCGAATTCATCGCCGCAAAAGTCGGTCTGGGGTATCTGATCATCTATGGCAGCCAGGTCTTTAAACTCGACTGGGTCATCCTGTCGATCATCGTCCTGTGCGTGATCGCAATGGGCCTGTATCAGGGAATACAGGCGTTGGAGAAATGGTATCTGAAAAGAGAGGGACGGTAAGATCGATAGGTAGGGGAAAGGCAGGCATTGAACGGGGTCAAATGCCTGCCTTGGTTGTTTCTACCATTCACACAGCTCTAGAACTTTCCTTGCTACAGCTACCATACTTGCACCATTGTAATAATCCTGATAGGAATCTTTGATGTATGCCACTGATCCAGCTATCTGATCATCTCCTATGAGGGCAATCGTATCTATATACCCATTTTCATCCTCCGTAAAATAAATATATTTTTTAATAGAACCAGCATTTTCATAAATACAATTA
>ERZ1034873.908-NODE-908-length-12650-cov-5.136483_pt1 | contig 12650 bp, 16 predicted proteins | sample MGYA00520689_ERZ1034873 | MGnify/ENA primary metagenome ERZ1034873 (study PRJEB33766, sample SAMN09781722) | gut metagenome | biome: gut microbiome | host: Homo sapiens | place: Madagascar | study: EMG produced TPA metagenomics assembly of the PRJNA485056 data set...
TTTATATTCTCTAATATTCCATTCTTTTTATATATTTTGTTTCTATCAAATATTGCACAAACTGAAAAATCATCTATTTTTCGTCTTCCGGCAGACTATTTGCATAATGCAACTTATACTGTTGAATAGCCAAGTTATCAGACTGTATAAACAAAAAGAAAGTATCAAGAACATTACATTCTCGATACTTTCTGTCATTACACTGATAGTATAGTGTTATTTCGCATAGTCAACAACTCTTGACTCACGGATTACGTTTACTTTAATCTGTCCTGGATATTCTAATTCAGATTCAATCTGTTTTGAAATATCACGTGCTAATAATACCATATCAGCATCACTTACCTGCTCAGGAACTACCATGATTCGAATCTCTCTACCTGCCTGAATAGCAAAAGACTTATCTACACCCTTAAATCCATTTGTAATATCTTCTAACTGTTTTAATCTGTTGGAATATGTTTCCATCGTCTCGCGTCTTGCACCCGGTCTTGCAGCACTGATCGTATCAGCAGCCTGTACCAGACATGCAATTAAGGACTCCGGTTCTACATCGCCATGATGTGCCTCTACTGCATTGATAATGATCGGAGATTCCTTATACTTTCTACATAAGTCAACACCGATCTGGATATGTGAACCCTCGATTTCGTGATCCACGGACTTTCCAATATCATGCAACAGACCTGCACGCTTGGCAGTTCTGACATCTACGCCGATCTCAGCAGCTAACAATCCCGATAACTGTGCAACTTCGATTGAGTGCTTTAATGCATTCTGTCCGTAACTGGTACGGAACTTCATTCTACCGAGTAATTTCACAAGTTCTGGATGAATACCATGCACGCCAACCTCTAAAGTAGCTGCTTCGCCTTCTTCGCGGATCATTGTCTCTACTTCTTTCTGCGCTTTCTCCACCATCTCTTCAATACGAGCCGGATGGATACGTCCATCGACGATCAGCTTCTCTAACGCAATACGCGCAACCTCTCGTCTGATCGGATCAAATCCGGAAAGAATAACTGCTTCCGGTGTATCATCAATAATCAGATCAACACCTGTCATCGTCTCTAAGGTACGGATATTACGTCCCTCACGGCCAATGATTCTTCCCTTCATCTCATCGTTCGGAAGCTGGACAACAGAAATTGTTGTCTCGGCAACATGATCTGCTGCGCACTTCTGAATTGCAGTTACAACATATTCCTTTGCCTTTTTACCAGCTTCTTCTTTCGCCTGATGCTCCATCTCTTTGATCAATTTGGCTGTATCAAGCTTTACATCATCTTCCACAGTTTTTAATAGATATTCTTTTGCCTGTTCGGAGGTAAGACCTGAGATTCTTTCTAGTTCCCGTACACGCTCTTCATGGAGCTTCGTAATTTCAGCTTTCTGTCTGTTAATTTCTTCTTCCTTAGCTGCAAATCCCGCTTCTCTCTTCTCGATTGCTTCAATCTTCTTATCGAGATTCGATTCCTTCTGCTCAATTCTACGTTCATTACGTTGAATGTCTGCACGGCGTTCCTTGATCTCTTTGTCAAGTTCGTTCTTGGTACGAATGGATTCTTCCTTGACTTCAAGTAAGGATTCGCGCTTCTTAGTCTCTGCGGTCTTCACTGCTTCATCTATTATCTCTCTTGCCTTCTCTTCTGCGCTGCCGATCTTCTTGGCAGATACCTTCTTCTGGTATGCAGATGCAGCAAAGTAAGTAACAGGAATAGCTACAACTAACGTGACGATTATCGCAATAACTACTGGCACAGGAGCACCTCCTTTATTTAGTTTTCATTGTACATTTTATAACAAAAATACATACTCATCTGTCATAAATAACAATATATAAATTTTATACTTAATTGCCTATTCTGTCAAGTAGTCTGAACATTTCATTACACGTAAAACGTCTTCACTACGAAACCCTTTTCGCAACAGAAATGCATACACTCTTCGCCTTTCCTTCTCATCCGCATTCGATGGATCATAAGCCTTTTTCCGAAGTAAGCTGCGAATCATCTCTGTCTCATCTGCCTCGTATTCCTCACCAAACGCCTGCTCAATCGTCTGCTTTGCAATTCCTTTCCTAAGCAGATCTAACATCAGTCGCTTTCTGCTTCTGCTGTTCTGATAACACCTGATATAATTCTCAGCATATCGTGCATCATCAAGATAATGGTAACTCTTCACATAGGCAATCGCACCGTCAATGGCTTCATCCGGATACTCGCTCTGTTTCAGCTTCTCCCGCAGATTCGCCTCCGTACGATCCATCTTCTCTAATAGGTGCATCGCACGCTTAATTGCACGCTTGCCGATCACTTCATGTGCGATCTGATCGTACAGATCTTCTGTAACCATCATACCTTCCTTAAGCTGAAACTTCCGAACCTCCCCACGATACAGAATCCAGACAGTTCCATCATCTAAGCATACTTTTCTTCTGTTCTTCTTATATTCTTCCATCGTCTCTACCTGACGAATTACTTCTACACCCATACGAATCTCCACTCCATGACTACTTACTCACCATATGCAGATACTTTTGTCTATAAAATCCGCATATAAACGTATGAAATTTCCTCTTCCTATGCAATGATAATTTCCACATAATGAAAAAAGAAATTGCACAAATAAAAACCGGTATATTCTGGATTCTATTTGTGCAATCTCATCACTCTGCGATCAATGCAACATATCTCTATCAGTTCTCATCTGTCCCGATACTAGTCGTTCTTGTCATCTACCTCTGTCACAGCCTTCGATTCTTCCGTTGCAGTCTGGGTTTCTTCATCTACTGCTGCGTCACCAATCTTATAATGCGCTCTTACCTTTGCATCGATCTCTTCACAGACTTCCGGATGCTCCTTTAAGAAAGTCTTCGCATTCTCGCGTCCCTGTCCGATCTTATCTCCATTATATGCATACCATGCACCGGACTTGTTCACGATTCCGACCTCGGCTGCAAGATCTAAAATATCTCCTACCTTCGAGATTCCTTCACCGAACATAATATCAAACTCAGCTTCCTTAAATGGCGGTGCGATCTTATTCTTTACAACCTTGATCCTTGTCCGGTTACCTACTACCTCTCCACCCTGCTTTAAGGATTCAATACGACGCACATCCAGACGGACGGAAGAATAGAACTTCAGCGCACGTCCACCGGTCGTTGTCTCCGGATTACCAAACATCACACCAACTTTCTCACGTAACTGGTTGATAAAAATTACAATACAGTTCGACTTACTGATGATCGCTGTAAGCTTACGCAGTGCCTGTGACATCAGTCGTGCCTGTAATCCCACATGGGAATCACCCATATCACCATCGATCTCTGCCTTCGGTACTAAGGCGGCTACAGAGTCAACGATCACAATATCTACTGCACCGGAACGCACCATCGTCTCTGTGATCTCTAACGCCTGCTCTCCGTTATCCGGCTGTGAAATATACAGATTATCAATATCTACACCGATATTCTTCGCATATGCAGGATCTAACGCATGCTCTGCGTCAATAAAGCCCGCGATACCTCCTCGCTTCTGTACCTCCGCTACTACATGTAAGGCAACGGTCGTCTTACCACTAGACTCCGGTCCATATACCTCAATAATTCGTCCCTTCGGCAAACCGCCCAGTCCTAATGCCAGATCCAGACTTAAAGAGCCTGTCGGTACGGTCTCAACATTCATATGGGTGCTCTCATCACCGAGCTTCATTACCGATCCCTTACCATACTGACGCTCAATCTGTGAAATAGCGGCATCCAGGGCCTTAAGCTTTGCTTCCTTCGTCTCTTTTATTTCAATTGCTTCCTTCGATTCTCTTGCCATTTTTCTCCTCCGCGCGAACCTATGTTCGTTTCTTTGTCCTAATAGTAGTATACTTTGTTCGAAAAGTCAAGACGCTTTTCCAAAAATATGTTCGATTTTCTTCTATGATACTCTCGGTAACTGGGATAATAAGATGAGAATGGGTAATATACAGACCCGCTCTCAGACTTGCGAAAAGAAATAAGAACAGCCAAAGCTGACTGTTCTTATATTATAAATAGAAATGTACCATGCGTCAATGTGAATCCTACTTTTTCATCTACTCGCTTTCAAACTTTCTACGCCAGAAGCTCCATCTTGTACCTCCATTTGTTATCATAACCAGACCCATAGCACATGCCACAAAGAAATCTGCATATGTTATATCCATGATACAACCAAGGAAAACCAATGATAATCCAAGCCAGAATTCTGTAATACCAGCATTCTTTTTATTCTTACATGCCACAATCACAATACCAGCAGTCAAAAATAATATACTGCCCAATGTAACTGTTAGTTCTAAATCATAAAAATCAATGTCAAACATGATAAAAACACCGGTCAAAAATGTCAGACTTCCACCAATAATCTTCGTTATACCTTCCACCTTATCAGTCACATTTGATAAGTGATAACCGCCACAACAGACAATCGATATTCCCAGAATAAAAATTGGCAGTCCCCCATCATCAATAACAGCACCTCCACAAATCATCAGCAAAACACCTATGATAAGTGCAACAATACCTGTCTCTGTTTTCCATTTGTCTCTTACTCTTTTCTTTATTTCCGGCTGTTGAACTTCTGACTGATTCCGAGTTTCTACCGACTGTTGTGGTGTAGCCGATGTCTGTTTTAACTGACATCCACATGACGGGCAGAATTTTACCTGATCCGGGATCTCTTTTCCACAATTTCTACAAAACATTTTTCTGTTCCTCCTGTTTAATCAATGCTGCCGTTGCCTTTCCTAATTTCCGCATCAGAACATATTCATGCTGCCATACCCGTTGTGTTTTCAGATCCAGAATAATTGCAGACCGTGTCAAACCGCACCCACACATTGTTTCTACATACAGACGATACCGTCCATCCGGTGAAAATACATAATGGTTCAAAAAGAATCTTCCTTTTGTTTCCTTTTTGATTGCTCCTTCCAGATAATCTTTGGATGCACCTTTGATAAAGCAGTTATATATAACCTTCATAAAATCCTCATGGCTGCACAGATCCATCATATGAGTTTCCGGCAGATCCTCTTCTGCCTCTTCCTGCTGTTCCTTTGGCACTACACCATCTGCTGTTGCCACATATACTTCGGACTGTGCTGATGTCCCCTGCTCTGACGCTGCCGGCTGCATCGTAACCTCTTCCTCTGAACCCACTTTAATCCCGCAATACGGGCAAAAAACTGACTGTTCTCTTAACTGTTTTCCACAATGTTCACAAAACATTTTCATCCTCTTTTCCGTGCATATCCTACACATTTATTTTTAATCCTGCTCGAAAACCGAACCTATCATATTTAAAATTTCATCGTCTGACATACCGTTTCCATTCACAGACGCATAGCAAACCGTACAATAATTCTCTGACTTACGTGCGATAAACTGTATGTAGATGTCTGCATTTTCTCCCCTATAGGAGCATCCTCCGGTAAATTCAACAACATCTCTTCCATCATCTGACTGAAAATAATCCCAGCTTGGATCTTCAAAAAAATCGTCAAACGCTTCTCCATAAGTCTGATCCGGGTATAAATACGGGGAACTGTTTTTTACAAAACGGATCTCCGGACGACCTCCGGTATTCGCATAGATAAACACAGATAACAGGATAACCACCAGAGCACCTACGCAGATTCCGATTACACCGGCTATTTTTTTCTTCTTAGCTGCCGGATGTGCAGCCGGCATGCCGGACTTACCGGCTGCAGTCGGACTGTCCGCCTTTACCGTTTCATACGGTGACTGTACCCCTTCCTTAAGCGGTGCACCGCACCGGTCGCAGAAGAGCATATCCTCTTCTACTGAATTTCCACACTTGATACAAAACATTTTCTTTTCCTCCCTTTTACTGAATTCCTGATAAATCATTCACATAATAATATGGAATCTCATACTCATTCGCATAATATCCATCATCTGATGCTTCGCCGCTGAACAATTCATTTTCCATCAATTTATCTCCGGAGATCGTAATTTGATCAACAAACTGGTAACCCTGTTTTCCACGTACGGATATTACCCCATTCTGATCCGGCACTTCATAGAAAAGTCTGGAGCCTAACAATGTGCCTAGCTGGACTGCGTTTCCATCTTCATAGGTATATACATAATAGTTATAATCTGCCTCGCAGGTTCCCTCTAACAAGATCAGCTCCGGTGTGCCATTCCCATCAATATCATACAAATGATAGCAGCTGCTACTTCCATATGTATCATTTACAGCATTTACAAGTGCACCATACACGTCTATATAACCAGTATCTGTCTGTGCATTATCCGTTCCTTCTACTATTTCCTTTGATAAAGTTAAATATATGATCTGATCCTTATCATCAACCTCTATATAGATATCTACACCATCTGCTACATGGAAATTGAAAAATCCATCTAACTTTGACTCACCCTCTGAATATCCGCAGGATTCCAAACGCGCCCTCGCATCCTTGAGCGTCATTCCATAGGTAACTCCTCCGATAGACACTGGTGCTTCTGTTCCGGTTACATTAATATAAAATCCATCTACCCCAGAATAAGTACCCATTTCTAACGTATCCTGATATCCGGTATAACAAATGCCTTCACCCTCATGTGCGATCACACACAAGCCTGCTTTCTGTATCACGTCCTCAGGCGAATCTGAATCATAATAATCCAACAGATCAATCCGCTCATCCTTTTCCTCCGTTTCCTCTGCCACATCACTTGCCTGCTCTGTCTGTGACTCAGTCTGCAGCTTTTCGGTATCTGCCTGTGTCTGCTTCTCTGTCCCCAGTTCTATGCTCTGTAGCTTTAAGTCGTGAGACTCATTGTTCTTTTTCCCTGCACATCCTGCGCTTGTGATACTGACACTGCATGCAAGCAGGGCTGCAATTACTTCTAATCTCTTTTTCATTCCAGGTAATCTCCCTTCTCATCCTTTAACATTTCCCGGATATACCGTTCTGTATAAGAAAACTTCAGTGCCAGTTCCTTGAGATTTGTTCCATCGTAATGTATTTTTACATACTCAGTCACGTACTGCTTATCATAAAGACGTTGTGGAAATGTCACCTGCTGTCCCTTGAAGCATTCAAAGATCTTCTTTGTGTTTTCCGGACCGATCAGTTCCCCAACTTCCCGGTATATCGAAGCATAATGCTTTACACTTTCACTAATTACTCTTTCCTCCATGTTCTTTTCACTTTCGTAAGTTCTATAAACCATGATAGACTTTCTGTGTTGCGATTTCTTTTGTGATTTTCATTATTTTTTTCACTTTTCCGACAAAGCTTTGTCGTTTTCGACATCCTTAGTGTAACAGCATTATCTGCCCCCGTACTTAGCTGACAGCTAAGTATGCAGACAGACAAAAAGAACCATCTGACCGATGTCATTTTCCGTCTGACATTGACCAAATGGTTCTCTGATAGATTCTGTCTGCTTTTTTATTGATACGTTATATTCTATAACGAAATCTCATCGATCCGTTTTAATTCTTCTTCGGTGAAATCAGCCGCCTGCATCACCTTAAGGTTCTCACAGATCTGCTGCGGCTTGGATGCTCCGATCAGGACGCTTGTCACATCTGAATCCTTTACAACCCACTTTAACGCCATCTGTGCAAGTGTTTCTCCACGCTCTGCTGCAAGGTCATTCAGCTTCCGGATCGTAGCGATACGTGCTTCATCTAACTGCTCCCGGTGTAAAAATCTTCCATCCGTCATCACACGGCTGTCAGCCGGGATTCCGTTCAGATAGCGGTCAGTCAGCATTCCCTGTGCCAGCGGACTGAAGGAAATGATGCCTTTACCGCATTCTCTTGCCGCCTGTTTTAATCCGTTCTTTTCAATCGTACGGTTAAAAATATGATAGGAATTCTGATTGATCACAAACGGACACTTCAGATCTGTTAAGATCTCACATGCCCTCTTCATCGTCTCTCCGTCATAATTAGACAGACCAACATACAGTGCCTTTCCGCTTCTTACGATCTGGTCTAATGCACCCATCGTCTCTTCAAGCGGAGTCTCCGGGTCCATTCTGTGATGATAAAAGATGTCGACATAGTCCAGTCCCAGACGCTGTAAGCTCTGATCTAAGCTGGCGATCAGATATTTTCTACTGCCCCAGTTACCATAAGGGCCTTCCCACATGTCAAAGCCGGCCTTCGTACTGATGATCAGTTCATCACGATAAGCTGCAAAGTTCTCTTTTAAGATCATGCCAAGATGCTTTTCTGCGCTTCCCGGCTCTGGTCCGTAATTATTTGCCAGATCAAAATGGGTGATACCATGATCAAATGCCGTAAAGCACATCTGCTTCATATTGTCGTAGGAAGAAAAATCTCCAAAGTTATGCCAGAAGCCCAGTGATACGATTGGAAGCTTCAAACCGCTTTTGCCACAACGGTTGTACTGCATTGTCTCATATCTTTTTTCGTCTGCTGTATACATAGTTACCTCCTGCTTGCGTTCTTTGCTTTGTTATTGTCAGTTTAACACTTCAAGTGTGCTTGAACGCAATCCTTTTTTCAAACTTTCGAAAAATTTCGTTGCAAAATCAGAAGGGATGTCTCTGATGTATTGCTTTTGCATCCAAAAATGCTATGATAAACATATCTATGAAAACAAAATTCTGCCGGCACACGATTGCTGCCGGCGAAAGAAAGGCTCACTTTTATGAAAACCTATACGATCAGTGAAGTATCGAAAATATTCGATCTGCCGGCTTCGACGTTACGCTATTACGAAGAAGAAGGCATCCTTACCAACGTCGGACGTTCCGCAAATCATCAGCGTATCTACTATGATATGCATATCAACCGTCTGCGTTCCATCTGCTGCTTCAAGCGCACCGGCATGTCGATTGCACAACTGAAGGATTTCTTTTCCTTTGAAGCGGATGAAGAACATTCGATTGATGATATGCTGGCACTACTAGAGGAGCAGAAAGTCACTGTCGAACAGAAATTAAAAGAACTGCACGCAGACTACGCCCACGTGCAGAAAAAAATACGTTTCTATACGGATGTGAAAAAAGCAATCGAAAACGGGCTTCCAAAACCGGACTGGAGTGACTACAAATAACTCCCTGCCGGCTGGCAGATCTTACCACCGGATCAGTGTCATTCCCTGCGGACTCCATGCTCCGTAATAAGTTTTCTTTCCAGTCTTATAGATCAGACGCATCTCTACAAAATAGTTCCGGTTTGTTTTCAGATTACGGATCGTAGTGCTCGTCTTCTTATAATCTGCTATTGTAATCTTTTTCAGTGACTTTTTCATCTCGACATCCATTGCATATGCGATCTGGTAACCGACAATGCCTTTTCTCTTTTTCCACTGGATCTTCATGGTTCCCGCTTTATCCGAAGTCACCTTCGGTGCAGCATTCATCTCCGGAAGATAACGTGCACTTACTGTATTGGAAAATGCACCATAATACATACCACGATAGGCGCGGATCCGGTAACTGTACTTAACCCCCGGCTTTGCTGTCTTATCTAACCAGCGCATGGTGGATGCATTTGCGATTACCTTTGTCTTCTTATACGTCTTCTCATTTTCTGCCTTACGATAGATCTCAACTCCCTGTTTTGGGGCTTTCCTGCCACTCCAGTTTACCCATACTCCCGTTTCCTGATCAGGATTTATTCTTACTCTGTCTATCTTGTTTACTACGACAGTATACGGAACCTGCACCGTACCCTGAAAACGATTGATACCTGTTACGGAGAGATAATTTTTCCCTGCCTTTTTCACTCCGGGCTTTGTCTTACATACATAGTCCGTACCTTCACGCAGCATTTTTCCCTGATACCTTGCGGTTACACTGGGCTTTACTCCACCACTATAGTTCACTCTTACTACGATAGCTGCCTGTTTGATAGCAATCGGTGCGCTCTGTCCACTATCCGTTTCGGCAGCCAATACCGGCCGCACATTTCCGATTTCTACAATCAGACCTGCCAGAATCGTAAAAAGAAACACCGTTGCTTTTTGTATCCTGTATTTTTTCTTTCCCATAATCCACCTTTTCCTTCCTTACTCTTTCTGCCACTTAATAGCATAATGTAAAATATACTGCCCTTCCGTCTGCTACATCCTCATAATGATCCAGATAAACTGCAACCGCCGGCAGTCTGTTCTCATCCGCCGGTGGTGGATTCTGCTCAAGAACTGCCGAAAATGTATTGACGATCGATGCTTCATAATATGCCATCCAGTCCGCTGCCGTATCCCGCTCATTGGGATCTTCTGCATCACTATCTGCCGGATATACCTGACAGAAACGATCCTTGCCAAGTGCCTGTGTCGTCGTCTGCCCGACCTTCGTATAATTGTCACTCTGATAGGCACTTAAAGAAGACAGCACCTGTAAGGACTCATATTTTTGCTGCAGGCTGACGCGCACCGACTCTGCAACGGTATCCCAGTTAATCTCAAGCGGCACCTTTTTCTCCTCCGGTGTTGTATCCGTTGTCCCGGTATCCTTTTTTTCGGTAGATGGTTTTGCCTTTTGGGGATTCACCGGTTGAGATCCTGCCGAATCTGCCCCTACACTCGTCTGTGCCGCAGCCGATGCTGCATCTGATGACACATTCTCCGGTGCAGCTGCAATCTCTTCTGATACCGCCGGTGACTGGCTGTTTACCGGTGCCTGCTGTGTGCCTGCCTCTGTATTCTTAACCGTCAGTTTTTCTGGTTCTTCCTGCCCCTTTTTCTGCTCTGTTTCCGTCTCAGCCTCCTCCAGTTGTAATGATTCTGTTGGCACCCGGGCTTCGGTCTGTAAGTGTTCTGTATCTTTCGTAACCAAATGCTTTTTTTGCCCGGTATTTTCTACTTGTCCGGCAGCTTTTGCAATCACGTTTTCCTGTTTTCCACTGCTATGTGCCACTGCACTGCCGATCACTACAGATAACACACCGATCAGTAAAAAAAGGATATCAGATAGATACCTTTCCTTTTTCCTATCCCGGCATGCTTTTTATCGATGTCCTCCACCGGTGTTAATCTGGTCATACAGTACAGACAAAAATGCAGTTCTGCCGGTATCTTTCGTCCGCACCCCGGGCATACTCTTTCCTCTGTCTTTTGCTCTTCCATAATCTTCTTCCTATAATCGTCTTTTTATTTCATATACATTCGTATACCGGTCTCCCGGATTCATCTGTGTACATTTTTTAACAATATGCCGGTATTTTCCCGTACAAAACCGGATAGATGGATGTTCCCCGGTCAGCATCACATTGATCAGTACCCCGATTGCAAAAATATCCGTTCTACAGTCGGTCTGCGTGATTCCAAACTGTTCGGGCGCTGCATAACCAATTGTTCCAAGCGTATCCGTATCCTTTTGCGAAGTCTTTTTATAAAAACGTGCAGTGTCAAAATCAATCAGCTTCACACACCCTGTATTATCGATCATTACATTTTCCGGCTTGATATCACGATGCACAATCCCACTGTCATGTAAAAATCCGACCGCATCGCAAAGCTGTAAAACTACGTTTTTCACACCTTTTCTATGATAACAGCCATCCTGTAAAACATCTCCGATCGTGATTCCGTCAATATATTCCTCAAGAACCAGACATCCCTCTTTTTCATGGACGACTTCATACACCTGTGGCAGATTGCTCTGTCTGATCTTCAGAAGATAGCGGTATACCTCACCAGCGCCCTGGATATGTTTGACCAGTATATTCGTTCCACTCCTCTGATGCTTCATCACAAGTGTGGAACTATCCGGTGTCTGTTTTAACACGCGAACAAGCTTATATTCCTGTTTCAGACACTGTTCGACCCATTGATACATGACTTCCTCCTGTTTGACAAATAACCACTTTCATAATAACATACTGATAAAAACTGTCAACGCAAAGGAGCTATCATGATACAAAAGCCAACAACCGAATTATTAGATTCTCTTAAGAATTCCGAAACTATTCAGAATTATCTGTCTGAATGTGAAAAGGACTTTGTAAAGCATCCAATCAGACAATATTTAAACAATCTTGCGCTCGAAAAAGGCCTTTCCAAATCGAAAATCTTTGCTAAAGCAGAACTGAATGAAATCTATGGCTACCAGATCTTTGGCGACATCAAAAATCCTTCCCGTGATAAGCTGCTTTGTATCTGTCTTGGTATGGAGCTTTCCCTTGCAGAAGTAACAAATGTCCTGAAATATGCCGGTTATGCCGTGCTCTACCCAAGGGACCGCCGGGACAGTATCATTCTTTATGGCATTTTAAACAAGGCTGACATCTACCAGATCAACGAATGGCTGTATGATGCGAAAGAACAGACTCTGTGCTGACTTTTTTATAAAAAAATAGACTGCATACGCAATCTACATATCGCAACCTATCTTCTAATTCATATGGATTCTCAGATATCTAAGACCTTACAGATCTCATCTATGTACTTTTCCCCGGTTCTCTCCCCATACATGATATGATTGATATACTGCGGACTTGTTCCGACCTGTGCCGCAAGTGCTTCCTGCGTCATCTCTAATTCCACCAGACGCAGTTTTATGATTTTCCCCATTGGAGTCAGTTTTCTTTGTGCCATATTCTCTCCCCTCAATCCGTTTTAGCATTGAGAATTCTCATTTGTTGATGTATAAT
>ERZ1034873.917-NODE-917-length-12564-cov-3.541290_pt1 | contig 12564 bp, 16 predicted proteins | sample MGYA00520689_ERZ1034873 | MGnify/ENA primary metagenome ERZ1034873 (study PRJEB33766, sample SAMN09781722) | gut metagenome | biome: gut microbiome | host: Homo sapiens | place: Madagascar | study: EMG produced TPA metagenomics assembly of the PRJNA485056 data set...
CGGTGGAAGACCTGATCGTTCGCAAAAAGAACCAGGAAAAAGCGGCCTTTGAAAGTGAACTGGCCGCCGAAATGAATCGCTACAAATAAGGAGGAATTAAGAAATGCCCAATATCCCTATTGGCACCACCCGTGCCCAGCTGAACGACCTGCTGTCCACCCGCGCTTCCCTGCTGGACGCGGCAAACGCCGCGCTGTCCAGCGGCAACACCACCGAATACCATGCCAACCTGGACAAGGCCAAGGCCATGAATGCCCAGATCGATGATCTGAAGGCCATGGTCACCGAATTTGACCGGTACGATATCGCCCACGCTCCCACCTACGGCTCCGACCGGCACGACCTGGAGGAGATGGGCAAAGCCCTGGCCGCCGGTGAGCGGGCAAACTTCCACCCCCGTGACGTTTTGCAGGCTATCCGTACCAATGCCGTGAACTTCTCCGGCTCCCTGGTGGCGCCCACCGGCGGCAGCTCCCAGATCAACGACGGCACCCGGGCCCAGGTGTCCACTCTGGTGAACCAGGTACGCGTGGAGACCTTCGACGGCCTGAACGCCTGGGAGGAAGCTTACCTGAAAACCATGCTGACCGCAACCGACGGCAAGCCCGCAACCGTGGCCGGTACGGCCAGAACGGAGTCCACCCCCGTCTGGAAGCGTGCCAAGCTGATGGCGCACGAAGTTCAGACCACCGCCTTTGTGGATCGCAACATTGCTCGGCTTTCTCCCGCCGACTATGCGGGCAAGTGCCAGGAATACGCCCTGAAGGCCCTGCTGCGGAAGGTCAACGAACTGATCTGCAACGGTGACAGCACCACCGCCCCGTCTGAGATGTTTGGCATCATCAACGCCAAGAACACCGACGCCGAGGCCATCTTTGCCACCGCTGCCGACGTTACTGCCGCCGATGCGGACACCCTGCGAGCCCTTGTCTTTGGCTACGGCGGCGACGAGGAGGTTGCCGCAAATGCCCGGCTGATCCTGAGCAAGAAATCTCTCGACGCCTTCGGCAAGGTCAAGATCAAGACCGGCGACAACCGGAAGCTTTACGAGATTACCCAGGCGGGCAACACCGGCACCATCAAGGAAGGCGGCCTGATCGTCCCCTATACTATCTGCTCGTCCATCGGCGACAGCACCCTGGCTTACGGTGATCCTTACACCTACCTGCTGGCCCTGTTTGGCGCGTACTCCATCCGCGTGGACGAGAGCGTCAAGGCGGTCGAGCGTCAGGTCGCAATCCTGGGCGACGTGCTGTGCGGCGGCAACCTGACCGCGGACGGCGGCTTCCTGGTGGCGAGCCTGACCTGATCGGAGGCACGGATATGCAAAGCGTGACCCTGCCCGAGGTGCGGCGATACTGCAAGGAAAACGATGACCCGGAGACCAACGCGCTGCTGGAAGAGCTGGCGGACAGCTGCGAGGCCTATCTGCTCCGGCAAAATATCCCGCTGACTGCGGGCAACCAGCCCCGCTTTGCTTTGTGCGTCAAGGCCATGACCCTGCACGAACTCGATCACCCCGGAGAGCCTTACTCCGGGGGAATCCGGGAAAAAATCAACGACCTGAAATTCAACCATTAAGGAGGTTTTGCTTATGCCTACCCCTAAAAAAACGACCGGCTCCGGCACTAAGGCGTTTTTTTCCGCAGACGGGAGCAAGTATGCCTTGTTCGCGTCCATCACCAAGGTTTCCCCGCCCTCCATGTCCCGGGGCACCGTGGAAGTCACCGACATGAACTCCTACGAGGACAACGACCAGTTCAAGGAATATTTGGGCGACTTCATCGAGGGCGACAACGTCGATATTGAGGGCTACTTTATCAAGGACGACGCAGGCCGCAATGCCCTGGAAGCCGCTTTTTATGCGGGGGACGAATGCTACATCAAGATTCAGCTGCCCCCGGTCATCGGGCAGGATATGGTGGTCAAGGGCGTCCTTGTCACCTATCGCCCCATCGGCGAGATTTCCACGGATGCCGGCATCGCTTTTTCCGCCAGCATCAAGCCTACCGGAAAGCCGACCATGTCGGCGACCGTTGCGTCTGATGGAGGTTAAGTCGTGAACGTTATGACGATTTCGCTTTCCGGCGAAGATGTGACCCTGCGCCTGTCCGCCGGAAAGCTGCAAGAGTTTATCAAGTCCGGCAAAAACACCGAGCAGACCCCGCTGCTTGCGGTGCTGGATGCCCTGGACACCCTGGAACGCAAAGCGGCCCTGCTGACCGCTGCGTTGCAGCACAAGGGTAACACCAACAAAATCAAAAACGGCTATGACCTGCTGGACGAGTTGGTGGACAACGGCTGGAACGACAACAAGATCCGGCATCTGATCGTTGACCTGGCCGCCGAGTCCGGCCTGACCGACGCGGAGGATACTCAGGCCGTGCACGGTGCTGTAGACAAGGGTCTGCGGAAATTTGTGGATACCGTTGCCACGGTGCTGGCCGGGGAGAACCCCGAAAAGCCCGAAACGCCCCCGGAGGCTGAAGAAAACCCCGAAAACCCTACCTGACCGCCGACGCCCAGCTGCGGGAGCTGGTGATCCAGGCCGCGGTCAGTGGCCTGGACATTTCCCGGGCGTGGGAGCTGACCCCCGGGGAGCTGGTCGATACCGTTGAGGCCTTCCGCCGCCGAATGGAAATCCAGAGCTATTGGGGATACAACCTGGCCGTTGCCATTGCGGCAATGGTGCGGGGCGGTGATCGGCCGGAGCCTTGGGCGGTATTCCCAAGCTGGATCCACCGGGAGCAGATGTCGGACGATGATATTTACGCCAACTGCCTGGCCTGGTGCGGAGGTGCTGTATGCAAGCAGGACGATTAAATAAGCGTATCACCCTATATCGATTTGTGCCGGATGCCTCGGACACCCGGCAGAAAAACAAGGGGCACTATGAACCCGCCTTTACGGTCTGGGCGGAAATGCTCTGCACCCAGAGCTCCGCGGCGGTAGACGGCGGTGCCGTCGTGTATGATACGGTTTATAAATTCAACATCCGCCGCCGGAACGATATCCAACCCACTATGCGCATTCGGTACGCCGGTCGGGAGTTCTCCCTGACCGGGGCGCCCATCGACTGGAAGAAAGAGCAAAACGGCATGACGCTGCTGGCCAGGGAGGTGCTGTGATGACGGAGGAAACCAAACTGGAGGGGGCGAAAGCCATTGAAAAGCTCCAGTTGAATGAGGAAGAGATCACCCGCTTTATCACGACCTCCGTCGGTCGGCTGGCCGTTATCGTCCGCTCCCGAGCCCCGAAGAAAACCGGAAATCTACGGCTCGGCATTGTTGCATCCCCCTGGGTGGAGCAATCCGCAAAACCGGGAAAAATCGTCAAGGAAGTTTATTTCACGCACACGATGAACGATATTTTTGTGAAATTCAGCCGGAACGGCACCCGCTATTATTACCCGGCATCACAGGAATATGGTTTTTGGACGGAGAATCGTGTCGGTGCCCATCATCATATCCCCGGTAAATATTTTATGCGGGACAGTTCGATTGAATTTGCCCCCGCCTTTGAGGCGGACGGGCGGAAGCTGCTGGAGGACATCATCCGTGAACCTTGAGACCTATATCGTAAATAAGCTGGATACCCTTCCGGAGCTGTCCGCGCAAATTTTCCCCACGGCGGCTCTGGTCGGTGACTGCGAGCCGCCCTTTGCCATTTACACGCCCCTGAGCAGTTCCCCGGACACAGACCTGGCCGGAGATATCATGTCTGTCCTGGCCAGAGTGCGGATTGACCTGTACGGGCAGGACTATGACGCACTCTGCGCCCTGGCAGAAAAGGTTCCTTCGGCTCTGCGGGCCGAAAATGCCCAGTTTGGGGGTATGTATATTTTTTACAGCAAGGCCGCCTCCAGCGAACCGGACGGATTTGATCTGACCATGGAGCTGCACCGAAAGACCCTGGAAGCGGCTATCCGGTATTGGGAGGGGGATTGACTTGGGCAAGTTTGGCAATATGGTGCTCCGGGTCGGCTTTGACGGATCCAAAGTCACCACGGGTCTGAAAAAAATGGGCAATTCCGCCGCTTCTGCCGGGCGGCGGGTGAAAGAAGCACTTGATTTTAAGTCGGTGTCGTCCAAAGTCGATAACATCTTAGGCAAGGGTAAAATCACGGACATAACGGCGGACAACATCGAGAAAGCGAAACAGCAGCTTGAGATCCTGCGGAAATACCGGGAACAGATGCAATCTATAGGCTTTACGGACGATACCCAAGACGAAAAATACGGATTGGCGTCTGAACGATTGCAAGAACTGACCTATGATGTGGATGAATACACCTACGCATTGACCCACAAAAAGGCCGCAGAGGAAGCGTCCGCGGAAGCTACCGAGGAACAGATCTCCCCGCTCCGGCGGCTGGGTCGGTGGCTGAAGTCCATCCCGTCTCACATTCCCGGAATCCGAAGGCTTTCGGAGCGATTGCGAGGAATCGGAACCAGCGCATCCGGCTCCGGCAAGAGCCTGACGCAGATGGTCGGATCACTGCGGCGGATCGCCCTGGTGTCCGGCGCGTTCCGGCTTGCCAGTGCGGCGCTGGGCCGCCTGCGCAGCATTGTCAGCGGGTACATCAGCGAAAACGCCACCCTGCAAGCCCAGGTCAACGGCCTGAAGACCGGCCTCGGCCAGGCTCTGGCTCCGGCCATCAATCTGGTAATTAACGGCCTTAGCCGGTTGATGCCCTATGTCCTGGGCGTGGGCAATGCCATCGGCAGTCTTATGTCCGCCCTGTTCGGCTCCGGCTGGACAGCGGCAGCCAACGGGGCAAAAAAGACGGCAGCGGCCACCAGCGGGGCGGCAAAGGCCCAGCAGGATCTGAACCGGCAGCTGCTAAGCTTTGACGAGATCAACAAGATCAGCGAAAACCAGTCTTCCGCTGCCTCCGGTTCCGGCGGCGGAAGCGCGGAAGCGTCCATCCCCGTGGAGAGCAAGACCCCGGCCTGGCTGGAACGCTTTAAGACCACCTTTTCTGACCTTTTCAGCAGCGATGAGTTCAAAGCCGCCAACATCGGCGGCAAGCTGGGCATGTCCCTGCAGGCCGGCCTGGACTGGCTGGGCGGCGAGGGCGCCCGGTTTGACTGGAGCGGTGCCGGGCAGAAGCTGCGGGAAAGCTTTGATAGCTTTTTCAGCGCGGGCTGGTGGGAAAGCTTATGGAAGGATGTTGGCATTTTTGCCGCCGGTATCGGCGACTTCATCCTGGGCTTTTTCAAGCCGGAATGGGACGAACTGAAAAAGGCCTACCAGGAGGGCGGCGTTAAAGGCGCGGCCGGTTTCCTGGCCGGTCTGGCTTTGGGGATTGTTCACGGTATCGCGGATGCCGTCTTAGGCGCAATCCAAGGGATCGGCAGCGGCCTGGCGGAATACTTCGAGAAGCACGGCAATGCCTCCGCCGCCGGATACTGGAAGGGCTTTACCGACAACGTCCAGAACATCCGGGAAAAGCTGGACGAGGCCTTTGATAAGGTCATCACCTGGGTCAAGGAAAAGCTCGGAATCCACAGCCCCTCCACCGTTTTTGCCGGCTTCGGCGAAAACAGCGCTGCCGGGTTTGTGAATGGCTTTACGTCCAAAATTACCACCTTCTTTGCCAAGCTGGAGGAACTGAAAAGCAAAGTTACCGCCGCAGTCAATAAAATCAAATCCGCCTTTGATTTTAATTGGCGGCTGCCTCGGCTGAAGCTCCCGCATCTGAAGGTGGAATGGGATCCTGTCAGCAACACCCTGGCCAAGTTCTTCGGCGTGAACGCCTTCCCCCGGCTTAGCGTGTCCTGGTTCGCCCGGGGCGGTATCCTGTCCGGCGCCCAGATCTTCGGCGCTCTGGGCGGAAACCTGCTGGGCGGCGGCGAGGCCGGAAAAGAGGCCGTCCTCCCCCTGGAACGAAACACCGGCTGGATGGACATGGTAGCCCAGAAGGTGGTCAACCTGCTGGGCGGCCAGACCGGCGGCGACTACAATCTTACGATTCCGGTCACCCTGGACGGCGACGTCATTACCCGGATTGTCATCCGGGGACTGCGGGAGTATGCCCGCAGCAACGGCGGATTTTTGGTCTGAGGTGCAGCCCATGGCGGAATTTAAGATCGGCATCTATGACAACGATATTTCCGGCACCCTGGCCGCCGAGGGAGGCTACACCGTGGAGCTGAACGCCACGGACGGCCCCAAAAGCGGCCGGGACACCGGTTATAACGTGACCATGCACAGGGACATGCGTGCCCCGAAATACAAAATTTCCTGCAAGTGCCACAAGCGGATTTCCTCCCGGGAGACGGATTTGTTCTGGCCGTATCTTTTGCAGAAGTTTGTGACTGTGCGGTTTTTCAGCCCATACACGGGGCAGATCGAGACCCGGGAGATGTACTGCACTAAGTTGACCGCAACCTATGTCTACCCCAAACCGGACGGAACAATTCTGTATGACGATGTCAGTTTTAATCTGGTGGAGAAATGACCCATGCAAAAAACGGATGAAGTTTATGCCCGGATTGTCTCCGGCCGGGAATATTGGTACGAGACTTCTGTCACGATAGGCGGCACCGGCCGCCTTGTGACCGAGGACGGAGACGTTATCATCCTGGGCACCCTGCCGGACAGCGAGGAACCCGTGGCCATCCAGGTGGACACCAGCACCCCGGATTCCGGCTTTCAGGGGGACGGAAGCCTTTTTAAGTGCGTCATCACCCAACCCCTGTTTAAGGACAGCACCCCAAGCGTCGGAAACGCTATGGCCGGTTATGTGGATATCGAGATGATAGCCCCCTTTAACGTGGTTTCCGGCGCAAAGGTCTGCCCCTATATCCGGGCCTGCAACCAGGCAGAAAAATCTGAATGGATGCAGCAGGGTGAATTTTACATAGACACCCGGAAACAGACGGCCAGCGGCGGGAGCTTTGAAATACTGACCATCCACGCCTATGATGCCCTGCTTCTGGCGGAAGCGGACTACCCCGCCGACAATAGTCACGCCTATCCCCTGCTGGACATCGAGATGGTGCGCTTTATCGCCTCCACCCTTGGCCCCGGTGTCAATGTTGACACCAGAACCGAAGAGCTTATGACCGCCGGTTATATGTTCCCCTTGCCCGTGAACTACTCCAAACGGGAGGTTCTGGGCATGATTGCGGCGGCCTACGGCGGGAATTTTGTCATCTCCCCTACCGGCACACTGCGGCTTGTCCCCTTCTTGGACTTGCCGAAGGATACCAGCTGCCTGGTCACCGAGTCCGGGCACCGGATCATCCTGGGGCAGGACGAAAACGGGGAGGACGTGTATATTTTGTTGGAGGAGGTGGCGTCTGAGTGACGGGGAGATTTAACCTTTTGAACCGTGCCCAGAGTATTGACGCGGATCCGTCAGCGGCCCCATATAGCCGGGTCACAATTTATAAGGGTCTGGACAAGGAAAACGGCGACGAGGCCACGATCACGGTAGGCGATGATTCCGGGCGCACCCTGGAGATCACCAGCGATTGGGGCACCCGGGAGCAGGCGGAGCGGATTCTGGCGAAAATCAAGGGTCGGCGGTATCAGCCCTTTAAGGCCACCGACACCACCCTGGAACCGTCCGCCGAGCTGGGCGATGCCGTTTCCGTCGGCGGCGTCTACAGCGGCATCTTTTCCAAGGTCACCACTCTGGGCGGCGGAATCTACAGCGATATTTCCGCTCCATCCCCGGAGGAGGTGGAGCACGAGCTGACCCACAAGACCACCGTAGATCGGAAATACACCCGGCTGGTGGCAGAAATGCGGTCAGAGTTCCGGATCACCGAAACGGAGATTTCTGCCCGGGTGGAGAAGACCCACGGCAGCGACACCGAAAATTTTTGGTGGTCGCTGCAATATGACGGCTGGACGGTTGGGAGCGGCCCCACCAAAATTTTCGGCGTCGATAAAGACGGAGCCTTTGTGAATGGCACCATCCGGGCGACAGCCGGCATTATCGGCGATTTCACGCTGGCCCGCGGAAATCTGACCACCTATGGCCAGACTTGGGACGGCGATGATGGAGACGGTATCTTCATCGGCTCCGAGGGCATCCAATGTGGCCCAAAAAGCTCCGGGGTGCAGCTGACCAATGATGGCAATCTTTACGCGGAAAACGGCTATTTCCGGGGCACCGTCCAGGCGGGACACATCGAGTACGGCACCCAAAAGGATGACGACGGGACACGATATGACGCCGGAACATTTGACGGAGACGGGGTCACGGAGAAAACAATCTCCACGACCCAGACTAACACCGGCATAAATACGACCTTAAGCAATTGCGACGCCATCAGAAATCTATTTTCTACCTTCGAACGGGGGATTTACAAGATGGATCTGGACGGGCTTACCGTTGCCGGTAAGGCATTCTACCCGGTGACATACACAATCGACGGCAGGGATTATAAACTATGGGCGCACAATTAAGCAGGACAAGGAGGAATATTGTGAAAAATCTGGTAACCGCAACGGGGAAAATGTACCAATGTGATTATTTCAACTTGTCAGATTTAACAAAGCAAGGAGACATCCGTTTGCTTGGCATGTCTGTCGTCGATGTCGTTTCTGTTTTTACTAACCCTGCCGAAACCTCAAAACTTCGGTGCGGAGTCGATATGGCCGAAGGCTTTACGGAGTTTCTGGGCCTTCGCATCGAAGGCGCGGCAATTCGCGTGATCCTGGGGAAGGAGTAAGCATGGAAAACGCAAACGTCAAGACCCACGTCCGCACACTGCGGAAAGTCCTTGCCACTATGGACGGGATTGCCGTCACCGGCCTGGACAACCAGGATAAATTTGTAGGCTGCGCCGCTGCCATCCAGTCTGTCATCCAGGCACTTGCGGCGGCAGCCAGAGAGGAGACCCAGGAAAATGCCTGACTTGCCGATTTCACAGCTCCCCGCCGTGCCCGAGATTTTTGGAACGGATCTTTTCCCGATGAACCACCTGGGCCAGTCCATGAAGCTGTCCGCGGACGTGCTGAAGCAGTGGCTTATCCAGATTGCCAACAGCCTCGGCGGGATCGCAAAGGTGGAGCTGATTTCCACCTCCGGGCTGGTGAAGACCTACCGGATCAATTTTGCCAACGAAACCTACCTGGATTTTGACGTCACCGATGGCGAAAAGGGCGAGCCCGGAGACCCGGCCACGCTGCTGAGCAGCACGGTCAGCTATGCGGTATCTGCCAGTGGCACGACACCGCCCGGCTCCGGGTGGCAGTCTACCGTGCCGACGCCTATTGCAGGCGGCGCGTACCTGTGGACGCGGGTGACCCAGCGATACAACAGCGGCGACCCTGTTGTCTTTGCCGTCCCTGTCCGGATGGGCGTGGATGGCACCGGCGCGGTGCACTCCGTCAACAACAAGGCGGGCAACGTTGTCCTTTCCGCCGGGGATGTGGGCGCGGTGGCCACCACCGGGGGCACCATGACCGGCGCTCTGGCGCTTCCCGCCCCCACCGCAGCCGCCCACGCGGCCAACAAGGGCTATGTGGACACCGTGGACGTGTCCCTGACGCTGCTGGCCAACGACTGGCTGGGCGCTGGCCCCTACACCCAGGCCCTGACCGTCCCCGGTCTGACCGACGGCCGCCGGGTGATGATCCACCCGGCTTACGGCACGAACGTGTCCGCCAACGCGGATATGCACGACGCCTGCGCCTGCATCAGCTACACCAAGCGCAGCGGAAACCAGATCACCGTCACCTGTCTGGACGATAAACCCGACATGGACATTGACATTGTGGCGGAGGTGTATGTATGACGGACATGGTACCTATGTACGGATTCGGCGGCGGACAGGCCGGCGGTGAAGTCAGTGTCAAAGTTGACACCGGGTCGCTGGTGACGCTGACCAAGGGCGACAAAACCAAAAGTGCGACCGTAGACAGCAGTGGCTGGGCCGTTTTTAAGGGCCTGGACAGCGGCCTTTGGCAGATCGTCGCCACCCTGAACGGGCACACCGCAAATGGCAGCGTCTTAGTGGCGCTGAATCAGGCCGTCCACTTGACCTATTTCACGGCCACGATCAACATCACCTATCCTGCTGGCCTGACCTGTAAGGCCACGAATGGCAGCACTGTCTTGACCGCACCGGACACCAGCGGCAGCTGGGATTGTACCGTGGACAAGGCGGGCACCTGGACGGTCACGGCGGGAGACCTGACCGAGACCGTCACCCTGAACACCACCGGGGAGACAAAGACCGTGATCGTCGGCCGATGGATTGTGAAAAACGGCGTACTGACCGACATCGGCCTGACCAATCCGCTGATTTCCGGGCGCAATGTGACACCGACCCAGGAGACCGGCTACGTTGCCATTAAAAACGCTACAAGCAACGCCGTTGTTGGCGTTGCGTCCGGGCAGACGTTTGACCTGACCGCCGCCCGGAAGATTGTGGCTGACATCGATGTGACCACCGTTGGCGCCAGCGGAAGCTATACCCAGTACGACGGCATAAACCTGGTGACATCTAAGGCCATTTCTGCGGCGGACGTGACAAAGTCCATTGCCAATATGACCGCGTATCTGGATGCTGACCACATTGCCAACACAACCGGCCGGAAGACCCTGGAGCTGGATGTGTCCAGTTTGACCGGCAGTCATTACGTTGGATTTGCCATCGGCACAAAGGGCGCGTTTAACGTGTACAGCCTGTATGTACTGTAGGGGGGGGTATTGTTGTGAAAACGCTGGCAAATCTGCTGTGGCTGGTGGTGCTGACCCTGACCATGGTGCTGATGCTGCCCGTCTGGATTGTCTGTATTGTACTGGGATTGGATGGTGGTTGCGATGATTGATGTTGTGCCAAATGCGGGCGTGATTGCCCTGGGAAAACAGGGCGAAAATCAGGCCGTCCGGGTGACGCTGCCCAATATCCGGGCAGGCAGCGGCAGTATCCTGCTTCTGCATCAGCGGGCGGCGGATCAGCAGCCCTACCCCGTGCCGGTGGTGGAGGCAGACGGCGGCATTATCTGGACGGTATCGTCCACGGATACGGCCTATCCCGGACGTGGACAGGCGGAATTGCAATGGTTGGGCGCAGACGGTGCGGTCATCAAATCCGCGGCTTACCAGACCAACATCATCCGGGCACTGACCGCCCCCGGAGCCGTACCCGACGAACCCCTGAGACCCTACACCCAGGCCGTGGCCAGAGATGCCCAAGCGGCAAAAGATGCGGCGGCCAGTGCCACGGAAGCCGCCCGGAGTGCGGAAGCCAGTGCCGGACAGGCGGGACTATCTGCTGCTACCGCGGTGGAAGCAGCCAAGAACGCGGAAGCCATCGTCGGGCAGGCAGGACAGTCTGCCCAGAGTGCCCAGGCGGCGGCACTTGCAGCCGCCCAGAATGCCGCAGCAGCTGAGACGGCGGAAGAAGCGGCCAAACAAGCCCAAGCCGGGGCGGAGGCGGCAAAAACGGAAGCGCAGACGGCCAAAACTGCCGCAGAGGAAGCAGCCCAGGAAGCCAAAACCGCCCAGACGGGGGCGGTGGAGGCCAAAACCGGGGCGGAAGCCGCCCAGGCCAAGGCGGAGGAAGCGGCCCAGGGGGTGGCCGAGGATCGGGAACAGATTGGGGCGAATACCGCAGGGCTGGAAGCAGCACAGCAAGACGTGACCGAATTAAAGGCCGAAAACACCGCCCTGAAGGCCGAGACGGCCAGAACGGCCCGGAGCCTGGACTATTTGTGGAAAAAGTCGAAAGGCATCATCTACGACACCGAGACCGTCACGGGAGCCGGGAGCAGCGTTACCGTGCCAAGCGGGGCTATGGATTACGCCGCACTGCGGATGGTCGGCGGCATGAGCCGGACGGGTAGGAATCTGCTTGATATCACACGATATACCGCATATTCGAAGCCCGCCAAAGAAATCACTGCCACAGTGGATGCCAATTCCGTTGCTTTTGACGTCCCTGTTACCAGCGAAAAGTGGCAGGCGTGGCGAATTAACTTAGCGGATATCGGGCCTGGAACGTATGTGGTATCGGCTAAGATTGGTTCAAGTGACGCGGAATTTACGCCGAATGTGTCCATCTATAAGTCTGACGGGAACAATAACGTTGCGCTGACGGCATTAACCGGTAGCGGCGCTGTAACCGTCACAATACCGGACGGGGCTAATATGTTTTTAAGCTTCCACGCCACAACCGCTACAGGCGCAAACGCTGCCAGAACTGTGACATACAGCAATGTGATGGTTAGCAAAACAGCTGCGGACTATGAGCCTTACACCGACACCCTGCTTAATGCCCCGGTGGACGCGGTGCGGGTGCATGGCAAAAATTTGATCGAATTTGAACAGTACAAAGCGAACGCAGATGGTTCTACGAAAAAGTTTTTCCCTGTTCCGAAGATTCGGAAGGGACAAAGATACGCTATTAGTCTGACCGTTCCAGACGGGTCTCCATCTGTCACGTATAATAATTCTTTTGTTTTTACAGACGCTGTTGAACGCCAGCTAATAAATATATCATCCGGAAAAACATTCGTATCGAATTTTGATTACACGGAAATTGCAAGGTTTTATATTTTCACAAATGAAAAATTAACAAACGTAGACATTATAGG
>ERZ1034873.920-NODE-920-length-12533-cov-5.226559_pt1 | contig 12533 bp, 10 predicted proteins | sample MGYA00520689_ERZ1034873 | MGnify/ENA primary metagenome ERZ1034873 (study PRJEB33766, sample SAMN09781722) | gut metagenome | biome: gut microbiome | host: Homo sapiens | place: Madagascar | study: EMG produced TPA metagenomics assembly of the PRJNA485056 data set...
TCTCTATTCAATCTTCTATGATTTACTAACCAATATAAAATCACAAATATCGTAGATATACATCCATCGATTCCATTAAACAACTGATTATTGGCTGGAGCAAAAACAACTCCTAATCCTATATTTGCAAACAATAATACTGCAACCGGATTCCTGTATTTTAGCACTTCATCCCAGGCTACGCTCCAGATATACCCCACAAAAAACATCAGTATGATAACACCTACAAATGAAAAATCGGATGCCAGCCACGGAAATATCGTGTTCCAGCTACGCAAGCCATTTCTTCCATAGCTTTCCTCCATACGATACAGATAGGACTGATAGTACATATTATCCCATCCTAAAAAACGATTCATAAAGCTTGATAATGCATAGGAATTTCCCACACCTTTGCACCAGACAAACGGTAATTGCAGACATAGGGATAAACCATAATAACCGCTTGAAAGGTAGCTGGTTAAGATCGCTGCCAGTCCAAATCCATACTTTTTCCCAAACAGCTTAAAAATAATATGATCTGTGTCGTAATATGCCAGTCCATCCGAACGACTTGCAAAATTTTCAGCCGTCAAGCCGATGCTCTGTGCTCTTCCTGCCTGCATGATCGTAAAGATAACCAGTCCAGCAAGCACTGCACAGATACATGTCAGATAGATCTTCTGTCTTTTCCTTTTCGACATATCCAACATCTTGATGACAGCTATAATAATGGCATAAACAAGAATATCTCCCATTACCTTCTGTGTTCCATAACCCACTACATTTCCCCAGATTAATATCACAAAAAAACATCCATACAAACATTTGAACTGGCGGGACAAGCTTTTTAAATAATACATGCCCAATATTATCGATACGTTCCGGAAAAAAGCAGTCAGAAAGCGTAATATAATCGCTGGCGAATAACCAGTTTCATTTAATGCATTCCGACTAGATGCATAATTTGCTCCTATGCTTCGTATATTGAGCAATCCCGGATTCAGCCGTAATAAAAATAAGAATTCGCCAATGGCTACAAGTAATGCAATAATGATGGATACCTTTACAAAACGCAGTACCCTGTCCTGTTCCCGCATAAGCTTCCATGGTTTATTCGTCTTATGATGCGTTTTTCTTAAAACAATAGGATGTTTATGTGCTAACAGATAGCCGCCTGTAAATGAGAGAATGACCAGTCCCAGAAATAGAGCCACCCTTCCGGCTTCATAATTCACATACTTCATCGGTCCAAAAACACTGATCATAAATGTAACCAATATATATATCCCAGCAATCAATACCGGAATATTCTGCATTTTCTTTTCTACATTACTCATTACAGACTCTCCATAAAATCTTTCATTTTATGACAATAGGATGCATAATAGAAAATATCATTTCCTGCACACGCCTGTTTCATGTTTCTGTACCGACCGCTTTCTACGACTTTCTTTATGGCTTTGACACTTTCCGGCATATTATATTGGTCTATATAGACAGCCTGTCTGCCATCCTGTAGGTACGTATCAATGTCACTTGTTCTCGTTGTAATAACCGGCGTTCCATTACTGATACTTTCCGATACTTTTGTCGGGAAGCCTGCCATTGTAGCCTTTTTTACATCACGCAGAAGAATGGTATAGTCCGCACATCTGATCTTATCTAATATCTTATCATTTGGCTGAAATCCACAAAATTCTATACTGTCTGCAAGATATGCAACCTGATCCTTTTGCAACGGGAAAGCAGATAGGTAATTATCCTGATCAAGTCCATAATAATAGAACTTAAAATCTATATCTGCCTTTTTCATCTCATAAAGCAATTCTATCATTAAATCGACTCTGTCCTTTAACGCATTCAGATCCTTGACCTCTGTATGATCACGAAATGGACTTCCTGCATATACAAGCACCAGCTTCCTATCTGTATTTTCGATATGTTCTTTTGCGATATTCATAGATAACGGTGGAATGATAACCGTCTTTTTCTTATGTTTTTGATAATACCGGCTCAAATAAGAGCTAATACAGATCACACCGTCTGCCTTTCGGTTTGCAATCGCTTTTTGATAATAGGTATCTACCGTTTTAGCAATATCAAAAACAAAATTTCCTGTTTTTGATTCCAGCCAGTCCACGCAATCAGACATTACCTTAATTCCATTCTTATGCCCCCATTTTATAACCTTTGTAATGAACATGGACAGCCTTGGACTTCCGTAGCAGATAATCGCTTCTACCTGTTTCTTCTGTGACATGAGCCACTCTGTAAACTGCTGATACACACTGTTATAATTGATCCAGCTCTTTGATCCTCCCGGATATGAAAAATTATAATATACAAAGCCATCATATTCCTGCCGGGTCTCCACTAATGCTGTTCCCGCTGCTACATTCTTATTCATTCCAATGAAAATCGTTTCATAACCAAGTTCTCTTAACAGCTTACCAGTTCCATATACTCTTTTACCCGATGCGTTTCCAAACGGAAAATCAAAGTTTCCAATATAGATGATCTTATTTTTACTCATGGATAAACTTCCCCATCTCTTTTCTGTACTTTCTGTTTCTAAGTGTACCTGCTATACGTGCACCGATCGCATAGTAATTTAACCTGCTGCATAACCATTTCAGATCATGCTTTCCAAACTTATCCGCAATCACTTTGTCAAACTGTTCCTTGCGAAGTTCTTTATAATGTTTACTATTTTCTATTTCATGTGAAAACTGTTCTGATATATGTTTGAGGTATGGCTCTATATCATATGCCTCAATACCGGAATTCTTAATATAGAATCCATCCGTCTGATAACCGACAATCTGATCATTTTGAATTTCAACGCCAAGAATAAAACCAATCCGGTTATTTTCATTCAGTTCTACAACTACCCGTTTATTTTTTGATATGCAACGGTCAAAAACAGCATTACCCAGACTATAGGCAATTAACGAGTTCTGGTATTTTTCCATACTCTGTATGATGTGCGGATGATGTCCACACACTACTGCCGATCGCCCATCTAATAATGTCCGGATCACTCTTACATGTTCCGGTGCCGGATAATTCGTATGTTCCAAACCCCAATGCAAGGCAAACACCGAAAATGCATTTCTATCCTTATCCCTTTCCAACTGCTTCTTCAATGTCTCAAATGTCAGGGGGTTGATTCCACGTTTTCCACCATAATGTGTTCCATTGGCACTATAACAGCAATATCCGGAAACCGCAATCTTCTGATCCTTCTGTTCGAAAATCCAGTCTTTTTCTCCTACTCCAAACCAGGCTATCCCCACCTGATCAAGTATTCGGATTGTATCCGACAGACCTGCCACTCCGTAATCAGCAATATGATTATTTGCCAGTGAAACAGCCGTCACACCCAGATACTTTAACAATTCAACATTACATGGATCTGCCTTTAAATGCATGGATTTACATACCAGCGAAGCATTCCTGCCCGTCAACGGTGATTCCAAATTTGCTATCACACAATCATATCCAGCCAAATGCTCCTTCAGATACTGTAATTTTTTCTCCACACCCTGCGCGCTGCTCTTGTCGTAATTTCCTAAAAAAGCTATATCACCCAAAAAAGCTATTTTCATGTACTTCCTCTTTTCTCTATAACCGATTTTTGATCAGACTGTATTTTCCACTCTTTTCCTTATCAATCTTGTCAACAATCTCTATCAAAAAGTCCATATCATCACCGAAACGATACCTCATCTCATCCAGAATCAGCTTCTTATCCTGATCGGTATATCTTGCAGGATCTACCACCAATCTGATTGTAATACCATCCATACTCTCCTGAATAAACTGCATATTGATGATCGTATTTGGTAAGCCCTTTATGACATCTGCAAGGTGTGACAGACTAACCTTACCATACTGTTTGGATACTAAAAAGTCTACCTTTCTTCCCTCAATCCTTGATACTACCGGAAAGCTGCATCCACACTCACATGTTTCATCACTTAACTCCCACATATCACCAATCCGATAACGGATGAGTGGCGTTCCATGCGTATTAAACCCTGTTACCAGCATCTCCGTGCCATACTCTGTCGGATACTCTTCGATCACACCAGTATACAGATTGTAATGCATCTTTCCGCACTTACACTCTGTGATCAGAGGTGCTCCTTCTGATGACGCATACTGATCCCTGACCGGGCAGCCAAATGCCTGTTTCATCACTTCCCGCTGAAACGGCAATAATGTTTCTGACGTAGTAAAGATCACCTTGGGCTGAAAATCTAACTGTAGATTATGATTTACAATATAATTTGCAACTTCATAAATAGCAGATACAAATCCATTGATAATCACTGGTTTAAACTTATTTAAGCTTTCAATATAATATGGCAGATTTTCCTCTGTCAAATTAAAAGTAGAATACAGCATCTGTTTGCGGAAACAATTATAACGCCAGAATATCTTCTTTTTCTGACTGCGTGAAACAAACTGTCTTCCATTAAAGGAGGCTCTTCTTTCCCCCTGTCTGATCCCATGGGAATTCTCCCAGAAATGCAGATACGCCATTCTCTCCTGCATATCCTTTTTCGTATATCGTACCTCTAAGGATTTTCCGGTTGTTCCCCCGGTATGAGAGATAACTGCTTCCTCTTTCGGAATCGTATATATCTTTTTTAGGTTTTCACGCAAATTCTCTTTTTCTAAAACCGGAAGTCTCTTAATATCTGCTAGGGACTTCACCTGCTTCATGTCAATATTCTTATAAAATTCCTGATAAAACGCACTCGTCTGATAGGTATATGAAACAAAATCCAAAAAACGCTGTTCCTGCAGTCGTTCCATTTCATTCTTATCACTATAATCTAACTTTGCTAAAATAGATAACATGTCATGATATGCGCTGCCATATCTTTCTTTATATAATTTCAAGCCATAAACAGACATTGCAAAATTTTGCAGACTGATCGGTAATTTTTCATATAAAGCGAAAAGAGGATTTTTCATAATTTATAAGTTCTCCTTGTACCAGTCAATCGCCAGATTTAATCCCTGTTCAAAATTATACTGTGGATCATATCCAAGCAATTCCTTTGCCTTTGATATATCTGCATTTGAGTGCTTAATATCTCCAGCCCGATCCGGTCCGAAGTTCGGCTCTATCTTCTTGCCTAATTTTTCGCACATTGTATAGTATAGATCGATCAGGTACTCTCTTCCACCATATGCAACATTGTATGCCTGTCCACCTGCTTCATGCGGTGCTGCACATGCACGTAAATTTGCCTCAACCACATTCTCTACATAAGTAAAGTCTCTGGACTGTCTGCCATCACCATTGATCGTTGGTGCTTCATCATTCATTAACATTTTTAAGAACTTCGGGATTACTGCTGCATAAGCTCCGTTTGGATCCTGACGTTTTCCGAATACATTGAAGTAGCGGAGTCCGTATGTATCAAGATTATATAATTTGTAATACAGCTTACCATATTCTTCATCCACTCTTTTTGTCAATGCATATGGGGATAACAGATTTCCTTCCTGTCCTTCCTTTTTCGGGAGCACCGGATGATCTCCGTAAACAGATGAACTGGATGCATATACAAACTTCTTAACACCTGCACATCTTGCTGCTTCCATCATATTCAAGGTTCCGCGGATATTGACTTCTTCATAAAACAATGGCATTTCGATACTTCTTGGTACACTGCCCCATGCAGCTTCATTCATAACATAATCCACGCCTTCACATGCCTTTTTGCAGGTCTCAAGATCTGTGATGTCACCCTTTATAAACTCATAGTTCGGATGATCGATAAATAAGTCTACATTTTCCTGTTTTCCTGTGGAAAGATTATCCAGGCAGCGCACTTTGTAACCCATTTTTAAAATTGCCTCACACAGGTTAGAACCGATAAATCCTGCCCCACCTGTTACTAAAAAAAGTGTATCCTTTGGAAATCTGATATTCTGATAACCCATAGTTTTATTTCTCCTTTGTAATAATTTTTGCCGGTACACCTGCTGCTACAACATTAGACGGTATGTCATTTACAACCACTGCTCCCATACCTACAAATGTATTCTCACCTATTTTGCATTGATTACGAACAGTTGCTGATGCCACATATGCATTATCACCCAGTTCTGATGATCCATACAATCTGGTTCCGGTAATCATAATTGAATTTTCACCAGTGACAACATTATGTGCAATAAAACAGTTACCATCTATTTTATTTCCCTTTCCAATAGTGGTAAAATCAATTTCACCTCTGTCGATGATACAGTTTGGTCCGATATATGTATCATCTTTAATCTCTACGCCACCAAAATGCCTAATCATTGTTTTCACATGATTCTCATCCTCATTCCATGCAAAACCATCATGCCCAATCACACAACCCGACTGAATCTCGCAATTTTTGCCTATCTTAACACGATTCATAATCGTCACATTATGCCATATTTTCGATTTATCACCAATCACAATGTCTCCATCAATCACACAATTAGATCCAATCGTCACATTTTTCCCAAGCTTGACATTTTTTCCAATAAACGTTCCTTTTCCAATTGCATTCTGAACATCGCCTTTTTCCACATCCTTTTCCGCCATGTATTCCACTAATGCGAAAAATGCCTGCTTAGATTGTTTTGTGGAAACAACATTCTGTGCAGCGACCTGCAACCCATCCTGTGCAATCACAAGTAATTTATCTTCAAATGAGAAATTGTATGCTTTTTCGTTTTTAGCCCATGTTACTGTATTTGCCTTATAATTTTTTAATGTAGAAAATCCTTCTATCTGCGTCTGCTCGTTTCCAAAAAAGTCATATACAACACCCATGCTATCCAAAAAGTCTAGAATTTCTTTTACTGTAATCATAATTTTCCTCTTAATTGATCAAAGATTTTCCATTCACCCTCAATCGTATTTACAAACTCATCATGCTTCTCCTGTACTAACATTTGAAAATTTTCAACATGTTCTGCACCATTTTTTGACCATGATAACGGATGAACCAACAACTGTATCTTATCAAACTGTTTAAAATAGTCATAGGTAGCTAATCCATACTTCCACTGATGATTAGAATCAGCAATATACTTTACTTCCAGCTCCTGATTTGTATCATCTGCTAACACAAAAAACTGCTTACCATATGTATTAATCATACCATCTATCTGTATATCTGCTGCAAGATGCTCTCTCAATGGGCGATGAAATGAATATCTGTCAACAGGAACATCTACCATATCTGATAAAACTTTTGCCTGATATACCACTTCTCGCTTTACGTCCTCAATATCAACCACATTTCTACGGTGATAGTGCAAGCCAATATAATGACCGTCTGCCTGCATTTCCCGTAACATTTCAATATTCTTTTGCGAGAATGCATTATACGAATTATTTGTGATCTGAACAAAATAAGAAGATCTGATACCCTCATCTGTTTCAATCTTTGACAACTGATATGCCCTGTCGATTGAAAATTCTATGTCATGTCGCAACACAAAATATTTTTTTCTATTTTCATAAATCACATCTGCATAGTCACAATATAATCCTGTCCGCTTAATATCATTTAATATACGTCGATAAGTCTGATATGAACAATCATCCTTTGTAAACATCTTATAACCTCCAATAGTAATAACCAGCGTTTTCAAATTCCTGTTTGTTGTACATGCCCTTGATATCAAAAAGCAACTTCTTATCATCAGTAAATAATTTATCAAATGTGTCTACTGTAAGATTTTTGAAAATATCATGCTGAACACAGACAACGATAGCATCAACTTCACCCATTTTATCAAATGCTACAATATCAACATCATAGAGTTTCTTTGCTTCTGCAACATCCGCTACATCATCTACAACTATTGTATTTACACCATATTCATGTAATTCTGTAATGATATCAATGACTTTCGTATTTCTCGTATCCTGACAGTTTTCCTTGAATGCAAATCCCATAATGGCAACCTTTGAGTTTTTGATTGTTTTTCCTTGTTTAATCAACCCTTTCACCACATTCTCAGCAACATATTTGCCCATATCATCATTAATTCGGCGGCCTGCAAGAATAATCTGTGAATGGTAGCCAAGCTGTTCTGCCTTATGTGTAAGATAGTATGGATCTACACCAATACAATGACCGCCTACCAGCCCTGGTTGAAAATTCAGGAAATTCCACTTCGTTCCTGCTGCTGCCAGAACATCCTTCGTATCAATATCCATTTTATGGAAAATAACAGACAATTCATTCATAAACGCAATATTAATATCTCGCTGGCTGTTCTCAATTACCTTTGCAGCCTCTGCAACTTTAATGGATGCTGCTCTAAATACGCCCTTCAAAGCAACAAGCTCATATGTTTTTGCAACTATATCTAAAGTTTCTTCGTCCATACCAGAAACAATCTTTACAATATTTGATAATACATGTTCCTTATCAGATGGATTGATACGTTCTGGAGAATATCCCACCTTAAAGTCCACTCCGCATTTCAAACCACTTTCTTTTTCTAAAATAGGAACACATACTTCTTCTGTAACTCCCGGATATACGGTGCTCTCATAAACGACGATAGAACCCTTTGTCAAATGCTGTCCTACTGTTTTTGTTGCTGATTCAACCGGGGTAAGATCAGGTGTTTTATCATCTCTGACAGGAGTAGGTACCGCTACAACAAAGAATTTTGCCTCGCTTAACTTTTCTGCATCATCAGTAAACAACATTGTTGTTTCTTTGATTGCTTCATCGCCAACCTCTTTTGTTGGATCGATACCCTCATGATACAATTCTATCTTTGCCTTATTCGCATCAAATCCTATAACATCTAATTTTCTTGCAAATGCAACTGCCAATGGCATTCCAACGTACCCAAGACCAACAACTGCTAATTTTTCCTGTTTGTTCAATAATTCATTATAAAGATTCATTTTTCTCTCCTTGTTATTTTATTTGTTTCATATATTCATCAACAACAATCTTTCTGGAAAAATTTTTTTCTACATATATTCTTCCATTCACTCCCATTTGTTCCCGCTGTTGTTTTGTTAAAGCTAATAATTTTTCAAATGCTTCTACGATTGCCTGTCCCGAATGGGTTTCAAACAGATACCCTGTTTCTCCTTCCCTTACAATATCGCGACAACCGGTTACATCAGAAGCTAAAACTGGTCGCCCACAAGCAGATGCCTCCAACAAAACATTTGACATTCCTTCTCCATAAGACGGCATGATCACTGCCTGTGACTCTTTCATAAATTGATGTACATTATCCTGCCTTCCGTAATACTTAAGCTTTCCCTCTGCGTCCATGTTATGAATTCTGTCTTCATACACGCTATCACACATTCCCACAAAAGCAAACTTCATTGGCAGTTCTTTATCATGTGCAATCTCAATCGCTTCAAATAGTTCCTCAATGCCTTTTACTTTGGTAATTCTTCCCACAAACAAAACCTGCAATATATCTGACTCTTCATATTTTTCCAATGTATGCTGCATCAGATTCACACCCGATCCTGGAATAAGCCTTGCATTATTCTGTAACGTTTTTTTTCGTTCAAATAACTCCATATTTTCTTTATTCTGAAAAAAAACTACCTTTGCATGACGTAATACCTTTCTATAAAGCATAAAACATAACTCACTCAAAAGTTCGGACCTGGTCAATGCCGGACTTAAACCTGTGATATTAACAATAAAAGGGATCTTTCTTTGTCTGCATATTAATCCTGCATATAATGTTGGCTTTATTGTATACAACAATACCATATCATACTTATCTGCTTTTAACAGTTTTCGATAATTATGTAGTAATCGTATTTCTGCAAATATATTTTTTCCTGCTCTATTATACTCTATATCCTGATAGACGCATCCTAATGCTTGCAACTTTGGTATATACTCTCCATATGGTGTACTGACCACCACCTCATGATTTTCTGCCAGAAGCTTTTGTATCAACTCCAACCGGAACTTATACAACCCTTCGTCATAATTTCCTATAATAAGTACCTTCATTCATAAACTCCTCTGTCTTGTTACTTTATTCTGTTAGCCGGAATACCAACATACGTTCCCGCCTCTTTTAGATCCTTCACAACCACACTTCCAACTCCGGTCATAACATGGTCTGCTATTGTCAGATTGTTCTTTACATTACTTCCCGTGCCAAGCCATGTTTCTTCTCCTATATGAACAGTTCCACTAAGATGCACCCCCGGTGAAAGATGTACATAAGCTTCCAACCAGCAGTCGTGGTCTACCGTCACCGCGGTATTTATAATACAATGCTTACCGATTCTGACGCCCGGATTAATAACAGCTCCGGCCATTACCACCGTACCTTCCGCTATATCTGCATCTTCAGAAATCACTGCTGATGGATGAACTACGGAAATATAATTCAACTGATACTGTTCTGCTATCATTTTTCGGATACGGTTATTCCCTATTCCGATCACAAACCGGTCTGCTGCATACTTTTCACAATCGGAGATCTTACCCATCACACGATGTCCCAAAATGGTCTGACCTATCAATGATTCATTATCATCCAGCAAGAATATATTCTGATAATCTTTTTTCTCTTTGTTCCGGCAATGTAAGGCATCTATGATCACCTTCGCATGTCCGCTTGCTCCTAATATAATTATATCATCCATTAAACATTCCCCTTGAATTCTTCCATCGTTGCTGATGTTGCACTGCTGATACCATCCCTTTTAAAAACAATCGCAATCGTCTTAAAAAAGATCTTAACATCCAGCCAGAATGATACCGACTTTACGTATTTTACATCCCAGTTGAACTTTTCTTCCCAACTGATCGCATTTCTGCCATTCACCTGTGCAAGTCCGGTAAATCCCGGTCTTACGTCGTGTCTGTGACGTTGTATCTCATTATAAAGTGGCAGATAACGTACCAGTAACGGCCGCGGTCCTACGATTGCCATATCACCCTTTATGATATTCCACAATTCCGGCAGTTCATCTAAGCTTGTACTCCGAAGAACTTTACCGAATCTCGTCAGACGTATATCATCCGGCAGCAGTTCACCATTTTCATCTCTTGCATCCGTCATGGTACGGAACTTGTATAATGCAAATATCTTTTCGTTCTTCCCCGGTCGTTCCTGTTTAAAGATTACCGGCGATCCCAGCTTCGTACGTACGAGAAGTGCAACAATGCCCATCAACGGAAGAAGAAGAATCCCACCGATCAATGCAAGCAAAAAATCGATCGCTCTTTTTATGTATTTTTCATAGAATCCAGACTTACACACATCCTTTACCTCTCACCTGCTCTTTATGCGAAGCATGCACGGATTACTTCAATGATCCGTTCCTGTTGCTCCGTGGTCATCTTATTATCACTTGGCAGACATAAGCCTCTTTCAAAAATATCCATTCCAACATCTGCTGCTTCCCCTGCGATATAAGCATTCGTTCTTGCGCGGCCGTTTCCATCCCGTACTACAAACGGATTCAGCCGGTAGATCGGCTGCATATGCATCGGCTTCCAGATCGGACGTCCTTCCGCATTGATCGATGCGATTGCTTCTAAGATCTCGGTCGGACAGCTCTTCCCGCTCTCCTTTACATAGCAGACATCCTGCTCTCCACGCACCTGCTTACACATGGCATCCTTATCCACGATCAGGCAGGACAGCCAGTAGTTCGGTTCTGAGTTCTCTAAATCCATTGGATTCATGGAAACCGGCAATCCCTTGAAGCCCTCCTGATATCGTTCATAAATCGCTTTTTTCTGTGCGATATGTTCGTTCAGATATGGGAACTGTCCACGCACGACACCTGCAACAACATTGCTCATACGGTAATTGTAGCCCAGCTCCTCATGCTGATACCATGGCGCATTCTCTCTTGCCTGTGTAGACCATTTCCGGACTTTATTTGCAGCTTCTTCATCATCGGTTAAGAAGCATCCGCCTGCACTTCCCGTAATGATCTTATTGCCATTAAAAGAAATCGTATTATATTTTCCAAAGGTTCCGGTCTGTACACCCTTGTAGGTTGCTCCCATAGACTCTGCCGCATCTTCAATCAGAATTGCGCCATGTGCCCTGATCACCGCACTTAGTTCATCGATCTTTCCCGGTGTTCCATAGAGATGTGCAACGACAACTACCTTTGTATCCGGATACAGTTCAAATGCCTTCGCAAGTGCAGCCGGATCCATATTCCAGGTATCATATTCCGTATCAATAAATACCGGTTCACCGCCTTCGTACACGACTGGATTTACTGTAGCATCAAAGGTCATATCCGAGCAGAACACCTTTTTCCCTTCTAGTGCTCCGTGTCCGACCTTCGGCATTCCATATGCTTCGATTCCGGCAAGCTTCATTGCAAGATGTAAGGATGCAGTTCCTGCTGATAATGCCACTGCATACTTGCAGCCGATCTGTTCGCATGCCAGCCGCTCGACTTCGTTGATATTTTTTCCGACGGTAGACATCCAGTTTGTCTCATATGCGTCCTTTACATATTCGATCTCCGGGCCATGCATCGTCGGACTGCTTAACCA
>ERZ1034873.922-NODE-922-length-12483-cov-6.225941_pt1 | contig 12483 bp, 9 predicted proteins | sample MGYA00520689_ERZ1034873 | MGnify/ENA primary metagenome ERZ1034873 (study PRJEB33766, sample SAMN09781722) | gut metagenome | biome: gut microbiome | host: Homo sapiens | place: Madagascar | study: EMG produced TPA metagenomics assembly of the PRJNA485056 data set...
CGGTAAATTTCTGTCTTACGACAAGGAAGTACAGTCAATCTTCCTAACGTTTAGATTAGATATTGTTCTATACTAATATCAAGTGATAGAAATATAGTTTTTATAAAAAGTGGCTTTCATTCCACACGCAAGCATGTGGGTTTTACACCGCAATTTATAACTAAGCTTATTGATAACATCTACTACAGAGGCAAGTATGCTGCAAGAAAAGTATACAACCTGCGCCACCGTCAGTATGAGGTGTTAGATTCAATATTAACCACCTCAAGATTCGCTAAGCCAAAAAAATGTTGCAACTTGCTTGGCACTAACCAGCACTTGCCGTTTTCGACTTTGAAGATAACAGGTGCTTTTTCATTTCTGCGGAAAGAAAAATGCACCTGGCGTTTGTACCGAGTGCATTTTTTACTTTCCAAATAAATCGCTGTGCGTCCCTGTTCGGGATAATGTCAAGACGAGCAAATCATTCTCAATCCGATAGACCAATAGCCAATCCGGCTGAATGTGGCACTCACGATGCCCGATCCAGTTTCCAGTTAAAGCGTGGTCTTTATTCTTTTCTGGAAGCTGTTCGCTACTTGCCAGTTTGCGAATGATGTCGTCCAAAAGGCCAATATCAAGATGACGTTTCATCGCCAGCTTGTAGTCCTTCTTAAATTGATTTGTCCAAACAATGTCTAAATGTTTACTCATTCTTTCAACGCGCTCAATGCTTCCTCTACATCTGAGTAGCGTCTTACAGACGGATCACGGGCAATGCGTTCTGCTTCCAGCATTGCTGCCATCGTTTCCTTGTTCGGCTGCTCCAAGCGAACATCAAAAGGAAAACCGCCGACACGGAGCGACTGGCGAAGAAACACATTGATAGCGGTAGTAAGGTTGATACCTAATTCACCATACATTGCTTCGCACTGTTTCTTAATGTTGTTGTCCATACGGACACTAAAATTAGTTGTGGTAGCCATGAATGTCAACTCCTTTTCTTGCTATTGCACTTATATTATATATGATTTGCATTGCACAGTCGATCTATTAGATCGTAAAATTCACTAAAAAGTCATCAATTACTTTTGGGAGGAACAGCCTATTGAATGTATTTGAAGCGGTCAAACAGAACCTGACCACCCAACAGGCGGCAGAGATGTACTGCATTCAGGTCAGCCGTCATGGCATGTCAGTCTGCCCGTTTCACAATGACAAGAATCCGAGCATAATGGTGGACAAGCGTTTCCATTGTTTCTCTTGCCAAGCGGACGGAGATGCCGTTGATTTTGTTTCCCATCTGTTCGAACTACCCTGCGAAGCCACCACTATGAAGCTAGCTGACAATTTCGGTATCAGCTACGACAACAGGCAGAAGCACAGAATCAAGTCCCATATCCGAGAGCCTACCTCGGAACAAAGATTCCTGTAAAGTTTTTGGGATCGAGGATCTGATCTATTGATTATCTAATTTAGATAAAAATCTTACTTTGAGCCATTATTGTTTCTTTGTTTCTTTGTGTCATTATTCTTATTTGGACTTATTTTTCCGAGCATTTTTTATCTTGCTCGGAAAGCTTATTCGTAAAAATTTAAGGCTAGGTTTAGGAAATTTTGGGGCCAGGCTTAGTCTCTAAGCTCCCCTACATCTTGCACCCAAGCCCCGTCATTTAAGGAAGCTTTTCCCACCCGTATAAGGCGAGCCATAAGTTCACTTTTACTAATAAGCCCTGAAGCGAGCACTAAAGGGCGCTCTTTACTTAAAGGATCAAGATAAACAAGAGCTGGAACTTTCGTGATCCCAAGTTCTGGCGGCGGATTTACCGCAGTTTCACTTCTAAAGGCTTTAAGGCCAGGAAGTGGCATCCCATCAAGGCTCACGGCGATGATTTTAAAACCTAAATCATGTAAGGCATTGATATTAGGTACCGCAAGCTTACAGTACCGACAAGCCCCTTTATAGTAAAAAATAAGTCCTACTCGCTTCGTTAAAGCTTGTAACACGATGTTTTCTTGCGCTAAAACTTCTTCGTTTAAAACGATGCGCGCTTCTGTTGATACTTGGAGATTGGACATTTCATCAAGCCAAGGAGAGCGTAGCATCGTTAGCTGTGCTTCATTGGCAAAGCGTTGGCTTTTATCTAAAGCAAGCTTTTGTAAAAAGAAGTAGTTATAAACTGAATTAGGAGTAGGTTTATCAAGAGCAGTTTCTAATGATTTGGCTACGAGGATCTTTAGTTCCCGCGCGCGCACCTGGTCGATATCAACTAATTCATAACGGCCTTCATTAAGTTTTAACCCAGAATGCGTAAGTTCCTCACGCCAGGACTCTTCTTGAGCTTTCGTAATTTTAAGATCTACGGAAATTTCTAGCTTTGGCTCCTCATGGTTTTGGGCCTCTAATTTTGGGAAAACTTCTTCATTTACTTCGTTTTTTAGCGTTTCATGGGCTTCGCTTGGGGCTATAATTCTTTCAGCTTCACTACCTTCCTCGTTTGGTTCATACCAAAACCAGCCTCGAGCGTGTTCAAGGTAAAAGCAATTATGGTTCCGGTTTGGGTTATGGTTTGGGTTATGGGCTTGAAAAGATAGGCCCTTCTTTTGCTCATGCGTTTCGTTCATGGCGTTTAGTTCGCGCTTACGAATAAAAAGCTCGGCCGTTTCATTTGGACCTACTTTCGAGCCTACTTTAGATCCTTCCTCCAAATCATCTCTAGTGGTTGCATAAAGTTCCTCAAAGCGGTACATACTTCTAGAAGTAGCATCTTTTTCTCTATTTTGCGCGCGTGAAGTTTGTGGGGACGCGGACTTAGTCCTTAGTTTTTGGATCTGCACTTCTTTAGGCATATATGCCCACGCGCTCTTTAAAGTAAAACCGGACCCAAGAAGCAAGCTTCCCACTAAAAGCACAGTTAGAGGTCTAAGTTTGTTGCGCGCGTTTTTATTTAAATTCATATGCTTAAAAACCTTTTACCTTGTTAGCGCTAAAGCTTTAACCTTAAGCCCGGCGAAACCACACCGTTTGGTCGCTAAAGTTTTGAGGAACAAAATTTTATGTTCCGAAGTTTTTACCAATTAACTTTTATAGAAATCCACTTTGGGCAAACATTGCTTTGCAAACGTTGCTCGATAGACATTGCTTAGCAAGATGGATATACCTCCATTTTGATACCAACTTCTTACTCAAAGGTTTGATACCGATGATGAGTTGGGTGCAATAAACCAGGAGCTCCGGCGCCTTGCGTTAAAATAAGATCTACTCTTCTTGAAGCGTCAATTTCTAAAACCGGAAACATGTTGTCCGCTAAGCGCATATAAAAATCTGCAATGCGTTCTAAGGCTTTACTAGTGCCTTTAATACTAGCCCCGGTCAAAGCGCGACTACTATAGACGCTATCGTATTCCACGCGCCCTGTTCCGGTGGTGTTTATAGTCGGCACCGGATTAACATCAAAAGCTCCGGCGAGCCCCTCTAAAAACCCTGCCGTCAAAGAACGAGCAATCAACCGTCCTTGCCGCGAAACTAACCGCCCTCTTAATCCGGCTTTGCCATCGCTTCCGGCGGCATAACCGCTTAGTTCAAGCTCAAAGCTACGTCCTGAATCCATAATGCAATTTAAAGACTCGGCGCGCATATAAACGCGCTCAGAACTCATATCACCGTAAGCTGCTGCTAGCACCATGCATTCTTTTAAGTCCGCCCGAAAATTGTTGGGTAATAAAGTACTCTTATCAATGGCAATCAATACGGGAAAAGGTTCGGTTTTAGCTTTTTCGGAGGTTGGAGCATCAAGACCGGTCACTAGATACCCAGAAATTATGCTCCCAGCCGGAATATATAGCCCTAAAGCATCCGGAGCCATACGTTCTTCTTTTATCCGTGTTTGGTCTTTTATAGAACCATGAGCTTCCTGTTCTAATTGCGCTTTGGACTGCTCCTTGTAGCTTGTGGCGTTAGGCGCGGCCTGATCTTGACCTATAGCTTTAGCTTTACCTTCACCTCTACCTTTGTCGTTTTCTAAACTATTAACGCTTGGCGCTCTAATGCTAATAATATGAGCTTGATTAGCCTCAAGATCTGCTTCAAGCAAATTTAGTCTCGTCGCTCCTTCATCGGACCATAAACTTTTTTCTGGCCCGCCGTTAGTAGCAAGTGTCGCTTGAGCGTGAGCCTTATGGTTTATGTTGGCATTTGACGTGTTTTTTGGGGTGTTGTTTGTTTCCACTTGGCTCTTAATAGAACGCTCTTCCCCTGAAAAGCCTTTAACCGTAAAGCCTTCCTTATTTATATTAGCATCCTTAGCCTCTAACCTATTAACGCGTAGATTTTTAGGGAGCAAGCTTCTAATTAACTTAAGCTCGCTAATTAACTCATCCGCCGTTTTTAATCTACTTTCAAGGCCCGGATCACGCCCTTGGGCTATTAACCCCGCACTCTTTTTTAAAAGCTCCATTTCTTTATGTATGCTTGCAATTTCGCGACGAAGCGCATCTTCCCGCGCATGCAAAAGTTTAATCCCTGAGGCTAAGCTATCAACCCCAAGTTCTCGAGTATTAAAGTCCGTTAAAACATGTTTCACCGTTTTATCTTTATCGCGGTCATTAGTACTGTTATTTGGCCCCGCCATTAAAGCTAAACCCGAAACAGCGGCTCCTGCTCCTAGCCATACTAAGAGGCGTTTCATCTTTGGGGGTAATTTAATCTTCGTTGGCATAAAAAATTGTTCCTTAAATGGAAGACATGCTAATTAAGTCTTAACTTATAAAGTGCACTTTGCTTTTAAAGTGCGACTTTGTTTTTTAATTAGAGTAAGTCTAGATCCAACCATCACGCCGTGGTTCTAAGCCCCACTAAAGCCTAAAGGTTTAACTTTTAAAGGGGCTTTAGTTTTGGTTCTAGCTTTACTTTTAGCTTTACTTTTAGCTTTACTTTTAGCTTTACTTTTAGCTTTACTTCTGGTTCTTGCGTAAGTTCCGGTTTTAGCTATGGTGGTAGGTTTTAAGTTGTAAGTTACTACTCCTGATTTGAGGTCTGAAGTGACACCATAAAAAAGAACTTGCTCGTTTTTGGTGGTAAGCTTCTTGAGTTAAGTAAGCTTAAAGCCATTAAATTTTCATGGTAGCAACGCGGAATCATGGTTTTTGGATATGGGTTTATGGCATAAACCAAGGTAAAAACTAAACCATGACGAGAAAGGCTCCCTAATACTTTAAATAGCTCAGAGGTTTTAAAATCGCCCTTTGGGCCGTAACTAAAGGCGCTGTTGTAACTTAGGTCACTCGCATCAAGTCCTCTCTTATGTAGGTAATTTGAATCCAAGCCATTAGAACCTAAATCATTAGAACGACTATCCCTGTAATCTAAGCTTACTCGGGTTTCTTCAACTAAGGCCTCACGCTCAGATGAACGCGCAGACATAACTTGTAGCCCGCTCTCCATATAAGGCTCCATCACACACAACCTGCCTTGAGCTTGGCGGGTTTCTAAGTTTTTATTAGCCTCAACGTCCTGAAAAAACCGAGCTTTAGGGTCGACGTCTTGATCTATAGCTTCACTCTCAAAATCTGCGCCTAAACTTAAAAACTCCTTTTTAACTTGTTCTTGAGCTTTACTCTCGTTGAGTTCCTTAAATACGGCCTTTATGAAACTTAAGTCTTCATTTAAAACGCGGGCCGTTAGGTTTTCGGTCTTTATAGGCGCAGTCTTTAAATTATGATTAAGCCCTGGCGTTTGGTCTAAAGCTAAAGGCGAGTCTTTATTTATGTTTGACGTGTTGTTTAGATTTGAGGCTTGAATTGGCGCCTTAGACCAAGATGGCGCGGCCCTCCATTTATAGGCGTAGATGTTTTCTTGTAGTAAAGGCGCGACTCGACTTAAAGTTAAAATTTCCCATAAGTCCATAAGCTCGTTTTTTAAAATTTGTGGGCGTGTTGGAACGCTCGCCGCATGCGTAGTGCCATCACTATAAGTCCCATAATTAAAGCTCCATGGCTCTATCTCTTTTCCCTTTACTATAGTTTTAGTTTTTGGAGCTTCTAGATTACGTGTTTTTGGAAGGCGCGTTTGATCCGTAGTAGCGTTCGCTGCTTCATGGTTTACGCTTCCCTTTACATAGTCAGCGTTTGCCTTTTCATAGCCTGGGTTTTCCGAAGCTAAGGCTTTAACATAAGGTAAAGTAATGGCTTGCGCGTCGATTTTTTGGGGAAGTAACGTCAGTTTTAATGCGACTAAAGGGGTATTAGCCGGTCCCACAAATAACGTAATGGGCTTAGTATTATGTGGCAGGACGTAAATAACCTCCCCTTCGTTTTTTATTTCCGCCGTACTAATCGTGCTAATATCGGCATCTTTAAACGGAAGGACTAAGCGATTTAGTTCGTTTAGAGCAACTTCATACGTAAAGGCGGGGATTTTAGGGCCTTGAGCACTGACTTGAGGTTTGGAGGGTTTAACTTCCCTTTCTTTATGGCTTAAAACCTCAGGCTTAGCTAAAACTTGAGCTTCGGCTTCGCCTCTAACGAGTTTTGGCCCCAAAGAACCGGACTCCTCTTTATTTTTCATTACCTCGGGTCCTTGGGTTTTCGGTAAAGGCCGAGCGACTTGAGAAGCTTGAGCCTCCTCGGTAGTATTAGGGACTTGTTCTATGTATTGCGTCTGTTCTTTGTTGCGGGGGGCTAGAGTGTTTTTAGCTTGTTCTTCGGCGTGAGGCGCAAGAACATTTTGGGCTTGCTCCGTGGGATGCGCTTTATTAGACGCATCTTTTATTAAAGTTTCAGCTTGAGGAAGGGATTTTTCTAACGAAGCCTGAGATGATTTTATTACTAGAGCCTGCGCTTTAGGATTAGTAGTCAAGGCCTTTACACTTGGAGCTTTACCTAATGCATGGTTATCTTGCGCAGAATTTTCAACTTCTAGATTTACCTTAACGCCTTGCGCATTTGCTGCATTGCCTTGCGCAAACGACACCTGAGGAGCTAAGCCTAGCACCGCTATAGCTAAAGCGGCACTAATCGCAAGACTTAGTTTACGGACCGATAAAACCTTAGTTTGTTCATTATTTTGGGGGCGTAAAACAAATGGAGCTTTACGTTTAAAGTTTAAGGTTTCAGGGGACGCCAGAACCCGAGAAACACAGATACCAGAGGCATATGCCCAAGGTTTTGAGGCTCTACAAGTTAATCTTGAGTTTTTCCGGGCCTTACGTGGTGCCCCCAAAATGGGGGAAAGCCCTAAACGCAAGGACTTAGGGGTTGATGCTTTATCTTGACCTAAAATTTGTTGCTCTAACATAAAATATTCCTGCCGAAACGTTAATTACTTAAAAAGCTCAATGACGCTTTATTTTTTTTAAGGGCTATAAACTTTTGTTTTTATTGTTTTTGCTTTTGGTTTGACCCATGTTTGGATTCGCACTTCTTGGGTATGACCTTTGTTGGGCCGCTATTTAGCTTCCTCTTTGGCCATTTCGCGTCTATTTTGCGTGGCGAGACGGGCTTTAACCTTTTGCGTACGCGCTCCGCCTTCATACATATCAATCCAAGTTAAATACGGCTGAAAGTCTCCCATCCTAAAGCGAAATTCATAAGTTCTTTGAATACGCTTTTCACTTCCAGATGGGCCTTTAATAATGCTTAAGCCCGAAACAAAGATATTGCCACTTTCTTCTTCATAGATGACGGTTTTTGGCTCAAAATAAATACTGATGTGGTCAAGGCGTATTTCTTCCGCCTGCACCTCCACAACATTGACAAACTGCTGCCAAACTTCAGCTGAAAGTAACGGTTCAACGGCTGTACGCACAAATTTGACACTTCCTGGAGTAACGTTACCGACTAATTGCGCCAAAAATAACCCCCAAGCCTTTTCATAGCCGGCATTAGTTCTATCCGCCACCAGCCTTGTCTCCTCTGTTAACCGTGGAGGCACGAGAACTACCGCATCCTTTTTAAAAGCTAAAGCACACGCTAAAATCACGTTTGCGATTAACATGATTAAAGCAAGAAGACATAAACCTAATACGGTTAAGCGCATACCGCGATATGACGCGAGATAATTTTCAAAAAGCATAAATAATTTTTTCTCAAAACTTATTTGGAAAGGTTAAAACTTAGTCCCACTATCCCTAAGTCCTATTAACAAAATTTTCCTCGCTCAAAGCCTAAAAGGCTTAAACTTAACCTCGTGTTCTTAAAGCCAAGGTTCAAGCATGTATTTTGTAAATTGAGCAGTGTTTTCTTTAAACTAAACAGTTTTTTTAAAGATGCAGATTTTGGTCTTTAAAGGCAGCTGATTTAGTCTTTAAAAGAAGTATGGTTTAGTAAAAATACTTCACGTAGGGATTAGGCAAGGTGTGACATTTGGTTGGCCCTAAGCCATACCAGTACAAAAGATACACCAATAGCCCTTCTTGGCTTGAACTTAAAAGTCGGCGATACCAATGTGAAATAAAAAAACCGATTAGGACGCAGATAAAAGCTTGCCCAATCAACATTCCTAACACGATGGCTAAGACTAAAGGCGCCATTTCATCAGCAGACCAAAGTAAAATAGTTGGCGGTTCATCAATGGCGCGCGGTAATTCAATGCTTTCCATAAAAAATTCCTTACAATAGAGGGGTTAAGGTTTAGGTAGTTTTTGGGGTTGTGCCTCAAAAACGCTTTAGTTTAAAGGCCAAGTAGATTTTCAAATAAAACAAAGGCTTTTAAGCGTCTAAGTGTTTATAAGCCTCTAGCATCTTTTAAACGTCCTACAGTTTTTAGCGTCTTACAGCTTCTAAGCGCCCTAGAGATTTGGTTTAAACATCGGTAAAGACCGTACTAATAAATGCCACGCCAAAGCCATTAAACCTAGACTTCCTGAAGCCCAACTCAAAAAATACGGGGCTTGGACGCTAAGGCTTAAAAAGATCCATAAAAATACAATTGGAGTTGCCAGTACGGCCATAAGGCCTAATTTAAACTTTAGGGCGTTAGGTGTTTTTATTTTGCGTCGTTTTAACAGCACACTTAACCATGCGTCACCAGTTATCAACCCGAAAAATATAATTAGCGGGGTCTTTAGTTTTTTAAGCTCCTCCACCCGGTTTTTTAAGACCGCTTCCCATAAACTAAGGCGCGCCTTAAGGCTTAACTTCTCAGTAGGCGTTACGACATAAAGATTGCAGCCATTTAAAGCTTTAAAACTTAGAACACTTGTAGGCTCCGCAATATAGTCAGTGCTACTAGCATTAAGATGTTCATTGAGCTTATGATTAAAACCTTCAGTGAGACTATTAACGGGACTTTTAGTGAGATTATGATTGGAACTATGGTTGGAACTATCCTTGGACTCTACATTTATATTGGCTTTGGTTTTGTTAACGGCTATGCTCTCAAAATTTAGGCTTAAGGTTTTTGGGGCCGAGTCTTTAGATAAACACGCCACATAAGTGCGAGCGTTTGGGGTGATTTCTTGTACAAAGCTATACAAATCTTGCGAAATTAAAAGATTTGAGTTCTTAATTAATGAACTAAGAAGTTCTTGGTCAAAGTTGAGCACGTTTAGGTCAGCGCTCGCAACATGCGGCGCGTTTAACGCAAAGCCTTCGGTTAAATCTTCTGCTATGAGGTTGGAATCATTAGCGGTTACGTCATTTAGGTTTGTTTTTGTACTTACGTTTTGGGAGTCTATTTTTGCGCTTAAGTTAATGGGGTTTGATTTTGGGGAAGTTAAGCTTTTTAAGTTGTCGCTTTTAGGGCGATTTCCCTCTTTTGTTTGAACAGCGGAACTTAAGTCTGCGGTTAAAACTTGAAATTCCTTATCCTTAAGCCACAAGTTTTTGGGAACTAGAGGCACCGCATAAATTAAAGCTCTTGGTTTACTATAACAAAAGCTTGCTTTAACCTCACAATCAGATGAAGTGTTTTTAGTTAGGCTTAGCTCATCTTCATTAGTGGAGCTTACGTTTAAGGAATTTAGTGTTGTCAGTAAAGCACCATCCACCATTTTAATTTGTGCTTCATTTAGAGAGTATGTTTGCGGTAAAGCCGCCAAAAAATCTTGCGGCTTGGCGTTTACAAGGTGAACCGCTAAAACAATAGCGCCACTAAGCACTAATAAGAAAGCACTCGTATATGATGAATCTAAATTATCCTGAGCCACAATCTCACTCCCATCAAAACAGTAAAATTATGGGTAGCAATTTTTTAAAGCCCCTAGAGGTAGGCTTTATAAAGTGACAGTAAAAAGTTTTTTAAAATTACTCGACTCATTTTTTTACACTTTTAAACCAAAAACGTAACTTAGCTTTCGAGCCTACTTACGGCAAATTACGAAAAACCAACTTACCTCATACCTAAAGAAATTAGCGCGCAGTATAATTTAGGCGATATGCAAACTCATAAATCTAACGGTTTTTAAGCTTTGATAAAAAGCATAACTCTCAGCTTTAAACTCTCGGTCTTAAGCTCTTAGGTTTTAGCTCTTGGTTTTAAACTCTTGGTTTTAAGTTTGAGCTTTAAGCTCTTTTGGGGACTCTTAAAGAGTACTTGGGATGAGCAGTGCTTAGAAGCTCTAAAGCGTACATTGTTTCTTCTTTGAAAGTAGCAACTTTAAAGCAGGTGTTGTTTCTTATGGGAGTTTAGTTAGCTTATTCGTTTGTATTATCGGCAGTATTATTTTAACTAGGGAGCTTTACTAAGCGCTTTTTCTAAGACTTTTTACTCAGGCAACAATTTAAGTTAAGCACCAATTACCCTTTCAACTATAAATTTAAGTGGGAATGTTTTTATTTCATTGCGGTTAGCTTAACCATAAACTTGAAGTCTAGTAAAAACTTGAAGTCAGGTAACAACATGATTTCGGATAACGCTAATTTAGTAAGCCGTTTTACAATCCTTTAAGATCCTTAATAATTTTTAAGGTAAGGTAAGCTATGCTCGACAAGGTCTTTAAACTTTCGGCTAATGGTACCAATATAAGAACGGAAGTGGTGGCAGGCATCACCTCTTTTATGGCCATGGCCTATATTATTGCGCTAAATCCCAATATCCTAACCGGTTTTAACTCTCACGGCCAAGGTCTGTGGAATGCCATTTTCGTGGCTACGTGCCTAAGTTCTGCTATTGCCATGTTTTGTATGGCGTTTTTAGCTAACAAACCATTTTGCTTGGCACCAGGCATGGGACTAAACAACTTTTTTGCTATTATTACCGCCAATATGGTGGCCCTTACTGGTTTAACCTACCTTGAAGCATACCAAACGATGCTTTGCCTTATACTCTTTGATGGGGTCTTGTTCCTGCTTTTAACCATATTCAATATTCGAGAAAAGATTATTACCGCGATTCCGCCTCAAATTCGTTTAGGAATTGCGCCTGCAATCGGTTTTCTGCTTATTGAAATTGGTTTTGGGGCGAATTCCGCTATTTATACGAGCGATGGACAACAATTTCAGGTGCTACGTGATTTCTTTGGGGCGTTTTCGATGAATAGCCTTAAAGAAAGTATGGGTGGAAATTTTGCGCACATGGCTTTAACCGTCGTTACTATTTTCTTGGGATTAATCTCCATGGCCGTGATGTCAAAAAGAAAATTTAAGGGCGCAGTATTAGCCGGGATGCTATTTTCAAGTATCTTCTATTGGGTGATAGATTTCTTATTAACTGGAGCTAATCCTTTTGTCGCGTTAGCCACCGCTTCCTTTGTGCCTCCTATTACGGACTTTTTAGATAACACGTTCTTTCAGTTAAACTTTAGTAATCTCTTTAACTTAAGCCTCATCACCATCGTAACTTTGGTTATCACTTTTGTCATCCTCGATATGTTTGATACCATTGGGACTTTTATCGGTTTAGCTTCGCAAACTGGTCACTTAGACGAAAAAGGGCAAATGCCTGGCATGAAAAAAGCGTTAATGTCTGATGCGATTGGTACTATAGCCGGCGCTCTAACAGGCACTTCAACTGTGACTACTTTGATTGAATCAGCTTCAGGGGTTGAAGCCGGTGGACGTACTGGACTTACAGCAGTTGTTACTGCGTGTATCTTCTTAGCTTGTTTGTTCTTAGCACCATTTGCAGCTATCATTCCGCCAGCTGCAACTTCAGCCGCTTTGATCTTCGTTGGGGCTTTGATGATGACTAGTCTTAAAGCAATCAACTTTAACGACCTAGAACTTTGTTTACCGGTCATTTTAATGCTTATTGCTATGCCAATTTCAGGCTCAATCACTCATGCAATCGGGATTGGAATTATCGCTTCTGTTGTAATGGGGATTTGCTTGGGTAACTTAAAAAAATACTCCGTATTTTCTTATATCCTAGCTTTGATATTTTTAATTAAATTTATGCTTTAGTAAAGACGTAAGCTTAAAGCCTGAGAGCTTTTGCAAACACCACCTATATCCTAAACTCCCGCCGTCATAGTTTCTAATTTTTGACGTGCTTTTTGGGATAGGCTACACCGAGTAAATCGAAGAGATCTCTAGTTTTTTTAGGGATCTCTTTTACTATCCAGATTC
>ERZ1034873.924-NODE-924-length-12430-cov-6.644202_pt1 | contig 12430 bp, 10 predicted proteins | sample MGYA00520689_ERZ1034873 | MGnify/ENA primary metagenome ERZ1034873 (study PRJEB33766, sample SAMN09781722) | gut metagenome | biome: gut microbiome | host: Homo sapiens | place: Madagascar | study: EMG produced TPA metagenomics assembly of the PRJNA485056 data set...
ACATTAGATTATGAATTTTCATATGGAGAGGAGATTGCGGTAACACCGCGCAATTATCCGTTTCATTTCCACCATACAAAAGATTTAGAAAAACATTATGCAATCATTGGAATGGCGCATATGGCAGGAGATTATCCGCTTTATTATGATGCGGTGAACGAAAAAGGTGTCGGCATGGCAGGACTTAATTTTGTCGGCAATGCATATTATCACAAGGAGCAGACAGGCAAAGAAAATGTAGCGTCATTTGAATTTATTCCGTGGGTGCTTGCGCAGTGTGCAACATTAGATGAGGTGAAAAACCTGATTGCAGACTTGAATATTGTAGACACACCGTTTAGCGGGAACCTGCCATCGGGCATGCTGCACTGGATCATTTCAGATAAGAGCGGATCGATTACAGTAGAGTCCATGAAAGATGGCCTGCATATCCATGAAAATCCGGTTGGCGTTCTGACAAACAATCCACCGTTTGAACAGCAGATGTTTATGTTGAATAATTATATCGGACTGTCACCGAAACAGCCGGAAAATCATTTTGCGGATAAACTGGCTTTGAATACCTATAGCCGTGGTATGGGAGCTTTAGGACTGCCGGGAGATCTGTCATCCGCGTCCCGTTTTGCAAGGGTTGCGTTTACAAAAATGAATGCAGTTTCCGATGATTCTGAGGAGGAGAGTGTGGCACAGTTTTTTCATATCTTAGGTTCTGTTGACCAGCAAAGAGGATGCTGCGAGGTCTCAGACGGAAAATATGAGATTACGATCTATACTTCCTGCTGTAATGCGAGCCGCGGAATTTATTACTATACCACCTACTCAAATAGCCGGATCACGGCAGTGGATATGCATAAAGAAGATCTTGAAGGAAACGTTCCGGTGCATTATCCAATGCTCACAAAACAGCAGATCATGTGGCAGAATTAATCTGGGTTTCCATTATATTTGCATTCTTTTAACACAAATTCACGGAAATTTCTTACGGCAGGCGGCATAAACGCCTGCCGGTCATGAATCATATACAGATTGCGTTCCCATACAGGCGCGCTGATCTGTAGAATCTTTACATCCAGCTTTAATAAAAGATCCATATAGGGAACGACGGCGATGCCAAAACCCTGTGCAGCCAGTCCGGCGATCACTTCAGCCTCTTCTGTCTCATAGGCAATCTGCGGGATTGCGTGGATCTGTGAAAACAGATGGTCTACGACATCACGCATACCGGAACCGTGGGAAAAATATATTTGCGGATATACGAGCGTTTCTGTCAATGCAACGGACTGTTTTGCTGCCAGCGGATGGTGGCTGGGAACAATAAGCACCAGATCTTCACGTGTGATTGGTACAGTGTCTAATGATTCTGTCTCCGGTGGCATGGAACAGAAAATGAGATCATAGTCTCTTGCCGAAAGTCCGTTTACAAGATCACCGGTTGAGCCGGTATGAAAAGTAAAATGCACGTCGTGTTCGGGATGGGATGACAGATAGCGTGCAGCAAGCTGTGGAATAAAATCAACGCCGAGAGAACGCAGCATACCCAGACGAATCAGACCGTCTCCGCGGGCACTCCGCTGCAGGGAGGAAACCCCAGAATCTAATGTGGCAAGTGTGCGATTTGCGCAGATTAAAAACTCTTCCCCAAAACTTGTGAGAGTGGTGTTGCGTCCGCTTTTTTCAAAGAGTGCTACACCAAGTTCGGCCTCTAACTGTGAGATGGCATGGCTTAAACTGGGCTGCGTGATACAAAGTTCATGTGCAGCCTTTGTATAGTGCTGCATTTTTGCTAAAGTTACAAAATAACGGAGCTGGAACAGGTTCATGGCAGATGAAATCTCCTTCCTGGCATTCGCCGTTTGCCAATCATGTGGGCATGTTGACTTTCTTTGGTTCATTGTAGCATAAATGATAGATAATAACTATTAAATTATAAAAACTATTGATTTGTTAAATGAATTGGAAAGGTGTAAAGTGTTTCTGAAATTTGGGGATGACAATGACTACAGAAAAAGGAATTCTGCAAGAAAAAATCCCCGGGAGGAAATAGTTATAATGAAAGAAACAAAAATACAGAAAGAAGAAACTCGTCGTACGATCCGCGGAGAACTTGCACTTATGGCAGCAGTTGCCATTAACAGCTTTGGCGTTGTGCTGATGCTTTATTCCGGTGCAGGCATTTCTGCAATATCAAGTGTGCCGTATGCATTTTCTGAAGTTTTTACACATGTATCGTTAGGAACATGGACTTATATATTTCAGGGACTTCTTGTATTAAGCCTGATGATTCTGCGAAAAAAGTTTGTGCCGCAGTACCTGTTCAGTTTTGCGGTTGGATTTGCATTCAGTGAGTTATTGGATGTGCATGAGAGCTGGATCAATGTATTGCCATTAACACCTGGTTATCGTGTACTTTATTTTCTGATCAGCTATATCCTGCTCTGTATCGGAATTGCCTTATCAAACCGCTGCAAATTGCCGATTATTCCAACTGATTTATTCCCAAGAGAATTATCAGACATCACATCGGTTACTTATTCTAAGATCAAAGTTGGTTTTGACGTTACCTGTCTTGCAGTGACAGCCGGACTGACCTTTGCATTTTTAGGACATCTTGACGGACTTGGAATCGGAACTGTTTTAGCAGCATTTACCATGGGAAAAGTGATCGGACTGATCGGAAAATGGATGGACAGGCATGCCTGCTTTGTATCATTCATGACACAGAGACAGACAGCCTGAACTGTTTTTTTTGTTATGTTGGCCCCAAATTCCACACACAAGACTGTTCATGACAAAAAAGTGTGTTATAATCAGAAACAGAAAAAGTTGACCATAATATAGAAAATAAGCTGATTTCCATAGAAAACAGGTGGACAGCAGCCCAAAGAAGGTGTAACATGCTATGACTATGCAGGAAGCAGTTATAAAAAATATTGATACAGATTACTCTTACCAGCTTGCAAAACGGATGGAGCAGTTTCGTTCGAATGAGAAACTCGGTTACCGCCCGGCGGGATCAAGGGCAGAATTCCTGACAGGGGAAATGTTAAAGGAAGAGATGCAAAAACTTGGTCTGTCGGAGGTATGCAAAAATGCGGTGACTGTGGATGGCTGGGAATTTAAACATGCAGAACTGACCTTTGAAACAAAAGATGGGAAAAAACATACGGCATTACTTGGAGCATATCAGACAAATTTTGTGACGGACGGTGAGCAGGAGTTTTCTCTGATATACCTTGGCAAGGGAACGGAAGCGGATTATGAAGGAACGGATGTCACAGGAAAACTGGTTCTTGTCGATATCAATCAGAGAGACGAGTGGTGGATCAACTATCCGGTATATCAGGCGCATTTAAAAGGCGCGGCAGCAGTGATCGCTGTGCAGTGTGGAGGCTATGGAGAAGTGGATGCAAAAGCACTCAACGCACAGGATATTGCAGGACCGGAGGATGCACCGGCATTTTCTATCTCAAGGGAAGATGCAAAATTATTGAGGAAACTGCTTGATGGAGAGAAAGAATTAACCGTACGGTTGGATGCTGACAGCCGGGTAAAACGTGACTGCACGACTTATAACATCTCAGGCTGTATTCCGGGAAAACACCCGGAGCGCATGGTACTGTTATCTGCGCATTATGATTCCTATTTCAGTGGATTTCAGGATGATAATACCGCGATCGCCATGATGTTTGGCATTGCAAAAACGCTGATCGAAAGCGGATTTAAACCGAACAACACGATCGTGTTCTGTGCGATGGCGGCAGAGGAATGGGGTGTTGTTGATTCTAACTTTGACTGGTCAACCGGAGCTTACGAGCAGATTTTTACCGCACACCCGGAATGGGTTGGAAAAGTAATTGCAGATTTAAACTTTGAACTCCCGGCACTGGCACATGGAACGCGTGCGAGAATCCGCTGCTGTTACGAGTATGTACATTATATAAAAGAATATTTAGACGGGCTGCCGGAACTTACAAAGGCCTACCCTGAGGTGACAAGTGTGACAGCACCGATTGAGACATGGTCAGACGATTTTTCCATGGCAATCGCAGGAATCCCATCCATGGTCAATGATTTTACCGGCGGAAGTTTCATGGAGACGCATTACCATTCCCAGTTTGACAATGATGATTTCTATGATGAAGCGGTTTACCGGCTGCACCACGAATTATTTGCATTGTTGATTTTAGCATTGGATGAGACGGCAGTTGTACCACTTGATTTTTCACCGGTCTTAGAGCGTGTGATCGCGGGAGGCAGCAGGATTGTGACCGCTGCGGAAGAAATATTGTCACAGACAAAGAAAAATCAGATTGGACAGGAACAGATTGCCACAGCCGCCAAAAAATTAATTCAGGTAACAGAAGAGGCGCAGAAAAAAGAAAAACAGTCTTACGACCAGACTGCCGCAATCAATGCCCGCTACCACATGCTTCTTGCAAATGGTAATATGGAAGAGGCAGAGCAGATTTTTGTGGAAAACAGAAGCAGGGAGAAAAAACTGCTTGCAAAGTTTAAGCAGGAGCAGGATTGTTTTGTCCGTATTGACTGGTATGGGGAGGTATTTTTCCCACACGAGATCCTGTGGAAAAATATTGGCTTGCTGCAGGATACCATAGATGCTTTAGAACAGTCTGATGTGGATAAAGCACTGGAAAAAATTTATCAGGTGGATAACAATGCATATGCGTTTATGTTTGATGAATATGTCTACCGCCATTTTACGGATTATGTGTTCAACCAGCCGAAGGAGCGTTTAAAGTGGGGTTATGGCCGGTTGTTAGAGCATGAGGATCTCTACCATGTGGTGAAATGTCTGCTGAAGAAAAGAAAAGAGGCGGACACAGACTATCGGGAAGAATTGCATTACCTGAAGGAATGTTATAATAAACAGACCGGACGTTTATTGGGTACGTTAAAAGAAATCAGTCAGACAATACAGGAAATGTTTTGATATAATAAAAGCAATCGGTCAGACAATACAGGAAATGTTTTGATACAATAAAAGGGGATAAGAAAAATATGAAATCGGACAAATTATACCGGGTAGAGCGTGAAGATCTGCCAAAATTAGAACAGCTGTTATACCGTTGTTTTGCGCACGATCCACTTTATGAAACGCTGATCCCGGATGCCGAAGTAAGAAAACGGCTGATGCCGGAATTATTTCAATGTGATATGGATGAATTTTATGAGACATGTGAGATTTTTGCGGACAGTAAAGAATTAAACAGTATTCTTGTTGTGTCGGATGAAGCGGAACATATCAATATGTTTCATTTTTTCCTGACGGAGTCGTGGGCAACGATCCATACGGATGCATATTTGATCAAAGAAGATCCGACACTTGCGACGTTCCACAATTTTATCAAGGGTGGAGATTACCTGAACTCGAGCTGGACTGATCAGCTGCATCAGACACAGAGGCTTCATATCATTTATCTGGCAGTCGATCCGGATATGCAGCATCATGGAATTGCAGCCAAACTGTTAGATGAGACGATCGCATATGCGCAGGAACACCACATGATGATCTCATTGGAAACACACAATGAAAAAAATGTTGATTTTTATAAAAATTTTGGATTTCAGGTGTATGGCATTGTGGAGAAGAATTTCCCATTGAAACAATATTGCCTGATCCGGGAATATCAGTAGGGAAATGACGGGATACTGCAGAAAGAGTGTTCCGTCATTTCTTTTTTATTATTTGGACTAATGAAAAAAATGATTCGTCCGATATAAAGACTAGAAAGCGAATTTCAAGGAAGAAAGGAGATGCCATTATGCGAGTAGAAGCTTATAATCAGGTGGCACAACTTTACAATAGAGAGAAAACGCAGAAAGTGCAGAACACAAAACAGATGAGCACCGGACGCGATGAAGTGCAGATCTCTTCTATGGGACGTGATTACCAGATCGCAAAGCAGGCAGTGGCAGATGCTTCGGATATCAGGGAAGATAGAGTCGCACAGCTTAAGGAAAGGTTGGACTCTGGTAATTATAACGTGGATATGAATGATTTCGCGAATAAGTTATTAGAAAAGTACAATGCTTTAGTAAAGTAAAAGTGAGGATGAATCTGTGGCTAGTTTAATGGAAGAGCTTTTGGATGTGCTGGGTAAAGAAGAGAAGCAGTATCAGGAACTGATCACACTTGCGACTGAAAAAACAGACGCAGTGGTGCAGGGCAATATCGAACATCTTACGGATGTTACGACGAGAGAGCAGGATGCTGCGAGCGTGCTTCTTAATCTTTCCAATAAAAGAAACCGTGTCCTGACGGATATGGCGACTGTCCTTGGTCAGAGTCCGGAAGAGATGACAATCACAAAGATGATCGGATATCTTAACAAGCAGCCAAAAGAACAGGAAGCACTTACCAGACAGCGTGACAGGCTGCTTGAGGCCGGTGCTAAGATGCAGCAGCTAAACAGACAGAATGAAGCACTTTTAAAACAGGCATTGGAGATGGTGGAATTTGACCTTACCTTGCTAAGAAGCACGCGGCAGGCACCTGAGACTGCCAACTATGATAAAAACGCTTACAATACGGGCGATATCTTAGGAAGCAGCGGATTCGACGCAAAGCAGTAATTCATAATAATAGAATGTCCGGAATGCGTGCATTCTATTTTTTAAGCAGGGAGGAACTACCATGGCAAATGGTTTTGGAAGTATGTTTATCGGCGTAGCCGGTTTACAGAGCAGTCAGAATGCACTTAACGTAACATCAAACAACCTGGCGAACTTAGATACAACAGGATATGTGCGTCAGAGCGTTTTGTTTGCAGACCGTGACTATGTCACATTTAATACAACAGCAGCAATCAGCAATCAGCAATCCGGTCTTGGTGTAACGATCGGAGATGTTGTCCATTCAAGAGATGTATTCTTAGATCGGTTATACCGTACGGAATCAAGCCGTCAGTCTTTTTATGCATCGACCAGTGAGGCACTGACAGAGGTACAGAACTATTATCAGGAATTAGAGGGACAGGCTTTTCAGGATGCATTAACCGATTTCTGGGGCTCATTTCAGGAGCTATATAAATACCCGGAGGATAGCGTATATCAGAATCTTGTTGTTCAGAAGGCACAGCTTTTTACCAGCAGATCAAGTGCTGTTTATTCTGGACTGAAGAGTTATCAGTATAATATCAATTCACAGATTTCCGATGACATTGATCAGGTCAATGAACTTGGAAAGACGATCAGTGAACTAAATCTGCAGATCCAGAAGATCGAGGCAGGAAATATTGAAACTGCAATGACACTGCGTGATGCAAGAGATTTAGCACTGGATGAGTTAGCAAGTCTCGTTGATATCTCCTATAAAGAAGAAGTAAACGGTGTTGTGCGCGTCAGCGTGGAGGGCAATGAGTTTGTTAACGAAAACGGCTATTATAAAGTAGAAAAGCAGACAGATAAAGTGACCGGATTTGTAACGCCATACTGGTCACATCTTTCTGACCCGGATAAGGGTGAATATACATATTTGTTTAATTTCAGCCGTGATATTTCCACGGAAAATAAAAACGATATGGGAGAGATCAAAGCTCTTGTGCTTGCGAGAGGAGATAAAGTTGCCAATTACAAGGATATTCTTGGAGTGGACGGCAAGACTTATGATGATACGACAGGCATGTCGGTTATGCTCCGTGCAGAAGCACAGATGGATCAGCTGTTCCATGGAATTGCAACAGCAATCAACGATATTTTATGCCCGAATACGGAAGCATCGAATTATATCACAGGTTTAACAGGAAACGGCTCTGTTACCATGACGGATGCAGACGGCAATACCTATACCGTGACAGCAAATACGAAGATCTTAGATGCAGATAAGTGTGCAGTTGGATCGGATGGGAAACTGCCACCACAGGAGTTATTTACAAGACTTGGAACGGAACGTTATACGGAGGTTTCCTATACAGATCCGGCTTCTGGTGAGACAAAGACCTATTATTTATACAATGAAGAAGATCCGGCTGATACAACAAAGCAGTACACGATGGGAAGTACAAGTGTGAACAGCGCATTGATCACAGATGAAACACTACTTCCACATTTACGGCAGAATGGAGACGTGGACCAGTCCCTGATGGCGACACTTGCAGCAGTGTGGGATAAAGAAAGCCTTACCGTCAATCCGAATGACACAAAGGCATACAGCTTTAAGGACTATTATGCAGCTATGATCGGAGAGGTTGCTACCTACGGAAATATATACAATTCTACTGCAACAAACCTGTCCCAGACGGTACAGTCAGTTGATAACCAGAGACAGCAGGTAATCGGAGTTTCTTCGGATGAAGAACTGACTTATATGATCAAATACCAGAACGCATACAATGCATCCAGCCGTTTTATTAATGTTATTAATGAGATGATCGAGCATCTGATCACACAGCTTGGATAGCAGCATAGGAGGTTAACATGCCATCAACATTTTTTGGATTAACGATTGCATCTTCAGGATTAAGTGCATATCAGGTTGCCTTAAATACGAGTGCAAATAATATATCGAATGTACAGACAAAAGGATACAGCAAACAGCAGGCAAACCGTGTTGCTTCCGAGTCTATTCGTGCCTATGCAAAATACGGCAGTATGGGAACCGGTGTTACGACCGAGTCCGTAAAACAGCTTCGCAACCAGTATTATGACAACAAATACTGGTACAACCAGTCATCTGTCGGTTTATATGAGACGAAGCTCAATTACCTGAAGCAGATTGAAAATTATTTTATTGATGATGATTCTTCCAAAGGTTTTTCAACCATCTTAAACACGATGTTTAATGACTTAGATACCTTAAAGAACAATGCCGGAGATGTGAATACACGTCAGCAGTTTATCGGAAGTGCCCAGAACTTTGCAACATTCTTTAACAGCGTTGCATCCGGTCTGGGAGATATTCAGAATAATGCCAACGAGGAGATCAAGTCCACGGTACAGAATATCAATTCCATCGCAGAAAAGATTGCAAGTTTAAATCATCAGATCAACGTCATCGAGATCCAGGGCGGCTATGCAAACGAACTGCGTGACCAGAGAGCACTGTTGATCGATGAGTTATCCGAAATTGTTCCGACAGAGGCAGAGGAACTCCCGGTTCAGAACTCAAACGATCCGGAACTGCCAACAGGTGCCAATTACTTTACAGTTAAGATTGGTGGACAGGTATTAGTCGATACCTACGATTATGAAACATTAAAATGCGTTGCAAGGGAAAATAAAGTAAACCAGTCCGATATGGATGGCTTATATGATGTTAAATGGGAAAAAACCGGAAACAGTTTCAAAGCGGGAGCAAGTTCCATGTCAGGTACCTTAAAGGCATTGTTTGATATCCGTGATGGTAATAACGGAGAGAACTTTACCGGTGAGGCAAGAGTGATCGACAGCAAACATGTGAAAGTTGTCAGTCCTTCCATCACAGACATTGAGGCAATGACGGTGCCGGAGAGCGGTACACTTACCATTTACGGAAAAGATTACAATTATACAAGCTTTAAATTTGAGACAGATGCCAATGGCAAGATCACATCCTATACATTTGAACTTGAAGATGCATTAAGCCAGCAGCAGTCCACGAAAGTAGATGGCATGCAGGCATCCATTGGAAATTCTGTTGATACCATGGGTGTTCCGTATTACATGTCACAGATGAACCAGTTCTTACGTTCTTTCTGTTCTTTGTTTAATGATATTATGTTAAAAGGACAGGATTTAGACGGAAATAAGACAGACTATTATTCATTCTTTACCGGTGCAGATCAGGTAACCGGTGAGGAATATGTATTAGGAAAGAGCGATAAGAATAATGGAACCACGACGGACTGCGGTGTCAGCTCATATTACAAACTGACAGCATCCAATATCTGTGTATCTTCCATTTGTGTAAAGGATTCTTCCAAACTGGCTGCACAGTATAAGGCAGATACAGAGGAAGGTGTAGATAAGTATAAACTGGTGGAAGATCTGGCAAAATTAAAGAGTGATACGGTTTTATTCCGTGCAGGAAATGCATCAGGATTCCTGAAATGTATGATTTCCGATATCTCCATTGATACACAGCAGTCTACTATTTTCAATAACAATTACACAAATATACAGGCAGCACTTGAGACACAGAGAATGTCTGTTTCCGGTGTGGATGAGGATGAAGAAGCGCTTGATCTGATCAAGTTCCAGAATGCTTACAATTTATCATCCAAGATGATCTCAGTCATGGCAGAAGTATATGACAAACTGATCGAGGAGACCGGAGTATAAACGGATTTATAACAGGAGGAAATGGCAATGCGTATTACAAATAATATCATATTGCATAATACATCCATTAATATCAATGGAAATAAAGGAAATGTGGACACACTGAACAATCAGATGACCAGCCAGAAAAAAATACAGCGTCCTTCCGATGATCCGGTAACGGCGATCCGTGCACTCCGTCTGCGCAGCACATTAAGTGAGATCGACCAGTACTATGAAAAAAATATTCCGGATGCAGAATCGTGGCTTTCTGTGACAGAGACTGCAATCTCCAGTATGCAGGACGTTATCAAGACGATCCGTACCCAGTGTGAATATGGCGCACAGGATTCTCTTACAACAGACAACAGAAAGACGATCCTGACACAGTTGGAAAAACTGCGTGATAAAGTATATTCAGAAGGAAATGCGGATTATGCGGGCAGAACGGTATTTACCGGATACCGCACAAATAAAAAACTGACATTTACGGAAGACGAACAAAAGACAGCATATGAGATCACCCAGAATATGTCATATTCTGATCTGCAGGAACACAGATATTATGGAAATGATGTTATCGTTCCGGGAAATCAGACGGATGTGAAGGACAAAACGAAGATCGCTTCTCCAACCCAGGCGGCTTACAATAGAATTCGTCTTGGATATGATGGAATTGACAGCCTGGATACCACGGATGCGACAGGAACGACAAATAAGATATCTGCAAATGGAGCAAAGACAGCGGTTAGTTATCATTATACGGATGCAGCAGGAACAAAGCAGACCGGGAATATGAATGTGACCGTATATGATTCCTATGACAAATGGCTTGCGGCATCAACAGCTACGCCGAAGTCCTATGACATTGCAGATGGGGAGGCAGTGCTGATCCGCGATACCGGAGAAATGGTATTCAGCAAATCAGCTGCAGATACACTTTCCACCAATAAAGCATCTCTTGATATTTCCTATACAAAGACGGGATTTACAAATGGAGAACTCCGTCCGGAATATTATTATAACTGTACGAATATCACAGATAAAAATAATCCGTTAAAATATGAAAAGTATGATAAAAATGGCAATCAGATTTACCAGGATATTGATTATGTAGTGGCTGCAAACCAGACACTTACCGTCAATACAGAGGCGTCAAATGTGTTTGATCATGGACTCAGCAGAGATGTCGATGAGCTGATCGATGCAGTACAGCGTTCACTTGACGCAGAACAGAAAGTCACAGATCTGGAAGCTATGAAGAAAATGCAGGAATATTCTTCGGATGACTGCCAGGCAAGCTTGGAAGAGTGGATTGCAGCAGCCAAAAAAGAGCGCGACTATGCCAATGATAATATGCAAAAGCTCTATAACAGCTACATTGGAAACTGCGATACTTATCTGCAGAAAGTTAATCTTGCATTAACAGATGTCGGAAGCAAAGGACAGAGCCTTGCACTGACGAAAAACCGTATGTCAAATGAGCAGGAAACGATGGAAGAGTTAAAGTCCAAGAATGAAGACCGAGAACTTTCAGATATCATTCTGGAGTATACAGCGGCATACACTGCTTATCAGTCATCACTGCAGGCAGCTTCAAAAGTAAATCAGGTGACATTGCTCAGCTATCTGTAAAATGGATTAACAGCAAAATGACAGCACTATTTTTAGAATGCGTGTCGTGATCTGCATCAGGAGGAAAAGGGAATGAAAGCGAACACAAGGCTTTTTGGGGAGATAGATATTGATGAGGAGAAGATCATCACTTTAGAGAATGGGATGATCGGATTTCCGGATCTGAGAAAATTTACACTGATTTTTGACAAGGAAAAAGAAAGAACACCATCCTCGATCATGTGGTTTCAGTCCATGGATGAACCGGAAGTTGCATTTCCGGTCATGCATCCAAATGAACTGAAACCGGATTATGCACCATCAGTCAGTGATGAGATGCTGATCCCGCTTGGAGATCTTACAGAGGATAACACCTACATACTTGTAACGCTGACAGCAGCGGCGGATAAGAAAGATACGACTGTCAATTTAAAGGCACCTTTGGTGATCAATACAGATACCAGAAAAGGCTGTCAGGTGATTGTGGAAGATGATTATCCAATCAAGTTTAATGTATATGAAGCCGTAAAAGGCAGAAAGAAAGCAGAGGAATAAAAAT
>ERZ1034873.926-NODE-926-length-12392-cov-5.827268_pt1 | contig 12392 bp, 12 predicted proteins | sample MGYA00520689_ERZ1034873 | MGnify/ENA primary metagenome ERZ1034873 (study PRJEB33766, sample SAMN09781722) | gut metagenome | biome: gut microbiome | host: Homo sapiens | place: Madagascar | study: EMG produced TPA metagenomics assembly of the PRJNA485056 data set...
GACTACTACAGTGAGATGCCGTTGGTATTCCACAACAGCAGGATCAACCTGAATATCACACTGCGGAGTATTCTTTCCGGTATTCCGCTTCGCTGCATGGACATTATGGGCGCGGGCGGATTTTTACTGACCAATTACCAGGCTGACTTTTTAAACTTCTTTACCCCGGACTATGACTTTGTCTATTACGAAGATGAGAAGGATCTGATCCGTAAGGTCGACTATTACTTAGAACATGAGGAGAAACGCAGACAGATTGCAGAAAACGGACATCGACGTGTGATGAAAAATCACAGCTTCGAGAAATGCTTAAATGAAATGTTTGCGATCGCGCTTTCTTAAACCTGACCAAGCCTGAAACTTCCTGTTTGTTACTCCAATATTTATTCTTGCAGATTCAGGGAACAAAAGATGTTTTCAAATTTTTTGTATTTTGCCTTTTTTCATTTTTAAAAAGCATCTTCTGACATCCGAATCTTTAGGATCAAAAAAACAGAGCTGGTTCGCCAGCTCTGTTTTTGTTTTCAATTACGATATGATTACTGTAATAAGGATAATACACCCTGAGTAGACTGATTAGCCTGTGCTAACATAGACTGACCTGCCTGAGCAAGAATGTTGTTCTTGCTGTATGTAACCATCTCTTTCGCCATATCTGTATCACGGATACGGGACTCAGCAGCAGATGTGTTCTCAGATGCTGTATCCAGGTTGGCAATTGTGTGCTCCAGACGGTTCTGAACTGCACCAAGATCAGATCTCTGATTAGAAACCTTCTCGATAGCGGACTGAATAGCTTTCATTGCTGTACCGGCTGCAGTGAAACTAGATACAGAAAGCTTTGAATTGTAAGCGCCCTGTGCCTGAGTTGAGTTACCTGCCTGAAGAGTACCAGCAGTGTTAGCCTGACCAAACAGTGAAGAAGCGTTCATGTTTCCGATGGAAAGAACGATAGACTGTCCGGATAAGGAGCCAACCTGAAGGTTCTTGCCAGTGAAGGATCCGTCGATTAAGTTCATAGTGTTGAACTGTGTTGTAGACTGGATACGATCGATCTCAGATGTTAACTGGTTGATCTCGGACTGGATAGCATTTTTGTCAGCTGTAGTATTTGTTCCGTTAGCTGCCTGAGTTGCTAACTCGTTCATACGCTGTAAGATAGAATGTGTCTCATTTAAAGCACCCTCAGCTACCTGAACTGCTGAGATACCATCCTGTGCATTTGAAGAAGCTTTGTCAAGACCACGGATCTGGCTTCTCATCTTCTCAGAAATAGAAAGTCCAGCTGCATCATCTGCTGCTCTGTTGATTCTGTATCCAGAAGATAACTTCTCTGTTGACTTTGCCTGTGCGCCTGTTGTGATACCTAACTGTCTGTTGGTATTCATTGCCTGCATATTGTGCTGTACTACCATAATTGTTTCCTCCTTGAATTTGCTGCAGCTTCCATGCTGCTATTTGTTTGTGTGTGATGAATCTCTCCGGCCGTACGCTCCATTAAGTATTCTCACGAAGTAACAAATTATCTTGTTTACTTGTAATATATATCGGAACAATGTTCCAATACTTTATAGCAAATAGAAAAAATTTTTATTTTCTATTATACCCATGAATAATAACACTACTTCTTGTTGTCCATAAACTGCGGATCAACATAATTTAACTTCATCATGTTCTGATAATACTGATGGACTACCTTCTGATTCGACTTCACTTCACGTATCTGTTTCTTCACGGTTGTAAACTTCTGCAGCATCAGATCCTTGTTACGCTGCTCCTGTGCCTGGATCCGGGTACTCTTCTCCGTAATCTGCGTTATATACTGCTTCATAACCGTAATCTCTGTGCGGTATTCCATCCGGTGTTCAGCCAGCTCCGTGCGGACACGCTCATAAACCTGCTCGAATCCCTTATCTAACTCTATCAGCGCATCTACCAGTTCTGCCTTCTGGTTCAGATTCTCCTCTAACACATCCGGGTCAAGCTCCGGATCGGAAAGGAGCTGTTTCTGCATGATATTTTTAACGATGATCTGATCCAGAAGACTCACTTTTTTCTTCAGTCCCTGTTCTAATACTGCGATATATTGATTCTTCAAAACAGATTCTCCTCACTTATCAGGAAATCTTCGTTCCGTTATTTGTCAGACGCATGACTTCCTTCCAGGTATCACGCATGGTACGCAGATGCTCTAAGACCTCTTCTAAGATCTCCTTCTCCTTCTTCACATTTGCTTCTACCAGACGTTCCTTCAGATACTTATATACTTCATCAAAGTCCTTCGCAATCGGATACTTGTGATTTAAGGTTGCCTGAAATTCACTGATAATATTCTCTACCTTTACAATATTGGTATGCGCTTTCTGAATATCATTTTCCTCTATTCCACGAATTGCAATATTACAGAACTTGATTGCTCCTTCATAGAGCATCAGTGTCAGTTCTGCGGGAGATGCGGTCATAACCTTACTGTTCGCATATGCTGCATACCCACTGTTTATAGCCATTTCAATACCTCCATGTATTTCGAAATATGATTTTATCCGAATAAGCTAGACAGAGAAGACGTACTGCTTTGTAATGCTGCAAGAGCGGACTCCATTGCAGCGAACTTCTTATAGTAGGAATCCTCCATATCGGATACTTTCTGTTCCCACTTCTTAATGGTGGTCGTATAATCACTATACTCCGTATTCATCTGTTTGTCATTATAAACTGTATAGGAACTGCTAAGCGTTGTTGCCTTCATCTTGCCGTCTAAGGCAGTATAAAGTCCGCTTGTCAGCTGCTTCATAAAGTCTACAAGTGAATCCGGATCTTCGTTGATCGCCTTCATCAGCTTGTCTGTCTTACTATTCGTGAGTTTATCATCTGCATCACCATCAATATGATATGCATTTCCTTCGTTTGCAGCGGAATTCAAAATACCCATGGTCTTGATTCCAAAGCTCGAAAGACTGAATGTCTTACCATTGACCTCATAACTCTTAGACATGGAATTGATCATTGCCTGCATAACACCGTCTAAGGTATCGTCTCTTCGCAGCAGGGAATCCTTGATCTTCTTCTCCCATTCCTCTACCTCTGTATCGGTCATTGCGTCCTTCTCATCGGAAGTCAGCGGTTCATAGCCCTTTGCAGAGCTTGCATTGTAAAGGGATGTCATCTCATTGATCAATTCGTTATAATCCTTCAGAAAATCCTTCAGCTTGTTGTAGATTCCCTGGGTATCTGTAGCTGTTACAATCGACAACTCATCGCTTCCGGTTGTTCCTAATGCTTCGATCGTCAGTCCGTTGATGCTGTAGGTATTCGAAGCTGAAGTATACATTGCACCATTCAGATAAATTACAGAATCCTGTCCATTGACACGGCTCGCATCTGTGTTATAACCCAGATCGGTTGTACCATTGGTCACGCCTGTTGCATAGCTTACCTTAGAAGCTAAGTCAGCTGCGGACTCGCCACCACTGATCAGTGCATACTTCTTAAGAACTGCATCATTCTCTTCTATCTTCTTATTATTCGCTTCTACATTATCGTTCACCTGCTGACGCTTGTCTGTTACACCGGTACGGAACTTTTCCATTGCGGTTGTATCATCCGGATCATATGCTGCATGTACTGCATCTACGATATCCGCATTTTCTGTATCGCCCTCAAAGGAACTCACAACCTGTAAATTTGCTACGAACTCTGTTGCTTTTGAAGCATCTGTCGTCTCTTCACCGATCTCATTCTTCGATGTTGTGATCAGTCCTGCTTCCTTCTCTAAGTCTGTCAAACGATTCGATGCAATGACTGTATATACCGAATCTGTTGTTGCTTCGATCAGCTTGCCATCCGCATCATGTAACAGATTTCCATCAACATCTGTCTCATACGTTCTGCGCAAAGCATCCTCTGACAGATTCGCCAGTTCCTTTAAGTCTGCACGTTTTCCATCCGAAGACAGCTTCCCAAGCGCACCCTGAACCGCCTCGTAGCATCCGGAATACTGTAACTGTCTGTTGTATGCATTGATCTGTGTCTGATAACTCTCATTCTGAGCCTTTAAGGCTTCATTTCCGGTTGTTGTATCATTTTTCGCTGCATCAATCTCCTGCAGGTAAGACTCGATCGCAGACTGTGTATTGGCTTCATTATATGTACCATTCGTCTTTACCTTGCCGTCTGTATCATAAGTGAAGCTGCCGTTTGCGTCTAATACATAGTAATCATCGCCATTATCATTCTTCGCATATTTTGCCCATGCAGAATACGTCTCTGTATTGGCATTGGATGCAATGTTTAATCCTAACTTCGATAATGCGCTTACACCATCTGAGGTTGTGCCTACTAAGGAGAAGTCATTCTCTAATCCGGTATCCTTTGCAGCAACATAAATTCTCTCATTGACAGAATCATAGCTTGCCTTTACTCCGGCTTCGTTTAACTTCGATACAAACTCACTGATCGTCGTATCGCCGTTTACCGAAATATTTGTTGTTGTTCCGGCAGATGTCACACTGATTGATCCATCGCCTCCGGTATATCCAAGCTTTGCTAAGGTTGTTCCCTCATTCGTTCCCTTTGCCAGCCTTCCGCCTGTCAGATATCCGGTCTTTGCCATCTTGGAAATCTTTAAGGAATAGCTTCCGTTGATCGCTGAATTTGCTGCCTTGACATTTGCCTTAGAGGTATCAGAAACCGTTGTCTTCTTCAGACTGTACGCATCTGTGAATCGCAGATTACTGATCTTGCTGTAAAGACTGTAGATTTTTGTATTCAAAGACTTCCATGCACTCTGCTTCCAGGACAGCTTTGTCTGCGCCTTTACATAATTATCTTTTTTTACGCTATATGCAGATACCAGCTCTTTTACGATGGAATCGGTATCTAATCCGGAATTCAGTCCGGTGATTCGAATTGCCATATTAACCAACCTTCCTACGCTTTAGCGTTTTTCATCTACCATGATGCCTGCCATCTCCCAGACCTTCTCGATCATATCGAGTGTCTTCTCCGGCGGGTATTCCTTAATAACCTTCTTCGTATCCTTGTCCACGATCTTGATCGTCACGCGGTTCGTTCCTTCATGGATACCGAAGACCGCTTCTGTATGCGGATTGTTCTTATTCAGATTCTCAACCGCTTTCTTAATCTGTTCGTTCTGTTTTCCAACATCCGATCCGTTATTATCCTTCTGCTCACTCTGTCCTGCCAGACCTGCTTCATTCGATGTGATATTCACCGTCTCCGCTGCGAGCTGATTCGATGTTGTGTGAAAGTCCGTTGTATCGGTCTTAACATCTGCCTGCTGTTTTTCTGCTGCCTGCGACGAACTTCCCTGATAAGCCATTGCAGCACCCTTCACTGATTCGATTGACATCCTGTACCACCTCCGTGTGATATTACTTACTTTTCCTACAATTTATATCGGTCTGTAAGCAGAAAACTTTAGAATCTACAGTAAATTTTTCAATGCCTCAAGTCCATCTGCCTTCAGTGCAGCCTCGTTTTCCTTCTCGATCTGAAGATATACTTCCTTACGGTAAACAGGCACTTCCTTTGGTGCAGAAATTCCAAGCTTGATCTGATCTCCCCGTATCTCTAAAACGGTAATCTCAATGTTGTTGTTTACAATGAGTGATTCGCCCTTTTTTCTTGTCAATGCCAGCATACCTGTTCACCTGCCTTTTCCTTCGCACTTTTTATAAATTCATAAATATTGTACTTGACAGGCATATTATTATCGATGATAAGCTGACTTGCCTTCTTCGTATCGGTATTGATAATGATCGGTGCCTTCAGGTTTACGGTCATCTGCCTGATATCTGTCGGAACAGTAACCATAACGAGCACAAACAGGTTCTCTTCTCCGAGTTCACCGAGCGGCTTTAACAGTTCGTCCTCTACCTGTGGATTATAATCCGGACATACAATTAAAGGATCCAGTACCGGGAATGCGACATCCGCATCATCCATGGACTGAAGCCAGGAAATGCTGTTGTGATCTTCTGATTCCTGATCAAAGATCAGTGTGAAGTTTTTCATGTCCGGAAAACCTATGATACCTTTTTCGAACTTTATAATTTTATCATCTTCAATTTCAATTTCCCCAAAAAACCTGGTATTTGCCTTCATAAGCTACCTCTCTGCTTCTATCTGATCTCTTTTACAGATAATCTAATAATGTCTGTTTTTCTACCTTGCCTGCTGCCTGCAAGGATGCCTGGTATGCAGTATAGGAAGATGTGTAATCGATTACAATATCCGATATTTCCTTATCCTCGTTGGTGGATTTTAACTTCTTAACCGTTGTCTGCTGATTGCCCATACGTGTCTTGATGACATCCAAGCGGTCCCCCTTGCTTCCGACATCGGTGATCGCAAGATTGACCTTACCCATGTACTCGGAGAAGTTCGTAATTCCGTTGCTGTACATCCGCTTCATCTGATCATCTGCATAATCTGCCTGACGATTTGCTGCTGTAAGATACTCCTTTAACTTTTTCTGGGAATCCGCATCGGAATACTGGCTCTCCTTCATCATCGCTGTAATCTCATCTACGGTATCGTGTGCAGAGATCGCATTCTGTACCGCATAGATCAGATCTGCTACGTCTCTTCCGATCGAGGAATCAAATACATTGTTTGCAAGTGTATTGACGTTGATCGTCTGGTTCACTGCTACGGTATATTCAATATCTTCTTCGATAAACTTGCCGTTCTCGTCATAGTTCGTATACTTGATCGGATTCGCAGGATCTGTCATATTCGTACAGTCGTAATAATTTTCCGGCTTTAAGTCGCCCTTATCAAATCCGGTCTTATCGTAATTCACGGTGATCTTCGCATCCGTTGAGTTCAGTTCCTTCGCCACATTTTTGCCAAGCAGCAGTTCACCGGTATCTGCATTATAGATCACTTCATCATTGCCAATGGCATAGCCGCCTGCTTCAAGCTGGGCTGTGGTACGTGTAGAAAAGTTATAACCGCTTGCCGTTGTTGTCGTTGCGGTAACACTGCCGTCTGCAGCAGTAACGGTCGATGTCTTCTGTCCATTGATCAGATCTACCGTAACCGAGGTCGTCGTTCCATCGGCATTTGCCGTAGCGTATGCATAGCTTAACTGATTCAGGTTCGTTCCAAGTCCATCATATGCAAGACGGATACGGCTGATCGACTCCATGCCCGGATCTGCCGGCGAAGTACCATTTGCAATCGCATCCGCAATCTGCTGTGATGTCGGTGTAGAAAGCTTATTGTATCCATAACGGTGCTCCTCGATCGCCGAAGCAGAAATATACTGGGTAATGTTATAGGAAGTCTCTGCCTGCGCCTCCTGAAAGGTCAGTGTGGTATTGGTCTTATATCCGGTAAATACCGTTCTTCCCGCATAGTCTGCGTTTCCTTCTGCATAGACCTGATCCGCAAGCTTCTGAAGCTGGCTTAAGATCGTATTACGATCGTCTGCGGTCAGTGTATCGGTCGCTCCGTTGACACATTGTGTATGAATATCAGTCAATACCTTTCTCATATTCGTAAGTGCAGTCTCTGTCACATCCATCCAGGACTCTGCATCCGGAATGTTTTTCTCATAATACTGGGTAATCTGGCTTAAGCTGCTTCTTAAACGCAGAGAACGGATGGCAACAACCGGGTCCTCGGAAGGCTTACTGATCTTTTTCTGCGATGACATCTGATTGTTCATGCTGTTCAAGGTCACTTTATTGTTGTTGATATTCATTTTGGTATTACGTGTAATGATATTATTCGTGATACGCATCTATTTCCCTCCTCTTAGACTCCGGTCTGTGTGATCAGACGGTCGTACATCTCTGACATTACCTGTATCATCTTTGATGCAAGATTATAGGCATTCTGGAACTTTACAAGGTCTAAGGCTTCTTCATCTTCATCGACACCAGACACGGACTGTCTCTGCGTCTCGATGCTGGTTGCGATATTCGTATAGTTTTTCTGGAAAAGCTCTGCCTCCTGTGTATCCACGGAAACATCCGAAAGCATACACTGTAAGAAATCAGAAGCTCCACATCCACGATACATAGTGGTCCCGCTCTCTAACTTTAAAGTATTCTCAATAATGTCGTATTTATCAACACCTGCGGTGTAATTCGACTTGGACATGGTAGCAATCCTGCTTGGATCCTTTACACTTTCCTTTGCCACACCAAAGTTCAATGCTGTCATCTGATAATAGGTATCAGAATAGGAAGATACACCGCTTCCTTCGAAGTTATATTCTGTTCCGTCCACCTTGTTGTTTGCAATAAAGAAAGTTCCCATTTCCTTACCGTTTAGATCCACACCCGGATCTGCATCGGTTCCTTTTTGCAGGCTGTTAAAATTCTTTGCAAAAATACGGATAAACTCACTCATCTGTGCCATGTAGTACGGAACACCCATGGAATCAATGCTGTCTCCGATCTCTGCCTTCTGTCCTGCAAGCTTGCCCTTCTCGATCGAACTTAATTCTTTCTCTAAGGTGAAGGTATAACTGTAGCTGTACTTCTGATTGCCGTCTGCATCTAACACCGGATTACCGGCATCATCCACCATTGCGGTCTTATTGATAGCGAAATTGGAATAGTTATACTGATTACCTTTGATTGTAATGATTCCTTCCGCCGCAATACCAAGCTTATTGATATCGGTGATCGACGGATCGTTGACTGTCATGGTTGTTACGTTTTTACCCTTTACTACCGCAGTTCCAAAGGTTGTGGTATCTGATCCGACCATTCCGTTAAAGTTCGTCTTATTATTACCATCGCGGATCTCAAACAATGCTGCCAAGGTTCCGGTTGCTCCGATTCCGGTTGCCTTAAAGGCCACCCCGGTCTCCTTCCAGCTCAGATCATAAAGACCATCCACATCTGTCTGATTGATCTTATTCTCTCTTGCCGTGTATGCAAGTTCATGATACTCGAAGGTGTCAACAAGTGTCTGTCCGTCAATCTTGATCCGGTAAGTCGTTCCTCCGGTATACATATCCGGATAATTGCTGTTCGTAACCGGATTCTCTTCTACCTCAACCGGTACGATCTGTGAAAGGCTATCCACCAGCAGTGCACGCTCATCACGCAGCTCATTCGCATATCCGCCCTGAATCTCAATCGCATTGATCTGTTTATTTAACAGTGCAATCTTCTGTGCTGTAGAATTTAACTCATCTACCGTTGACTTTACTTCGTTATTGATGTCGCTCTGTAACTTACTTAACTGTGTAGCCACACTGTTAAAATAATTGGTCAGATTCTGTGCTCCGCTGATAAACTGGTTACGCACACTGGTATCTGCCGAATTATGCTGCAGCGCATCCATATTGTTAAACAGAGTGCTGAAAATGCTGGAAAATCCCTTTGATGTATCATCATCCGTAAACATCGTCTGGATCTGGTCAAGATAATACAGTCTCTTCTCATATAAGCCGACGCTCGACTGGTTTCTCCAATACTTCGTGTCGTAATAGGAATCACGCAGCTGCTTGATCGATGTTACGTTTACACCAGCTCCCATCATTCCATACTTCGCATTGGTACGGATCGGATCACAGGCAGCAAGATTCGCAACCTGCTTGCTGTAGCCTGCCGTCTTTACATTCGCAACGTTATTGGCTGCTGTATTTACGGAAGCCTGAAAAGATGACAGTGCTGATGATGATATATTTAAGCCAAAAAATGTTGATGCCATATCTTACTCCTCCTATGCGCCAAGTCCTGTCAGAAGTACATCGATCATCTCGCTTACCACGTTGATATAACGGCTCGCTGCGTTATATGCATTCTGGTACTTGATCATATTCGTTAATTCCTCATCGGAAGAAACGCCTGTTACCTGTGTACGCTTGTTATCGATCGCAGTTGCCGTACCTTCTAATGTTGTGGAGGTCGAATCATAGACCGATCCGACGGTTCCAAGTTCTCCGATCATCTGTGCGTAATATTCTCCGAAGGTACAGGTTCCGGTGCTGTTCGGGCTTAAGGTAATCTTGCTTTTCTCCCACACTGCTGCAAGTGTCTGTGCAAAAGAATATGCAACCTTGCCTTCCTGTGTCAGATGTGCCAGTCTCGATGGCTGATCCATGATCTCGGCATTCACACTCAGGCTGCGTGTGGTATACATCTTCGAGGTATCACCCGTATCCTCTTCGTTATAAACATAATAAGTAGTGCCATCTGCGCCGGTCACCTTGGTATAACGGTCACATCCGGTTCTTGTAAACAGTTCCTCTGGTGGAATCTTTCCATCGGCTCCTACCGCACAGTTTGCGGTATCTAAGATCTTTGTTCCTGCCGGCAAAGTAACTGCATTTCCATTCTCATCGATTCCGTTTATCACCTTATCCGATTCGATATTCGGACAGATCGTATCATTAATCGATGTTACGATATTGTGGAACAACTGGTCTAACTGTGCCTCAATCACGAGCATCACCGACATTCCCGTCGTATCATTATAGGTCTCCTGTGACATTCCTTCGATGTCACTGTAGTTCGCATAATGATCTCCACGCTGCATGATGAGTGCCTTCAGTCCTCCGACATCCGTATTATATTCGGATGAAATATCTACATTATAGTTAAACACTTCGGAATATTCATTCCGGTTCGTATCAGACATCTGCGGCCAGTACGGTGTAATAAAGCCGGTCAGATCATCTACCTTTTTCGCGATCTGGAATGCATGTGCTTCGTCAACAAAGTCCACTCCCTCTAACTTCACCTTCACAGTTCCGTCGGAAAGTTCCTTATAATCGATGGTTGCATAAGTTGCAAGTTCATCTAATGCGTTGTCACGTTCATCCCTTAAGCTCATTGCCGTCTCAACGCCGCCCGCTTCTACTGCGGAGATCTTCTGGTTCAGGGTAAAGATCGTCTTACCCAGTTCATTGATACGGTCAATATTATCCGAGATCTGTGTATTAATATTCGTCTGATAACTCTGTAAGCTGGAATACACCGACTTTGTACGGCTAAGAAACAGGCTTGCTTTCTGCATTACCAGATTCTGGTTGATGGAATCCGAAGGATCTTTTTCAAACTCCTGGAATGCAGCCCAGAAGTCCTCTAAGTTATCCTGGAATGCCTGACCTTCCATCTCCTGGAAATAGGTCTCAACTTCACTGGTTGTAGAATAACATGCCGCATAAAAAGACTGACGTCCCGATTCCGTACGATAGGATCTGTCCAAAAATGTATCCCTCGTATGTACCACGTCAGCTATCGATACACCAAGGCCTGCCTGCTGTTTGCTGACAGCTGCCTTTCCATATGTAATATAAGTCTTGTCGCCAAAAAGTACCTGCTGGCGTACATAGCCAGTGGTATTGACATTTGCTAAATTGTTTGCTGTTGTATTGATCGCAGTCTGACTGCTTCTCAATCCGGATGCTCCGATGTACAGGCTTCCCATTCCGTTCGCCATGACTCTTTCCTCCTGTTATTTACTGTTTTGCATCGAAACCGCCACCACCTAACAGTGATCCTGTATTATAGGCGTCTTTGTTGTAGTTGGCTGTTTCCGGTGCCTGTCGCAGGCTTTTGAACAAGGTCAGGTCGAATTCCACCATCTCAAGCGCATTCTTTAAAAGTGCCTGATTCTGGGTATTCCACTTCATCATTTCATCCAGAGTTGCATGTAATGCTGCTTTTACTTCTCTAAGCTTCTGCTGTTCCTGCGGCTGTCCTTCTAAGATTGCGATCATCCGGTCGATGGTCAGCTTCTCGTCTCTTTTTCCTAAAACCACAGCCATATCACGCAGGACGCTCTCCCGCTTCAGTTCCAGATTGTGCAGGACATCTGTGATGCCCTGCTCCTGTTCGGTAATGTTTTCCAGTTCCGGAATATTGGCATCTATGATCACCTGACGCTTCTTCGCTGCCAGCCCGATCAAGCCTTCGTATTCCTTTTGCTCTCTTTCCAAAACTCCCAACAGATCATCCATTAAACTTGCCACGGTCTATCCTCACTCTTAAAAAAATGCTGCATTATATTTCTCTAATAATTTGCTTGCAAAATCTCCGGAATCTACCTGATATTTTCCTGACTGGACACTTGATTTAAGCTCTGAAACTTTATCTTCCCTGATGTCCGAAGTTTCTGCGACTGCCTGTTTTGCGATCTGGTAATCACGACCAAAGGATGAAATCTGCACTTCATCTCTGGCTGTTCCTGTACCAGCGATACCCTGCGTCTTAGCAGTCTTATTCGTCTTGTATAATGCTGCTATCTGGTTATAAGTCTCTACACGCATAACGGCATCTCCTTTCTTCCCTGAAATCTAAGCTTATATAAAAGATGCATGATGCTTCTTTTTCTAGCGTTCTAAAATATTTATCGGTCTATTTCGAAGAAACCTTAGTTCTTTTTTTATTTTTTTATGA
>ERZ1034873.929-NODE-929-length-12346-cov-31.645025_pt1 | contig 12346 bp, 11 predicted proteins | sample MGYA00520689_ERZ1034873 | MGnify/ENA primary metagenome ERZ1034873 (study PRJEB33766, sample SAMN09781722) | gut metagenome | biome: gut microbiome | host: Homo sapiens | place: Madagascar | study: EMG produced TPA metagenomics assembly of the PRJNA485056 data...
CCAGGATAGGCACGGAGATCCTTTTCAGGATAAATATACACCATTCTGCCACAAGGCACATATTTGATGAGGAAACGACAGTACAGGACATAGTAAAAAAACAGATAGCAATGGGGGAGAATATGGCAGATAATTTCAAGTATGTGAAATCTGAGACAGACATATTCGTGCAGTTATCGGATGTAGTAGCAGGAATTTTAGGAAAACTGTTTAAGTACATAAATTCCACAAGTGTAAATCAGCGTAGAAGAGATGTTGAAGGTTTATCAAAGCTTCAGGTTGAAAATATTTTACTGATTGATAAGCTACGTATGGAAGCAGATCGGGAGAATCCCGGATTTTTATGTTCGATTGGTCCTTGGGATGGGATAGGAATACTTAATAGATTTTTCGAAATGGTAGAGAGTAGAAAAGAAAAATAGATTGAATCGGGAGGTATGATGATATGGATGTTTTTGCAATAGAAAAAGGAAAGGCACTGAAACTTTCAGTAGATGAATTTGAAAAACAGACATGCCATGATTATCCTTATTACAGAACCAATAAGGATAAACGACTTTCTTTGTATGCGATTTGCCCTGAATGTGGAAATCCAATTCAAATTGTCAATATGTATGGGGAAGAAATGATGCAGAATGTAACCCATAAAGTAACTCTTTATGGGAAACATACAGGTCGAGCGGTAGAAGGCTTTCCGTATTGGAATGAGGCTGAGATGAAAAATTGCTCATTATATAAGCCATCACCATTGGGGAACACGGAAATAAGAACAAAAACAGAAGAGTCCGAGGAAATAAAAGAAATTATTGAAAAGAATTGGAGAAGGATAAAGCAGGATATTAGAGGTATTGTAGGAGTTAATATACCGAATTCTGTAATGGAACATATGTATGAAGTTTTTATGGAATCTCATGCGTATAGTTATAAAGCAGTAAATAAGTACAATATACCATATGCTATGCTTAGATATCAGGAAACAATATCAATTTATCACACTTTTTTGTTCGACTCTCCAATGAGCGAAATTGTAAAAGAGAAAATAAATAATAATAGTAAGTACTTTGAGATTTTGGATAAGGAAATAAAGAGAAAGGTAGGTGGAGGTTACAATTTAGGCATATATTTGACAAAATATCAAAAGAAAGAGCACAAGCAGTATATACATATGGTGGTATATGAAGTCGGTGGCTATGGGAAGGAAAGCAGAAATATTATCTTAGAAGAAAAAATAGAGATGAAATCTTGGATTTATACGTAGGTGTATAGAAATAGGTAATATAGTATAATTCTCATGATGGGAAAAGATGTTGTTTTTGGCAGAAATACATATGAGCAATATGAGGAGGTATAGAATGTTTATTAGAAAAGTCAAAATTCATAATTTTAAATGCTATAAAGATTTTGAAATTACTCTTGAAGAAGGTTTAAACATTGTTGTTGGAGATAATGAAGCGGGAAAGTCTACAATACTAGAAGCTATAAATCTGGCACTAACCGGAATTATTAGCGGAAAGAGTATTTGGAATGAAATTTCACAGTATATTTTTAATAAAAAGGCAGTAGATGAGTATATTGTTTCGTTAGGCACAGCACCTATAGCACTTCCATACATAACAATAGAAATTTTTTTTGGAGGGGATGAAAATCCTTTGATGAATGGTGATGCAAATTCAGATAGAGATAACAGTGCGGAAGGATTTTGTTTCAAAATTGCATTTAATGACAAATATGCAGATGAATATGAGGCATTAGTGCAACAGGGAGATGTTAAAAGCTTACCGATTGAATATTATGATATTACTTGGACAACCTTTGCCAGAGATGTAATCACAACACGTAGTATACCTTATAAATCAAGTTTGATTGATTCGTCTGAATATAGATATCAAAGTGGAAATGATTTGTATTTGTCGAGAATTATAAAGGGGTCATTGGAACCGGAAGATATAACATCTATTGCACAGGCACATAGAAAAATGAGGGATACATTTATTAATGATCCATCAATAGAAGCCATTAACAACAAAATAAATCAGGACGCTAGTTTGACAGATAAAAAAATAGCATTATCAGTAGAACTGGTTACTAAGAATGCATGGGAGAATAGCCTTGTTACACAATTGGATGAAATACCGTTTCATTATGTGGGAAAGGGAGAGCAATGTATTGTTAAGACGGAACTGGCATTAGCAAAACGTACTTCGCAAAATGCAAGTATCATTTTGTTAGAAGAACCAGAAAATCATTTATCACATACAAGATTGAATCAATTGATTAAATGTATTTCGGAACAATATGCAGAAAAACAGATACTTATTTCAACACATAGTAGTTTTGTTGCAAATAAGTTAGGGTTGGGAAAAGTGATGCTGCTTGATAACTTAAGGATAACAAAATTTTCTGAACTATCGGAAGATACATATAATTTCTTTAAGAAGGTGGCTGGGTATGATACGTTGCGAATGATTTTATGTAAGAAAGCTATTTTGTGTGAAGGAGATTCGGACGAGCTGGTGATTCAAAAAGCATATATGCAACTTAATGATGGGGGATTGCCGATAGAGGATGGTATAGAAGTGATTTCCGTAGGAGTATCATTTTTACGTTTCCTTGAGATTGCAGATTGTATTCAGACAAAAATTGCGGTTGTTACAGATAACGATGGGGATTTGGCAGCTATCAACAAAAAGTATGAAAATTATATAGGTGCAAATCAGAAAGATTATATAAAGATATGTGTTGATGATGTTGTGGACACAGGGACACTTAAGATTGGCAAGAGTGATTATAATTACAACACTTTAGAACCGAAACTTTTGAAAGCTAATGGTCTAGATAAGTTAAATCGTATTTTTGGTACTGATTATACGGATGAGGACGATTTGAGGAAATTTATGAAGCATAACAAAACGGAATGCGGATTGAAAATCTTCGAATCTTCTGAACAGATAGAAATACCGGAATATATTTTGGAGGCTATCAAATGGTAAATAGATTGATAATTGCGGCAGCAGGATCTGGTAAAACTACATATTTGGTTAGACAGGCGATGCAACAATCGGACAGTGTGTTAATAACAACATACACTATTGCTAATGAACTGGAAATCCGTAAAAAATTTGTAGAACTTAATGGTTGTGTTCCGCATAATGTTACCATACAAACATGGTACTCATTTCTTTTACAGCATGGGGTTCGACCATTTCAGGGAGTGGTCTTAGATGATAAGATTAATGGTATGATATTAGTCAATGAAAAGTCTGGGAAAAAATATAATGGGAAATATGGTCCGGTATATTATGCAGAAGAGGACTATAGAAATTTTTATTTCACGGGTGGAATGAAAATGTATTCTGATAAGATTGCAAAATTTGTATGTCGTTGTGAAAAGGAGTCTAAAGGAAGGATTTCGCAAAGAATTAGCAGGATTTATCCTAAGATATATATAGATGAAATTCAAGATTTGGCGGGATATGATTTAGACATCATAAAAAGTATGTTGCAAGTGGATTGTGATGTGACAATGGTAGGAGATCCCAGACAGGTAACATATCATACGCATAACGAAGCAAAGTATAAGAAGTATGCAGATGGTAAGATAGAGGAATTTATTAGAAGTGAGTGTAAAAAAATAGATTGCATTATGGATAAAGAGACTTTGAATGATTCATACAGAAATAACCAAAGTATATGTTCATATTCATCGCAGTTGTATGAAGAATATGGCGAAACTGGAACAAAGCAATTTGAGGTTACTGGGCATGACGGAGTTTTTTTAGTAAGACCAGATGATATTGATGCATATTTAGAAAAATTTAAACCAATGCAACTAAGGGAGAAGAGAACAGTAAAAGTGAATGACGGATATCCAGTAATAAATATGGGGGAGGCTAAAGGATTGACCTATGATAGAGTCCTAATTTATCCAACCGGAACAATGAGGAACTGGATGATGGACCATTCAAAAAAATTGCAACCCAAAACAAGGTCTCAATTTTATGTTGCAATAACAAGAGCAAGATATAGTGTGGGAATTGTTTTTGATTATGATAAAAAAACAAATATTGAAGGCGTGGAAAAGTTTCTGTAATTTGAAAAGCAAGTTATATATTAAATAATATATGACATCTGTGACATATACGAAGGAGAATATACTGATGAATAAGCAACAATTTGATATGAATATACAAGCTGCAGATAATAATTCTTTGAGAATTGGTGCGGCGAACAGAATCGTCCAGCTCTTGCAGAAACTGCGTTACAGCAATAATGAGAATAGTGCGAAAAGATGGGTGTGGGAATTATGCCAGAATGCAAAAGATGTTTGTAACTCCACGGGAAAAGTAAAAATAAGTATTAATTATGATGAAGTACAGAGGAAGGTGTTTTTTCGGCATAATGGTAAGGCTTTTTCAATGGATAATATATTGTCGCTTATCAATCAGGCATCGTCTAAAGACCGTAACGATGGTAGTGAGAGAAAAAGTGGGAAATTTGGAACAGGATTTATTACAACACATCTGTTATCAGAAGTGGTAAATATTTCTGGAATTCTTGAAATTAATGACGAATATTCTAAATTTCATATTGCTTTAGATCGTACTGGAAAGGAAAAAAATGAAATCATAGCTGCAATGGAGAATGCTGTTAGCGATTTGGGAAAGTGTACACCTATTGATTTTTTTGATTTTAATGAAGATGAGTATAATACAGTATTTGAATATGAGTTAGACGAGTATGGGATGCAGACTGCAGGGGATGGGTTAGAGAGTTTGAGGGTATCAGCTCCCTTTGTTCTTGCAATTCTTCCGGAAATCGAGGAAATTGCTGTTGAAAATACTGGAGAGAAGTTTCGGTATAAGAAGAAACTAAAATGTGGGTTAGAAAATGCAACGATATCTGAAATCGAATTGGAGCAGCAAGGTCAACTTTGTAATAAATATGTTTTAGGGATGACAGACGACAATGTTTCTATATTTATTGCATTGGAGTATATTGATAATAATATGAAAATAATTCCGTTTTCAAGATATCAATCTAAGCTGTTTTGTGATTTCCCTTTAATTGGAACAGAGGATTTCCCTTTTCCGGTTTTAATTAGTTCTTCAGATTTTAATCCCACAGAACCAAGAGATGGGGTGTTTTTGACATGTAAAAATATGGCGAGAATGGATGAAAAAATAGAAGATAATCGTAATATTGTAGAGAAGGCATGTGGTTTGTATAAGAAACTGTTGAAATATGTTGCGGAGAAAAAATGGGACGGAATTTATAATATCACCAAAGTGACTTCTTACAGTAAGAAAGAATGGTATGACGAAGAATGGTTGGAAGAAATAATTACAAAGTGTAAAGATGTAATACTGCATATCCCGATTGTTCACACTGAATGTGGAGACATGAAAGCATTGTTAGATGATTGGGATGTTCAACAGTTGTTTATTATTTCCGATAGGAATACAGAAACGCGTGAAAAAATATGGGAACTATTAAGTCATATGATTCCGGATATGATCCCTCAGAAAGAAGATTTGCATGAATGGTATCATTCCTTATGGTCAGGATGCAACAGTTATACATTTGAAACATTATCGGAACAAGTGAGTAATTTCGAAAATGTAGATACATTAGTGACCAAATTGGATCATATTGATTGGAGGGATTGGTTAGATGAATACTATGTTCTTATCGATGAAAATGAGAAATGGCAGACATATGTAAAAAATAATCAGCTAAGTATTCTGCCAAACCAGAGAGGCGACTTCTGTAGTGTAGCTAGTCTATGTTTTGACGTTGATATTCTGGAAGAATACAAAGATATTCTAATGGATTTAGGAAAAGACATAAAAGCAAAGTTATTACATTTGGATTTTGAGCGTAGTGAATGGTTTCATTGTGCAGAGATTAATAATGGGCAAATGTTAGAACTAATTGAAAAACAATTAGAACAGGCGGAAAAGGAAGAAAAAGAACGTGTTTATCAAAAAATAACTTTTATGTATAACGATTCTTTCGACGGTTTGGATTCACAGAAAAAGATATGCAATTATGCGAGTCGTGTATTGGAATTAGAGTTGGAGATGCATGAGGTTAAAGCAATTTCTGAAAAACTGTTGCATAAAGCTTTAAAATACACGATAACAATGGTTGCAGATAGAATAAGCGAATACAGTACTGTGGTTGGACTGGCTGAACATTTGGATACTTCTATGGAAGAAGCTGCTATGTATTTGACAAATTTTATAGAATTTGTAGTTAAGCAGGGATGGGATAATCTTATTAATAAGGTCACAAAACCAATACTTCCAAATCAGAATGGTAATTTTACAATTAAGGAAAAAATCTTTCTTGATAATGAAATGGATGAAATATTAAAGGAGATAGCCTGTATTGCCGGATATGATATTAGAGAAGAATTGTTAATGAAAGAGATATATTTGGAACTTCCAGAGAATCGTCAGAAAACAAATAAGGATCTAGCCGGCTATATTACCGAATTTGTGCAAGATAATAGAAATACAAAGGAACCGGAAATACGTAATGCTTTCCATAAACTTTTGCTTTGGATAAAGGATCATCAGAGTGAGGCGGAAAATATTTTACCAATTCTTTATGCAAATAAACACTATTTGTATGATGACGACGACATTGCCAATAATATTAGGCAAGCAGAAACATTTACAAATATAATGAGTAAGTATGACATTGATTCCCCTGAACAGTTGGAAGCAATTATCAGGCAAGGCACTAAGGGTGCTGTGGTCGATACGGTTTTGTCAAAAGAAGCTGTCACGGAGGAAGTTCTGTTGCAATATGGAATCTATTCGCAAGAAGCATTAGATATGGCGTTTTCCAATTCAGAGTTTGCAAGCCAATTTATTAGGGAATCTAGGCATGAAATAAGCACATATGAGTATGTAAAGAAAATTCTGGAGAGAGCTCAGAAAAATGTACTTTCATTTCTGGATGAGCAGGAGGAATATGACCTTTCGGATATACAGAAGATTGCGGACACAATATTTGTTGTTAAAAAGAATGGAAAGCAGATATATGTGTTGGCAAGACCATCCGATGGTGGAGAAGTCAGAATTTATTACCGAACAGAAATGGATATTTTAGACTATTCTATGGACTGGGAACTTTGGGTGGAAGATGGAAAAAAGAAACCACAAAAGATTACTTTCGGTAAAATGATTAAATTAACTGGTCTTAACAGAATACCGTTGAAAGGAATGTGATAAATATGGGTGTTAATGAGGATAGAGTGTCCTATATAGTTGAAAATAATGTACTGGATAATGTGATTTGCAGAACTTTGGAGTTTCGCCCGACAGAACTTGCAAAATATATTTGTGGTCTGACCAATAATACTGGAGGATACATATTTCTTGGAGTTGAAAAACAAAATGGATGCATGAAGAAGGTAGGGTGTCAAAAAACTTTTAATGTGGATGGTGTAATAGAAATGGTAAAAGCTCAGCTAGATAATGAAATATCCATGAATTATGGCTTTGTATCGGTAGGTGGTGTTGATATATTTGCTATTGAAGTTGCGGAAAGTGACAAAAAGATTTGGCTGGGAGGAAAGTACTTTGTATATGAAAATAATGATGTTGAGGAAAAGGTTGTCAATCAGAATGATGAGCCTATAACATTATTTATCTCCTATACGGAGTGTGATGCACCAATTGTGGATATCATTGAAAATAAAATAAAGGAAAGACTGAAAGATAGGATTATGATATCCAGATATACAGAGTTGCAGTACAAAGACAGTTTTATGGCATTTATGAACACGATACAGGATCATGACTTTGTATTAACTGTTGTTAGTGATACATATTTGAGACGTCAGGCATGTATGTATGAAGTTGGAGAAATTATTAAGGACCATCATTATAAAGATAGGCTATTATTTGTTGTGCTGAGTGAAAAAGAACGAAAATATTATGGTGAGGATGCACCAGAAAAGATAGGACCAGCTATTTATAAAGGACCAGAAGAACGATTGGAATATGTAGATTATTGGAAGAAACGCTATGATAATTTAGAAAAGAGAATGAGAGAAATCAATAATCTTGAGGCGGTTAGTAAAGCTTCCGTGGATTTAAAAATAATAGGGCAGATATTCCGTAAAGATATGAGTGAGTTTCTGGACTTTCTGGCTGATGAAAATGGTAAGAGTTTTGAAAAGTTATATGCAAACAATTTTGATGAAGTTATAGCGTGGCTAAAATAATAATACGGGGGGATTCCAATATGGATGATAAATTTAGGATGAAGCGAGAATTTGGATTAAAAGAAGGATTATACTTTGTTCATGGGTATTATCTAAGTGGATGGAGAGCTTCCTGTATAATTTAAAGTGTAGAGAGTAAATGATTTTACAAAAATAGATACCTAAGTTAAACTGTCATTGCTGACCAGCCAGTTAGCAAATGAACAGAATAAGGAAGGTATCTACAAATGAATTCTACACAAAACAAGAAGATTGAGCAAGTAAAAGAAACAACAATGATCGTTGGAATTGATGTTGGCAGTGAAAAGCATTATTTCAGAGCTTTTAACTGGAGAGGCATAGAACTTACCAGAAAGCCTGTACCGTTTTCAAATTCTATGGAGGAATTCGACAGCTTTTACAATACAATTGTGGAGCTGATGCAGGAAAATAAACTTGAAGAGGCAATGGTAGGAATTGAACCAACAGGTCACTACTGATTTGATCTTGGGCAGTTTATGGGGGAAAAGGACATAAAGTTTGTAATGGTAAATCCACACCATGTGCATAAGACCAAGGAGTTAGATGACAACAGTCCATCTAAAGATGACAGAAAAGATCCGCGAGTTATTGCCGGATTGGTAAAGGAGCGATGTAGTAGATGAGTATGGTGCCATGGCAAAACCGTGTTCCATGCATTCAATTTTTTCTAATCCATTTTACACTGCATTTGGAAGTATTTTAAAAAGAGATTATTCCGTGGGAGATATGATAGAAGTAGATGGTCTGCATGAAACAGTAGAACGTATTGTGCAGGTGGACATTGAAACTTTCGAAGAAAAATATGGTGATTATTTAAATCAGGAACAGCTGGCGAGAGAATTTTGTTTAAGTACGGGAACTATTACCAGCTGGGTTACCAAAGGTAAAATTTCTCCGGATGAAATGATTGCTTTTGGAGGTAGAAAAATTTATCTTTTGGCACCAGAACATGTGAAGCAGATTCGTGAGGAAAATAATATTCCAGAACATACAGAGGAAACGATCAAAACGGACTTCTTTGATTTTCTGGAAGAACGTGATTACAGTCTTTCATACAAGATGCCGTTTCTTCTTTCATTCCTAAAAAATATGAATGAAATTGGAGATGCAAAAATTGATAATGTGCTCACAGATTATATTGCTTTTTACCAAGACAGGATTGATAAGGGACTTCCGGTAGATCGATCAAGTTGTCCATATAATGCAGAACGATTGAAAGAACGGAAATATATTAAAAGCAATATGCTGGCAAATCCGTTTGAAAAATTTGAATGGAAACGGTTCCTGTATTATTCAATGGTCACTAAGTGGTCACTGGTGTCAACGGAGAGATCATCATCACTATGAATTTATGATGGATATTACATTTGTTGATGATTTTTAATATTAGGAGAAATTGCTGTGAAAAATAGTATTATATATCATTATTGTACGGTAGAGACTTTTTTGAATATTATAAGAAACCACACATTACGATTATCTGACCTATGTAGTTCAAATGATAAGGCAGAGATGAAGGTTTTATTAGGCGCTTTGGAAAATGAAATAATAAATCAATATAGGAAACGGGAAGATTTTTTAGAACCTGTAATATATGGTATGAATGTAGACGAATCTTTTGAGTTTATACTTAAAATGTTGATTTCAAAAATGGAAAATAATATAAACCAAATGTTGTTTGGAATATGCTTTTCAGAGGAGGGGGATTTATTAGGACAATGGCGAGAATACGCTGATAAAGGAACGGGGGTTGCAATAGGATTTAATATAGAATGGATTCAAAAGTTATGCAATAATGATTCTTTTAAATTTTCAAAAGTTAATTATGACTATTCGAAAGATAGTAAATTAATAAAAAAGTATGCTACTGGAATTTATAGTGAAATGATTCGAGCAATAGAAAATGGAGAGACAAAAGAACTTATTGATGAGTCTAGCAATTTGCCATATATAATACATTTGCAGGAAGAGTGCTTATTTTTTAATTCTGTTTTTCAAAAAGGCAACGAATATAAAAGTGAGGAAGAATGGCGTTTAATATTAGATGACGAAAAGACAAAAAAAAATTATCCAGAATGGGATATTTATTGTAATTGGAAAAATAGTGATTTGAGATTTGGTGAAAAAGAAATTTATAGATTAATTCCAAATGGAATGGAATTTATGGTAAAAAGTGGAAGAATAATATCGTATTTGGATTTGAAATTTGATCTTGATAAAAGTAATCTTCCTATAAAAAAAGTGATTATAGGACCAAATTGTAAAGTGAATATTTTGGATATTTACCATTTAGTACAATTTTATGGATTTAATGGAGATGAATTAGAAATAATAAAATCCAAATCATCATATCGCATATAAAAAGTATGGCAAATAGTTTTGTCAATTGATGATGTGCTCACAGATTATATTGTTTTTTATAAAATAGGTGCAAGATTTTGAGGGCGTGAAAGTGCAGATGGAAGAGGATTTGGAGAAGTACCTATGAAAGAATAAAATTAAGAAGAATGTGTGATAAAATTGTAGTGAAGAAATTATTTGTATTTGTTGCATTTAATTATGATATTAGATAAATAACAGGAGGCTTACATCATGGAACGAGTAGAAAAATTCTTAAAAGAAGCAGAAACATATTATTTAGCAACCGTAGAAGGCGACCAGCCAAGAGTCAGACCTTTTGGTACAGCACACATTTTTGAAGGAAAACTTTATATTCAGACAGGTAAGGTGAAAGAGGTATCAAAACAGATTCATGCAAATCCAAAGGTAGAAATCTGTGCATTTAAAAATGGAGAGTGGCTCCGTGTAGCAGGAGAACTTGTGGAAGATGACAGAAGAGAAGCCAGACAGTCGATGCTTGATGCTTACCCACCATTACAGAAAATGTACTCAGCAGACGATGGAAACACAGAGGTGTTTTATTTTAAGAATGCAACAGCAACATTTTCATCATTTACGCATGATCCGGAAGTAGTGAAGTTCTGATGACAAAGGACGAGTGGTACAGGCAGTTGTTTGAGAGACTGGACAATTCCAAATTTCGAAGCAGCTTTCATTTGAAGCAGAAAGACATAGATTACATAAACCAAAAGGGACTTGATACGATCAGACAACATGCAAAGGACTTTATTGCAAAGAGAGAAGCTCCCGCATTTATAGCGAATGATGGCAAACAGACTCCTATGAGGGGGCATCCGGTATTTATTGCCCAACATGCAACTGCAACATGCTGCAGAGAGTGTATCCGGAAGTGGCACAAAATGCAGCCGGGCAGGGAACTGAGTCAGGTGCAGCAGGATTATCTTGTAGATATAATTATGACATGGATTCAAAAAGAACTGGAAAGGCAGAAAAAGAAATTATGAAAATGCAGATATTTGTAGATGCAGATGCGTGTCCTGTAGTAGGCATTGTAGAAGAAATAGCAGAGAAATATAGTATTCCAGCCACATTGCTGTGTGATACGAATCACGTATTATATTCAGACTATAGCGAAGTGATCGTAGTTGGTGCAGGAGCAGATGCTGTAGATTACAAGCTGATTAGCATTTGTCATAAAGGGGATGTAGTAGTATCTCAGGATTATGGTGTCGCTGCTATGGCACTTGGAAAAGAAGCGTATGCCATTCACCAATCCGGTAAGTGGTACACAAATGAAAATATTGACCAGATGCTTATGGAGCGGCATCTTAACAAGAAGGCAAGACGCAGCTCGCATAAGAATCATATGAAGGGACCAAGAAAGCGTACAGAGGAAGATGATGTACGCTTTGCTCAGTCTTTTGAAAAACTCATACGGATGGCAAAAGCAAAAGAAGGTGCTCAGAGTGGGACTGTTTAAGAAAAAGATAGTTACAAAGACTTATGATAAAGAAAATAAGAAGCCGGTAATTAAGGCAAGCATCTGTAACGGTGAGCAGGTTGCCGGTTTTAAGGACATCCATACAGGTAAGATCGAAGAGGTTATGCTGATTAAGAGTCAGGCGGATCTTGATGAATTCAAGAAAATGTATGGAATAGATGGTGAGATAGAAAAGGAGACCAGCTATGAAAAGTCAACCATAAATTAGCAAAAAATTTCTTTTT
>ERZ1034873.932-NODE-932-length-12322-cov-68.368305_pt1 | contig 12322 bp, 21 predicted proteins | sample MGYA00520689_ERZ1034873 | MGnify/ENA primary metagenome ERZ1034873 (study PRJEB33766, sample SAMN09781722) | gut metagenome | biome: gut microbiome | host: Homo sapiens | place: Madagascar | study: EMG produced TPA metagenomics assembly of the PRJNA485056 data...
TCCAGACATTCATAATAACTGGATTACATTTATCAATCTGGCCGCAAATAGTTTCGTAGCTAAATCCCACACCCTTGAGATACCTTACACTTGTTTTTGCGGCGGGGACAAAGCAATACTTGCGAACGACCTCATTGAAAATACGGCGAATAAATAGTGGGTCTGTGCCTTTCTTGCCCGTATAACCATATTTGCGGGCAATCTTCTCAATTGTGGTGTAAATCTCTTGCACGGGCTTGGTGTGCGCGAGGTAGAAATCAATCACCGCAGTAAGAGATGTTAGGGTGCAATCATTATCTTCCCCATAATGGTCTTGGTCAAGACAACGAAAATTCTTGAGCTGATTAGTTACCAAGCAACAACCCTCCTTTACGATTTATTACTTTAGATGGTCCGAGTAGGGCGACTTGAACGTCCGATCTCCACATCCCAAATGTGGCGCCTTACCAACTAGGCTATACCCGGAAATATGCTAGGTTTTGCACCTTGCGCCAGACGAGTCGAACGCCATGGCTTGAGGACTCGAACCTCGCTGCACCTAGCTGGTTACTACCATTCACCAAAAATAAATAATGTAGTAGCTATACCCGGTTTCATGGTCTTTTACAGGAAGCAGCTAAAAGTTGTTACCTTTTACCTAAAGTCTCTTCCTAACCCTCAAAAGGGAAACTAAATCGTATCATCCAGTTTTCCTGGCTCATTTCGATTTGCGGATTTGTTACTTACCGCTGTACTACTTACTGACCTGTCTTTGTCAGCCCCGACCCGTCTTTCCTTATTAAGGAGCAACTGCCGTTAGCCATTATTTATTCTGTCCTCTGCGTTTTTCAGGGCTTGGAACCTGCGGTGACTAGTCACCGGCCGCATTACAGTGATTAAGAAATATCACTTAGTGCTGTGATACTTCTTATCTTCCTCTGCTGAAAAAATCAGATCATCTACATCATGAAACATTGTTGCCATCCTTTCTATTGTTTAATAAGATAACCTACACCCCAACGTCCTTGGGACCGCATCCTACATTCCACATCCTCGGTTATCAGTTTGCGGGATTTGATGTTCAGTCACCCGTCTGTATCCATCTATCATCTCGGTAAGGACTCATGGCGCAAGGACTAGCTTTATCACCTTGCCGTACGGCCTATCTGTGCCACGTTGCCGCTTTGTACAGACCCTCGTTGTCTGTCAGTCAACCCGGATTTATTCGGGATTTAGGTTCTTAACTTATCCTACTTTTGTTAAGAAATAAAGCTCGTTCCTCCTTGCGGCTGTGGGTCAACCGCTTTAGCCGCCATCTCTTAGTGGATAGCAAATTGATATTTCGCATCGGAACCCCAATAGGCGCTTATGGGGGCAGAGGCTGGCTTCGCTCCAGTGACCTCCAGATTATGACTCTGGCGAGCTACTAACTGCTCCACTCTGCGATATTTAATGAGAGAATTCGGCTGACCTATTCAACCTCCAGGCCGTTTTACCGACTTCGTGCACCAAGCCCCGCTGTTGTCAGCAGTCTCTATCAAGGAGGAATTACTCTCATATAGGTTTTAGGGTTAGCCTCATGGTGCGGAGCACGAGATTCGAACTCGTACGCTCTAGAGCACTAGATCCTAAATCTAGCGTGGCTGCCTTTACACCAGCTCCGCAGATCATAACCGCTATTTATATACATAGGGCGGTCAATCCTATCACGGTTTCCTTTGCCTCTATTTAACGTCCCTAGCCACAAACTATGTATCTCACATAGTAGTTTAACCGTAAGCCATGTCGTCCGACGAGACCGTTTAATGACTTGTCTAGGTCAGTAAGCTCTTTCAATACATTTAATCAATATTCATTAGCATATAAATTAAATCAAATATCTTTTTGAATAATTTGATATTTATTTAAAAGTTCTTTCGCCCTTGAATAATTTGCTCCAGCGGGCGATAAATTTAATTTAATTAATGCTTGACGAATATTGGGAGTAGTTTGTAATGCTTCTACAAATGACTTTTCATCCACAGGAATGTTTTTATACGTCTCTTTATTTTTTCCACGATAAGTTTCAGTTAAAGCATGGCAATTAGGACATAAAATAATGCAAATTAGAAATTTTATTATTTTTATTATTTCCATCCTTATGGTCAAGTTCCAAAGAAATAAATCCATCTTGCCATTCTCCGGTACAACCACAAGTATCGCATTTATACTCTATTAATTTATGTCTTTCAACATACCCTCTCAAAACACGTTGAGTAACAGGACTATTATCACAAAAAACTTCCTATAAAGAATACTTTTCTTTTGATAAAATTCGGGGATCGGTTTCTTTTGTTTTGCCCTTGCTCCAACTTTGAAGAGTGAAATGAGAAACATCAATATTATATAATGCAATTTTTTCTTTTAAAGTGGCTTGAGCGCCTCCACCCTATTTACGACCTGATTTTCTCAAAACCTCTGCGTAAGAAAGGCTTTCCGCACAAGTTTTTTCCAGCCATTCTTTAGTGTATTGAACCTTTTCCATTATAATATAAGTCCTTTCTTTTAAATATTTTCCTTTCAATAAAACAAGGCAAGAGGAAGAGGAAAGGAAGCTCTTATCAGGTAGTTAGCTAGACCACCCTATCCTCAAAGCCAGATGGTAGCCGTGACCGGACCTGCCCCGGCAATCCCCAGAGGGGCGCTGGTTTTTAAGACCAGAGTGTATGCATTCCACCACACGGCTAAATATCGTATACTCTACATTATAAGATCTCTCAACAGGCTGCCGCACCTTAACTACCAGCTATTTAATGTCGCCACAATCACCAAGGAGCTTAGCGACAACCCCTCTCTCAACCTTACAAATATATTATAACATAAATTTTTTGAAAAATCAAACCGTTCCTTACGCTGGTTCAGTTGTCTTTTTCACGATTTCCAACTTTGCTATAAAGTTAAACAACTCGAAGGTAATAAACTTACCACTATTGACCGTACAATTAATACCTAACTGGCTGAGTTTGTCTTTCAATAAGTCTATCAATTTATCTTTAGTTGTATCACGGAATGCTTTCTTACCATCGTTTGGTAATAGCTTAGTTGCGGATTTAAGGAAAACATCATATAACTTGCCATCAAGAGTAACAAGATTATAGATGCCATTACCTGTCATGGAGAACTTGCGGCGATAGCTACCTGCAGGTAGGGACTCCCGCAAGAACTCACCGAAGGGGTAGTCGTACTCCCAGAAAAACCCTTTCTTTTCATAAAACTTCCTCGCCACTTGTTTTTCTCCTCTCTCAACTTTCTATAAATATTATATCATAAATTTTTATAAAAATCAAAAGAAAGGAAAGGGCAGGTATGCGATGAAAATACCTCTGTCTGCGCCCATGCGTTATTAGCGCCACTCACCACGAGCTAGGTTGTTTATTGTGCCCTAGCTGCACTAGATGCCTTTCACATCAGTCAGTTCCTATTTTACAATGTGACGAATTCCCTGAAATAGCAGGGACTGGCACGCCGACTTTGCAACGATCAAAGAACTATACTTTTGGAGAGTATTGTTTTGCCAATTAAACTATCGGCGCATAATGGAGCTGATGGAGAATTTTGAAATCTCGACCTAGCGCTTACAAGGCGCTCGCTCTTCCTCTGAGCTACACCAGCATAGGAGAGAGAAGGCGTCTAGAACACCCGTGAGCTTAGCACCCTCTCTGTTTGCGTATATCTCACTTAGCATTGATTATCCGGTTCAATTACTCAAAACCTTGACTGCTTCGTCACTATAAGTAACGAAGTCGTGTTCTTTTGCAGAACTAAAGGCCCGCAGGTATCTTTAGTATCAATCTGCGCAGAACGGTGGACCAGGACCTTGCGGTCAGCCCTAAAAAAGAGTCTCACGTTATGTATTGCCCATTACCTCAATACGAAGCAAGATTCTGGATGGGTGGTGACCCTGGCGGGCTACGATCCCGCAAACTCCGCCTTGAAAGGGCGGTAACTCTACCAATTCGTCCACAGGGCCAGATTAGAGTGGCGAAGGGCTGAGGTGTCGATCCCCATGCGGTCTCCCGCACCAACGGTTTTCAGGACCGTGCTTGCAGCCGTGCAAGTTAACCCTCCATATGGAGCACGTGACGAGGTACGATCTCGCAACAGCCAGATTGGAAATCTGGAACTCTACCAATTGAGCTACACGTGCAAATATAATGCCTGCACCGTATGTATAAATTTCAAAATAGCAGAACTACTTGACGCTGCATCACTGTGAGTTGGATGACGTCGCCGCATACAGGCTTTCCTCTCCTCATTCCGCTATTTTGGTCAATGTCCGGTTAGTCGTCTGAGCCCTTTACCTCGTCATTGACTGCGTATGCCCTTACGCTATTACTACTGCTACCCGGCTTAGATGTTATCACCGTTTGAAAGTGGTAAAACAATAGTAAGAAAGCAAATTAATTATGGGCAGCCTCTCAGTAGCCTATTATACGATAGCCCCAATTTCGCTTGATTTACTGCGCCCGGCACTCCTCTCGGAAACCAAGAAACGAGGTGTGGTGAGACTGGCGAGATTTGAACTCGCGACAGACGGCTTATGGTGGAGAAGGCAAGATTCGAACTTGCATTCGCGTTTTCTTCCAATTGAATTACTTCCCCAAAGGCCGCTACTCTACCTACTGAGTTACAGTCCCAGATCTTTTATCTGGCTTTATGGACCAGAAACGAGCAAACGCACCGATACAATTTTAGCTGCGTCATCACAGCAATAGCGATAAGTGAATACTTTCTACGGCTCCCCACGGGTTTGTTTATAGCCGAAATTCTTGCGCTAAAGGTACTGTTGTATCCTCACGGACCTCGGAACTTGAGGTAGTATTCAAATGAGAGCTGCAACTATCAACTGACTCTCACCTTATCTCGTATTTTCGCTAGGCCGATATGATAGTTGAATCGAACCTACCCAGAGCACGCCACGCGGAGGCAATACTTCATGTGCTCCTCAACTTTATATATATATTATATCAAAAATTTTTGAAAAAATCAAATTGGAAACAAGAGCCAGAGAAATAGGGATTCTTATTTATTTTAAAAAATCTCCTATTTCTCTGAAACTCTTTTGTCCAAAAATTTTTACTTGCGGTTAGCCATCAGCATCATGGGCAACAGCATATCTTTGTTGTCACCACTCATCAGGGCATACATCATCATAGGATTAGACATATCGAAGTCGCAGTTACTGCCATTAGACATCATCATAAATGCCATCATGGTAGCCGCATCGCAGTCCTTATCACCCATCATAGCCAGTGGCCACAGATTGCCAAAGGGGTTATCGGGATTTGCGTCAATACCAGACATATCCAGCAAAGAGACTAGCTTGGTCACGAAATTAAAGCCAAATGGACTACGGCAGAACAGGATCTCCTTACTTTCACCTGCACGAGGATCAATCACACTTGCGCAAGTGTCACCCTCGCAAACATCAGCAACAACGCACATAGCCTTACCCTGATGTACAATGACATCGCCAACCTTAATACTGGAAGGAACGGCGGGGACCTTGTAAATCAGGTTCTTGCCCTCGAAGTTAAATACGTCAACGTCAATGATAGAGTCGCTGGCGCCATTATAGGCTACCCAACTGCCATCAAGGTTCTTGACCGCAAGGCCATAGGGGGACAGCCGCACAGTATCGTTCTTCACAGGACCAAATTCAAAATTCTTAAAGAAATTCATATCTTCTTTCTCCTTTTTGTTTTCAGAAATATTAGTTTTAATATTTTCAATTTGCACTTTAAGGCTATCTACTTCAGACTGAGTTGCATAGCTTGGACTATAAATTCCATTACTAGGATAATATGTTCCGTTGGTTGTAATAGCATCTGTCCAAATTGCAGTTGTACCATAGTTAGTATTTGATACTGTATTAGCAGTAGCGGTTGTGTAATTACTGTTTGATAGCTCCACTTTTCTATAAGCCGTGAGGTCATTTACATTAAAATTAAGACTCGATGCCGCTTGAATAGGTAGCTCATAATAAGTATCCTCTAAATAATCTTTTAACGATAGCATCCCTAGGGAATTCATACTAAACTGGCTATTACTTGCAGTTAGGGTCATTTTACCAGTAGAATCTATCGCAAGAACAATTTTCTTTGATGATTTTAATTTAGTAAAATTTACTATGGCTTGCCAATTTGTATAGGGAATTCGCTCATAGTCTTTTGCACGAACGCGTGCGGCAAAATTATTTAATTCTTGTTCCCATTGGCTTGGTGTCCATACAATCAAATGACCTCACATCTCCTTTCTTTATAAATATTATATCATAATTTTTTATTATTGTCAATTTTCTTCTTCTTCTGAAACAATAGGAAGGGTCATGTAGCAGTTAGGGCAAACTAGCTGCTTTGTTGTAGCATCCCATATGAGGTTCTGCGGCGACGGGGTAGGCTGGCCGCATATCTCGCATCTCCAGGCTACTGAAGAGAAAGACTCGCACACGGCATGGGACTCTGGAAACCCGCTTTGAATAGCAACGCCGCACAGGTTCTCTTTATAAAAGCCGCAGTCTCCGCAAGTTCTGTTCATATCTTCTCACCTGCTTCTTCCCAATGCTCTTTAATGCGGGAGAAGACTTCATCTGCATTAAGATAACCTTCTACGCTGTCATCATTATGGGTAAGTCCCATAATTTCAATAAGACCAGTTTGATGGCCATAGCTACCCCAATGACAAATTGCGTCGCAAACTGGATGTTCTTTATTAGGATACCATACTTGCGGGCGGCCATTGTTTTCTGTGATCTCGAAGGGAATATTTGTAGTTTCAAGCATAGCGATAAGTTTGTTTACATGGGTAGTCTTAGGGATGCCCCCATGAATAGCTTCAAGTTCAGCGTTTGAATACACGTTTTACTCCTTTCTTCCAATAAAAGGTTAAGTCAAGCCATAGTGCTTGATACCATTTAAGTTTAGAACCCCAGAAAATTTTAACTATCTTTGACGGACGAATCTTGAGAGCCGCAGAGAATGTTGCAGGAGGTTGAATGTTCATGGTATAGTTAGTATCATTCTCTACTACATAAGTTGGTTCATTATCAAATGAAATGCGGATGGGTTTAGTGTCTTCGTCTAGAAGAATCCAGGCTACTTCTTTATTATCAGTTCCCATTTAACTCTCCCTAATTGCGTCTGCATCATTCAAATCAATATCGAAAGAATAGACCATACTATCTGTGGTAGTCACCCTAACATGACTAATTCCTTCTTGGCTTTTAGAAGTGTAAAAAATTAGTAAAATATTTGCTCTTACAAACGCCCAATAATTTCCATGTATGTCTTTAAACTGAGTCATGGATTAGCTCCTTTCTTCGTGTTTACGGGAGAAGCTGATAAGTCTCAGGAATAGCATTGAAGGCATCAATGATACAATCGAGGTCAGTTTGCCGAGACATAGTAGTGAAATAAGGACATTCGTCACCTTTTATCATAGGGCAAGTTTCACCATTACTCAACCCCACTGGCAAAACCAAATTGTGCGGTCATTCCAAGGATTTTCAGTGGGATTAGAATAAGGACAATCTTCTACCTGAGTGGGCATTTTATCAACAAGGATTTTCATATTTTTCTCCTTACTTTTATCTTAATTATATTATAACATAAATTGAAACAAAAGTCAAAAGAAAACGGGAGTCTAGACTCCCGCTTTAAATTCTATATGTGTCTTCATCAGGATAAATCAAAGATATTTCAGCTTCTGGTTTTACAGAAGGTTTGAGTAATGTTGTGTAGCCATACTCTACAAAAATACCATCTGGCATCTGAATAAAAAACTTGTTTTTATCAATTACATGATAAACTATATTTTAGTATTTTGAAGCTCATGTGCCAAATCAAACATTGCCCATTCATCTTTAACACTAAAGAAAGTAAGTTTAGAATTATCCTGCATCGTATATCATCAGCTCCCCATCACTCTGAAACAAGGGTGAAACACCGTTCTCTGTGAATAGATATAACACACCAGTTTCTCTATCTGCGGCAACCACCGATCGGTGCCCGCAGGCCGTTCCTCTGTCTACCTCAATAAACCTCTCTCTGTCCGCAGGAAAGAAAAGATGGGTAGAATGGTGCTGTAACGTAATCATAACTCTCCCCAATACGCCAACAAGGAGAAATGCTACTACGCAGTAACACAGTCGCCGCAAGAAATCCTTAAAAGCCTTCTCTGTCAACACGCCGCATTGCCTCCTTCTTCATTTCCTCAATGTCTCGTGCCGAGAAGTAGTTGACCGTAGAGAACCTGCACTCTTCACCCGCACGATAAGCTCGCATCATCTTGCGAATAACCTCTTCTCTTTCCTCTTGCTCCTGTGCATATCCCAAAAACAGATTATCCATTACAGCTCCTCCTTTTCTACTACGGGGTACTCATTGAGGTCTGCGATGATGCGGTCAGCGGTTGCTTTGCTGACAAACATATCTGTCTCATAGAACTCGGTTATAGAGATGTTTTCAATAGTCTGAGATTCTTCATCGAAAAGCTGTTCAAAAACCTTAGATACTGCTTCCTGATAAGAGGCAGCAGGAGTGAACAAACGATAGATTTCACGAGTATTATCTTCGATAACGCTGATAATAAGATAGTAGACGTTCATAGCTTACTCCTTTACATCAATTTCCTCAAGCGAACAAATGGCAGCAACCCACTCCTCACGCAGAAACTCGTCAACAAGAGACTCGGCTTCCTGCGGGTCCCAATCCTCTTCCTCGCAAATCTGACGAATATACTCCACGCCGCACTGGACGGCGTCAGCTCGCCGCATAAAGTAATCACGATTACCGTCGTCAATATAATAAATAGCATAGATTGTCATTAGTCTACCTCCACTCCATCATATGCAAAGTCACTGTTGTAGCAAGTGAGCAAATCCTCAAATGCCTGCGGCGTCTCGTCGGGGATAATACCCCGCAGTCTATAATAAGCCTCGTATTCTTTATCTTCGACCATAAGGTCGCATTCATATAGTGTGCGTACCTCATAACTCTCAGAATGCTGGCCGCACATTTTGTTTAGGAAGGTTGTGAGATTGGGATAAGTCATGATTTCTTCTTTTGCTTCATCAAAAGCAAAAACATCATAGCCATAATCATATTTGAGTACAAGTGTTTTCATGTCAATCCTCCATCATTTCCTTAGTGACACACATAATCTTGCTGGTGCCTTCGTATGCTTCCCAGCGATTCCACCAGTAATCAATTACTTCCTTTTGTTCTGCGTCATCAGGGAACATTTCCCGCAAGATAAGTTCACCCATGCGGAGCGCATTATTTAGGTTGCGGTAATAGTGGATGCTACCTTCCATCCAGAGTTGATAAAATTCCATGAACTACCTCTCTTTCTATACTTATATTATATCAAAATTTTTAACAAATGTCAAAGAGCAATATAAGTCTTGGTTGCGGTGTCCCATACCTGCGTTGGCGCCACTGCGGCTGCGAGACACCAAAATTTGTGTCCCTGTTCTGCGGCTAGGCGGTTAGGGTAACCCGCAGGGATTGCCATGCGACTAGGATCAATCCAAATTGCGGTTTCATAATTCTCACCCTCAAAACAAGTGTCAATAGTGTATTTACCAACTGTGGTATGGCCAACACCATCTACCTGCTGTAGAGCATCGAGTGCCGCAAGAAGTTCATCCATACCTTCAACTTTGCAGTATTTATTGACGAATTCTTCATAGCCTAGTTCTGCGGCTTCAGCATCGAGGGTTTCAGTAGGAATGCCATCCCACTTGGGAAGAATGCGCGCATATTCCCACTCAGGAGAGGTAACTTCGTAATCATCGTCCTCATCATAGTCATAGACATCATCATTCGCGAACAAGTGAGAATAGGAGTCGATCACTTCGTATGCCATGGTTTCACCGATGTCGTCAACTTCATCGAGGGAGTTAGCCTCAGTGACACAGATGTCATAGATACCATGAAGGCCGCGATAGGTACTTTCATATGCATAAATCACAAATCTCATTTATAGTCTCCTTACCACAGTCGGTCAAAAGAAGTCCATTCAAGAACTATATTGTCTTCATGGACATTTTTCCAGGTTTTATTATCCTTATCCCAAGTTGCTACAGAGTAGTTACCATTTGCAAAATCTACCTCACCTTGTATAACAGGGGCGGTATGAACTACAAATAATTTATCTTTAAACTCATCATAGCAATCTGGAGTTTCCACGCAGGCATCTCTCCAAATGGTTTTCATGTATATTAACTCCTTTTAATCACATAAAATTTCCAAGCTCTTTTAGTGCAGTAAAGAGTTCACTGGCTAAAATCTCGTTGAGTTGAAGATCAATTTTATCTCCATTAAAATTAGTAATAGCGAAATTGTAGATACCATTTTCCTTATTGAGACGGATGTTGGTAGCAGATCTATCATCATCGGAGTCAATACAGCAAACTTTATTAATGGTCAACATATTTATCAATTCCTTTCAGTTGATTTCTTCAACCTGATACCAAGTAGCAAGAGAACGATGAATGTAATAGCGTGTATACGCATCTTCCCAAATAGCTTCTTCAGCCCACTGGATATGTTCTTTAGCCAGCTCATCGCGCACCTGCTCGACATAATAGTCAATAGTGTTATCAAAGATAGCACCCTGCTCAACCAAATTATCATAGAAAGTATCTACAATAATCTGAGCGCGCATATTGGCCATGCCAGGATCACAAACAATAAATGCGGAACGGGTTCGGTCATCAGACCTCAAACCATATTTTACATGATAACGATAATTCATAATTAATTCCTCTCTTTCATTTCTATAATTATTATAACATAAAAATATAAAAAAAACAAGGGTGAGGAAATCACCCTTGAAAACATTATAGACCAAGTTTTGCCATTAACTCTTGAACCTTGCGGCGGTCCTCTTCACTGATTTGTGGCGGGCCTATTTCATTAGAGGCAGGGACAAGCTCTGCCGCAGGTGTTGTGGAAGAGTTCCCAGACCAATCTAGAACAGCAGCTTCCCGCACAAGAGTTTTAGCGCAGGACAAGACAACCTTGATTTCTATTGTTTCCCCTTGTTCTGTTAGAGGGATACGAATTTCTTTATCTGAGTTGTAGAGGAAGGCGTTTGGGAAGATTTCGAGAATTTTTTTAGTTACGAGGGATTTGCTTTCGGCACCCTTAGCAGCCATCGGATTTCATCCTTTCCATTTGTTTAGTAATACCCCTAATGCGGTCGCAGTAAGTGCAGTTATAAGAGGGGCTTTCGCACACTTGTTTACAGTTAAGACGCCTCACCGCGAAATCAGGAGGAAGAAGCTGATTGATAACAGATTCTGCGGCCCGCAGAGAAGGGAGCAGGATCTTGAGATCTCCGCGGAAGGAAGAGTGCGCGTAATGCTGTAGGTTGAAAGGATTTACGCACAGTGCGTCAAAGATACCCTCATACCGGCAGGCATCCTCCGGCCGCACGAACCAAGAGGAAAGATAATAAGAGGTTGGATCTGCGGTGGCGAATAGAAGCACATCAGGAAAAATAGTTTTCCATTGCCGCAAGTCTTCTATTGAAAAGGTTAGTGGAGCTTCAAAACGAACTGCGGCGACTCCTTTGTGTGCGTAGCGATTGGCTTGTTCCCAAGTGGTTGCTGCTTCAAAGAACATAAAGGGGAAGGAGGCTAATTCATTTGAGTAAAGCCCTTCGGGGACTTGGATAATAAAATTATCTAAGTCGAGTTTTCGTAAGCTATCAAAGTCGGGTTCTTGGAAACACATAATGATGCAGGCTTTGTCTCGACCGAATAGATTAACTGCGGTCGCGGCTTCTTCTTCGGAAACACAGATATAGCTTGCGTAGTCTTTGGTATCTTGGAGATGGTCTTTGCGGATGTCGGTGAGGTAAGGGGCAAAGGCGATATAGTCCATAATTACTCCTCTCTAAAGAAAGAACGGGGTCCGAAGACCCCGCCACAATTACGCACGAGCGTACATAGTCTTCTCAGCAGACTTACCCTCGTCATTCTTATAACGCTTCTTGGACTTCACCGCACGCTCAAACTTAACCAGCTTGGTCAGCTTGGGGATCAGCTTGCTCTTGGGCATATCCATACCCAGCTTCTCCAGAATCTCCTCAGCAGACATAGGCTCGTCAGTCAGAACCTCATACACGGCCTCGGTGATCTCATCAGACTCCGCAGCCTTAGCCTCACGACGCTTCTTGTCAGCAGCAGCGCGCTTATCCATAGAGGCAATTTCCTTCTCAGCGAAGGTCTTAATATCCTCGGCAGCCAGAGTGCACTCACCAGTCTCAGCCAGAGTAATCAGACCCTCCAGAACCT
>ERZ1034873.934-NODE-934-length-12312-cov-5.464714_pt1 | contig 12312 bp, 9 predicted proteins | sample MGYA00520689_ERZ1034873 | MGnify/ENA primary metagenome ERZ1034873 (study PRJEB33766, sample SAMN09781722) | gut metagenome | biome: gut microbiome | host: Homo sapiens | place: Madagascar | study: EMG produced TPA metagenomics assembly of the PRJNA485056 data set...
GGATGCCGTCAACAGCTTCCTGTGTCATTTTTCCTTTTTCTACTAATCTTGCATAGCCTTTAGCGATCTTATCTTTTCCGCCTTCAGCCCACTCCTGCTTAATATCGCAAAGTGCAACTTCATATCCTTCAACCTGGGCAAATGCTTTTGCAATACCCTGTCCCATTGTTCCTGCTCCAATAACGCCTACCTTCATGATAGTCCTCCTTAAATAAAATATGTTATATTTTAAACCCATAAGACCCGAGAAACATATGCTTCCCGGGTATTATGATTAAGAAACAAATTAGTCTCTCTCTACGATTGTAGAGCAGCCCATTCCTCCACCGATACACAGTGTAGCAAGACCTCTCTTAGAATCTCTCTTCTGCATCTCATGTAATAATGTTACTAAGATACGGCATCCAGATGCTCCAACCGGATGTCCAAGTGCGATTGCGCCACCATTTACGTTAACTTTAGACATATCGAACTTCAGATCTCTTGCAACTGCGATAGACTGTGCTGCGAAAGCTTCGTTTGCTTCGATTAAGTCCATATCGTCGATAGAAAGACCTGTCTTAGCTAATACTTTCTTTGTAGAAGCAACCGGTCCAACACCCATGATCTCTGGCTCAACTCCGCCAAGTGCTCCAGCTACCCATGTAGCCATTGGTGTTACACCAAGTTCTTTTGCTTTTTCTTCGCTCATAACAACAACTGCAGCTGCACCATCGTTGATACCGGAAGCGTTACCAGCTGTTACTAATCCGCCTTCCTTACCGGAACAGCATCTTAATTTGCTTAAGGACTCTGCTGTTGTTCCCGGACGAGGGCCTTCGTCTGTTACGAAGTCAACGATCTCTTTCTTAACCTTAACAGGTACCGGAACGATCTCATCCTTGAACTTGCCATCAGCGATTGCCTTCTCACATTTCTGCTGGCTGTTTGCTGAGAACTCGTCTAACTCTTCTCTTGTAATGCCATATTTATCACATACGTTCTCTGCTGTGATCATCATGTGGTAATGATTGAATGCATCTGTTAATGCATCATTTACCATTGTATCGATGATTGTTGCATTGTTCATACGATATCCAAAACGAGCTTTTGTCATAGCATATGGAGCCATGGACATATTTTCCATACCACCTGCAACTACGATATCAGCTTCACCAGCCATGATCATAGTAGCTGCGTCATTGACACATTTCAGACCTGATCCACATACAACGTTCAGTGTGATTGCCGGAACTTCGATTGGTAAACCAGCCTTAATGGAAGCCTGACGTGCAACGTTCTGTCCCTGTGCAGCCTGGATAACACAACCCATCTTTACTTCATCAACAAGTTCTGGTGCTACACCAGCTCTGTTTAATGCTTCTTTGATTACGATTGCGCCTAAATCTGCTGCTGGAGTATTGCTTAATGCTCCACCCATTTTTCCGATTGCTGTACGGCATGCGCCAGCTAAAACAACTTTCTTTGCCATTGTCTCGTCTCCTTCTTAAAATAGATTTGTTTTTTACATGTGTTAATTTTTTAACAATCTTTTGTAAAAAAAATAAAAGAACGCCATCTCTGGCTCTTTGCGATGACTTAATGTTACCATATTCATCCTCTTTTTGCAACAAGAATCTTGCGAATATCTTTGAATTTTCTGTGAATCTGTGCAAAACCGATTTTATTTTTCACTTTCTTCGAAAAACACCGGGGAAGTCTTCTTATTAAGAACTTCCCGGCTTTTCTAAAACATCATTTGATACCCGGATTTTAATAAAAAACATGGTTTCCGATCACAGTGCCCTCGATCAGACCGGTATTTCTGCGGAAATACAGCGCACTGATCGTCCGCCTGCCACCTAACACTTCTTTTGCAGCCTGTACACTTGCTGATCCCGCACCCTTAGCAAGAACATTGGCAAAACGTCCGCTTGCCACCGGTGAAAACTGACCGCTCTGGTAGATGACACCTACCACGGAATTCGGGAAACTGCCACTTGCCACACGGTTTAGTACAACACTTCCTACCGCAAGCATTCCGTCATAACTCTCACCACCCGCTTCACATTCGATCAGTGCTGCAAGCAGTGCCTCATCACCGGCTGCCGGCTTGACCGTCGTCTGCGCGATCTTTGCCTTTTCCGCCTCTTCCTGTCTGCGGATCTCTGCAAGACGTGCTGCATCCTCTTTTGCTTTCTGCTGCTCTAGTTCTTCTTCGTATGCCTGCTGCTTCTCGATCTGGGCATTGTAGTCTGAGATTGCTGCTTCGGCATCGGTCATTTTCTGTTCTGCCTTTTTAATCTTCTCCTGCTTGTCACTTACAAGTGTCTGTACCTGATCTTCCTTATCCTGCATCTGCCCCTGTAAGTCCGTCAGTTTTTCCCGCTCAGCCACCAGATTTTCCTTTTCCTGTTTGATCGTTGCAAGTGTATTCTGATATTCATCTAACATGTTGCGGTCGTATTCCGTGATCGCCTGCACATATTCTGTCCGGTTTAAAAAATCTGAAAAGGACTCTGCCTGAAACAGAATCGAAAGCATCGACTCCTGGCTGTGTTCATAGCTGTACTGAATCCGCTTTTTCATATCTTCATATTGCTTGTCACACTTTTTCTGCTGCTTTTTGATCTCTGCTTCCTTCTTACTGATATTTTCATTCTGCGCATCGATCTGCTGCTGCAGTTCGTCCAACGAATCGCTGATCTGCTGTAATTCATCATTCAGTCCGGCTAGTTCCCCGCTCAGCCCTGTTTTATAATTCTTGATATCCGATAACTCACCCTGTTTTTCTTCTTTTTCACGGTTCAGCCTGTCGATCTCCGAAGATGCCTGATCTAGCTTCTCCTGCGTCGTCTCGCCATAGACCGCTGCTGATATGGCAAAAAGAAAACACAGCAGACATGCAACTGCCTGTTTTATATAACGGGATCTCTGTTTCATCTCTGTGTAAATCTCCATTTCCGTTGTGATATAACTCCTGTCTGTCTCATACTAGCATGTTGTCCTTCACTCGTCAAACCCCGCCTACAGTTCACGCATCAAGCCACATGCAGATAACCTGCATGCTCGCATGCAAAGGGATCTGCATGTAGCTTGATGAGGTGAGCGCATTCTTATGAGCAAAAGTAGTAGCGCAGCTACGGAGAAGCCCTGTAGGGGCGTTTTGCGAATCGCGCTCGTGAACTGTAGCCTGTTTTCTCTGCGAAAATAACAGCGCAGCTACGGAGAAGCCACGCAGGGGCGTTTTGCGAATCGTGCCCATGAACCATTTTTCTCTGCAAATCCGTCTATATCTTCTATATCTATATCGTGACATAGGAAACACGTTGTGCTATACTATAGTTAGATTTTTTAGGAGGTGACTGGGATGCGATTTGTTAAAACATGTGACCTAAAGCCCGGAATGCGTCTGGCCAAACCTATTTATAATAAGCTTGGAGTTCTTCTGTATGAACGAGATACGAAGCTGAATGCCCAGGGTATTGAAAGTATTAAGAATTTTGAACTGATCGGCATCTATATCCTTGAGCCTGCCGAGCCAGTTCCGCCTCTTTCGGAGGAAGATATTGCTTTCGAACAGTTCCAGACGATTACTATGTTCCAGCTCCGCACCTGCATGGAACAGATCCGTGATGGCGAAAAGCCGGATCAGCTCTATGAACTGGTGCAGCAGATCATGAAAAATTATGGTTCGTTAGATCATAAGCTCAACTTCACGCAGAACCTGCGCAGCGCAAATGATTTCATCTATAAGCATTCGATCAGTACTGCGATTTTAACCGCTATGATCTCCCATGTGATGAACTTAACATACGAGGTACAGGCTGCCGCAGTCAGTGCCGCCCTGCTCTATGATATCGGATACCTGTATGTGCCACAGGAGGTTCTTGAAAAAGGCAGACAGACTACGACCGCAGACCATGCGATTATACAGGAATGCCGGAAGATGGGACTCGAAAAATTAAAACCGGAGGGTGAGAGTTTCCTAGATGCCCAGACTCTTAAGATCATCGAGCAGGCAATTACCCTTACCGATGTCACAAAGTCCGGTCAGGAAGTGTCCGGGACATTTGGAAATGGTGCACAGATCCTTAAGGTTGCCGATGCCTTTGACCGTATGACGGCAATGGATCTTGATGAAGAGCCGGTTTCAGAGATTGCAGCGATCCGGTATCTGTTCGAATATCCGCAACGCTACAATCCAAAGGTAGTCAATGCCTTATCCAGAAGCATCCACATCCTTCCAACCGGCAGTTGTGTAGAGCTTTCGACAAATGAAAAGGCAATGGTTCTTATGGATAACCCGGATAACTTTATGCAGCCACTCGTTTTGAGCTTCCGTGATAATCAGGTCTATGACCTGCGCGATCCAAAGGTATTTGCTGAATTGCAGGTCACAGATACCATGAAGACCATGGATAACCGGATCGTCATCGACAAGCAGGCATTGAAGCAGTTCTATGCAGATTCAAATCTAAAGCAGATGGCTGATAACTTCCGTGAAAAGCGGGCAGATCTCATCAAAAAAGGACGATACGAGGATGTACCTGCTTCCACAGTCCACACCGGTATCGCCCAGCTTGAGCACACAGGTCCTACCTATGCCCCGAAAAAGACGGCAGCTCCTGCTCCAAAACGCATGAAGTTAAAGTAATCTACTTTTGTTTGTCTATTATTGTATGATACATATCAGGTCGTCTGTCACGGAATAATCCCCATGACAGGCGATTTTTTTCGATCCCTGCAAAGTCATATTCCGCAGTCAGAATGCCTTCCATATCGCGTGAAGCAGATGCCAGAAGTTCTCCTGTCTCGTCCGTTAAAAAGGATGATCCATAAAAAGTCAGTACTGAAGACTGTCCGGCATTTTCTTCACAAGGCTCCACCGTCTCTGTTCCGATCCGGTTTGCAGCCACAACCGGCACCAGATTGGCAGCCGCATGCCCCTGCATGCAGCGTCTCCAGTGCGGCATACTATCACAGTCTAATACCGGTTCTGAACCAATAGCTGTCGGATACAGGATGACCTCTGCTCCCATAAGTGCCAGACAACGCGCTGTTTCCGGGAACCACTGATCCCAGCAGATGCCAACGCCAACTTTTCCATACCTTGTATCAAACACCTGAAATCCACTGTCTCCCGGTGTAAAATAGAACTTTTCCTGATAAAAATGATCATCCGGAATATGGGTCTTACGATATACTCCGAGTACTGCTGCGTCCGCATCCACACATGCAACCGAATTAAACAGCACATTTCCTGCTTTTTCAAAAAAACTGACCGGAAGTACAACAGAAAGCTCCTTTGCCAGACGCTTTGCCATTAACACTGCCGGATGTTCATCTACCGGCTTTGCATACGCATAGAATTCATACTGTCTCTGCTGGCAGAAATATTCACGTTCAAACAATTCCGGAAGTAATATGATCTTCGCCCCTTTTTTGGCCGCCTCTCTTACAAAATGCTCTGCCTTTTTCAGATTCTCTTCGATCTTACGGCTGCACTGCATCTGCACTGCTGCAACTATAACTTTTCTTGTTTTCTCTTTTTGTTCCATCTCTTCTTCCATAAATTCCATCGATAAACTTCCGCTCCTTTTCTGTGATCTCTTTTCCATGATGTATCTGATCTCTGATCTGTCAGCTATTGCTCCATATACCGTTCATGTACTGATAGGCTGTCCTTTCTTCCAGCCGGGATCTGCTGGGTAATACAGTGAATATTTCCACCGCCTAAGAGAATATCTCTTGCATAGACCGGAATGATCTCCCGCTCCGGGCAAAGGTCTCGGAGAATATCTGCCGCCTGTCTGTCACTTGCTTCATTTTCTCCACCAAAGGCCGGCATCACAACTGCTTTATTTGAAAAATAAAAGTTCACATAAGAGGCAGCCAGCCGCTCGCCTGCTTCTCTTACGTCCTCACCATCTTCAAAGATATAGCCTTCTAATTCTTCCGTCCGGACACAGACCGGATGCTGTGGTATCGGAAGATGATGGATCTTAAGTTTTCTGCCCTTCGCATCCACAGCCTGTTCTAAGAACTGCTGCGTGGCATGGGAAAGTGCATACTGCGGATCATTTACATCATCGGTCCATGCCAGTACCACTTCCCCCGGCCGGAGAAAAGCACACACATTGTCGACATGTTCATCCGTCTCATCGAGATAGATTCCTCTTGGCAGCCAGAGTACCTGCTTTGCACCAAGATAATCCTTTAACTTCTGTGTGATCTGTTCCCTGGTAAGACCCGGATTTCTTCCCGGACTACGCAGACAGGCTTCGGTAACAAGAACCGTTCCCTCTCCATCACTGTGAATTGATCCACCCTCTAAGACAAAGGGCGCCGCATCGTAACAGGTATATCCGTATTTTTCTGCAAAATATCCTGCAAACTGATTATCCTTTTCCCAGTCTGCATACAAGCCGTTATATGCACCTCCCCATGCATTGAACTCCCAGTTTACACAGCGCACCTGATGTTCCCGGCCGGTAAGAAATGTCGGTGCAATGTCTCTCGCCCATGCATCGTCTGTTTCACATAAAAACAGTTCCACATTATCTATATTCTGTAACATGCTCTCTGCGGATTCCATATCCTCTGCCCTGACACCCACATAGACCTTTTCACTTTTTGCAATGGCCGCAATCACACGGACAAATGCCTTTCTTGCTGCAACCGCACCATGCGGCCAGGAACCGGGCCGGTAAGGCCATAGCATAATACAACCCGCATGCGTTTCAAATTCTCCCGGCATGAAAAATCCATCCTCTGCCGGCTTTCTATCTACGATCAATGCCATCCTTTTCTCCTAATCAGATTCCTTCCTATGAATTTTCTTTTGCATCCGGTATCTTATGACAGACGTGTTTTAAAATCCTCATATCCGAACCGCCGGATGACCCGGAGCGTGCCATCTTCTTCTAACAGATCGATATCCGGCAGCGGAATTCCGTTAAAGGTATTGTTTTTTACCATGGAATAAATTGCCATATCTTCAAAAACAAGCCGGTCTCCTACCTTGATCTGATGCGTAAAGCTGTAATCTCCGATTACATCTCCTGCAAGACAGGTCATAGAAGACAGACGGTAAGAATAGGGCTTTTCCCCATCCGGATACCCACCCTGAAGCGGCGGGCGGTATGGCATCTCTAATACATCCGGCATGTGGCAGGCAGCGGATGCATCGAGGATCAGGATCTGTTTTTCATTTTTTACAATATCCATAACCTCAGTGACCAGATAGCCGGCATTTAAAGCGATCGCTTCTCCCGGCTCTAAATACACCTCGACCTGATACTTTTCCCGTATCCGCCGGATCAGATCTACCAGCCTTTCCCGGTCATAATCTGCTCTTGTAATATGGTGACCACCACCCATATTTAACCACTTCACATGAGACAGATATCTGCCAAACTTCTCTTCAAATGCAGCAAAAGTTGTGATAAGATCATCCACATTCTGCTCACAAAGCGTATGAAAATGCAGCCCTTCGATATCAGAATCTGCGCTAAGAAGCAGCTCCTCTTCAAATTCACTGATCGTCACCCCAAGTCTCGAACCCGGTGCACACGGATCATAGACCGCATGTCCTTCCTGTGTCGAGCACTCCGGATTTACCCGGATTCCGATACTGACATCCGGACACAGCGCATGATACTTCTTATACTGCGCAAAGGAATTAAAGATCAGATGGTCACAGATCTGATTCAGTTCCCGGATATCTGCTTCCTTATAGGCTGGTGCAAATACATGATTCTCTTTTCCCATCTCTTCCCTGCCAAGCCTTGCCTCATACAGCCCGCTTGCCGTTGTACCGCTGATATACTGCCCGATCAACGGATAGAGGGCATACATGGAAAAAGCCTTCTGTGCCAGCAAAATATGACACCCGGATGCTTCTTCCACCTCATGCAGGATACGAAGATTCTCCTTTAGTTTCTTTTTATCCACCACATAACACGGTGTCTGTACCGATTGTACAATCTTTTCTTCCACGTTTTCTCCCTTACTCTACGATCTGCGGATGCTCATCAACCACCCACGGAAGTCCGAACTTATTTAGCATATCCATATATGGATCCGGATCAAATTCTTCAACGGTAAAGACACCCGGCTTCTTCCAGGTCTTGTTTACAACAAGTGCAGAACCGATCATCGCCGGAACACCTGTGGTATAAGAGATTGCCTGTGAGCCGACCTCCTTATAACATTCCTGATGGTCACACACATTGTAGATGTAGATTGTTTTTTCTTTTCCGTCCTTTTTGCCGGTAAAAATACAGCCGATATTCGTCTTACCAACGGTTCTTGGTCCAAGGGATGCCGGATCCGGTAACAGTGTCTTTAAAAACTGGATCGGAACGATCTCATGTCCTTCATGCATCACCGGTGTGGTGGAAAGCATTCCGACATTCTCCAAGCATTTCATATGGGTCAGATAGCTCTGTCCGAAGGTCATAAAGAAACGGATCCGCTTTACACCCGGAATATTTTTAGCAAGGGACTCAATCTCCTCGTGGTGTAACAGGTACATATCCTTTTTGCCAACCTGTGGGAAATCATACTCTCTTTTGATAGACATCGGCTCTACTTCTACCCAGTGTCCGTTTTCCCAGTAAGAACCATTGGCCGATACTTCACGCAGATTGATCTCCGGGTTAAAGTTTGTTGCAAACGGATATCCATGATCGCCGCCATTACAATCCAAAATATCGATTGTATCAATCTCATCAAAATAATGCTTTAAGGCATAGGCAGTAAATACACTGGTAACACCCGGATCAAATCCGGTTCCAAGCAGTGCCATGATTCCCGCTTCCTTGAACTTCTCCTGATATGCCCACTGCCACGAATAATCAAAATATGCCGTAAATCCAAGTTCCCTGCAACGCTTATCATAGGCTGCACGCCATTCCGGCTCCTCAATGTCTTCCGGCTCATAATTCGCAGTATCGATATAATCCACCTTGCATTCCAGACAAGCATCCATGATCGTTAAATCCTGATACGGAAGTGCCACATTTAAAACTGCATCCGGCTGGTATTCTTTGATCAGCTTCACCAGTTCATCCTTATTGTCTGCATCGACTTTTGCAGTTGTGATCACGGTTTTGGTCTTTCCTTCTAATTCCTTTTTGACTGCATCACATTTTTCCTTTGTTCTGCTTGCAATACAGATCTCTTCAAACACCTCACTGTTTTGACAGCACTTATGGATTGCTACTCCTGCTACTCCACCACATCCGATAATTAATAATTTTCCCATGTCTGTAAACCTCACCTTTCTCGTTATATACCAAAAATATTTTGCGGTTCTATAAGCTGCTCCTGCTTTTTCGTATGCAGCTTTAATCCTCTTCTTCTTTTAACAGATCCTCTACATACTTCGGCAGCATAAATGCTCCCTTATGCAGATTGGTCGTATAATACCAGGTCTGTATGCCGCGCGCATTCCATCGTTCTTCGTCCAGATCGCGCAGCGGATGATACTTTTTCGATAAAAATCCAAACAGCCAGTAGCCGGACGAACAGGTCGGTATATGTGCCTGATATACTTTACTGATCGGGAAGCTGTGGCTCGCCTTACGATGCATTGCACGGCAGGATTCCTCATCCTCATCATAAAACGGGCTTCCGTGCTGGTAAACCATCATCCCGTCTTCCCGCAATGCCCGGTAACAGTTTCCATAGAATTCCTTGGTAAACAGCCCTGCGGTATGACCGAGCGGATCGATCGCATCGTTGATGATCAGATCGTATTCCTCATGCCTGTTACGCAAAAAACGCAGTCCATCGTGATTGTATACCGTCACCCTTGGATCATCAAGTCCACAGGCATTGTCCGGGAAATATTCCTTGCATACCTGTACAAAGACCTCATCCGGTTCTACCACATCGATCTGCCTGATCTCTGTATAATGGCCAAGTTCCCTGGCAACACCGCCATCTCCGCCACCGATCACAAGTACCTTCTCTACCTTCGGATGCACTGCCATCGGCACATGCACGATCATTTCATCGTAGGTAAATTCATCTTTTTCCGAAAAAACAATGCTTCCGTCCGAGCTTATAAACCTGCCAAATTCCTCTGATTCAAAGACATCTAAACGCTGATACTCGGTCTGCTCACCAAACAGCTGTTTTTCCACCTTGACTGACACCTTTACCTTATCGGTATGATAATCCGAAAACCATAATTCCATCTGTTACTCCCTCCAGACAACCTTTAATTCTTCCAGATAGGGATCTTCCATTCCCTGCATGGAACAGCCCTTTTCCTTTGCATACATGATATAGTCGATAATCTCACGCGTGATCAGCTCTCCCGGTGCAAGGATCGGTATCCCCGGCGGATAACACATCACAGACTCACCACAGATACACCCTTCCGTCTCCCGGATCGGCATGGAAATCTTTTTCTCATAAAATGCCTTCTGTGGAGAAATGCACACCTTCGGTGTGATATATTCCGTTTCTAACATTTTCGAGGAATCCTTCGCGTAAAGCCGCTTGACATCTGCAAGTGCTCCAACCAGACGCTCGATATCCTGTATCCGGTCTCCGATCGATATGTATGCAAGGATATTTGCAATATCTCCGAATTCGATCTGTATATCATATTCATCCCGCAGCAGATCATAGACTTCAATTCCCGCAAGCCCGATGTCCCTTGTATACACTGAAAGCTTGGTTACATCAAAATCATACACACTTTTTCCATTGATCAGTTCCCTGCCATATGCATAATAGCCACCGATCTGATTGATCTCTTCCCTTGCATACTCTGCCATCTCCTGCACCTTCGCAAAAGACGCTTCCCCACGGAGCGCCAGGTTTCTTCTTGAAATATCAAGGCTCGATAGCAGCAGATAGGAAGCGCTTGTCGTCTGTGTCAGGTTAATGATCTGGCTGACATATTCCCAGTTCACGGTTTTATTTATCAGAAGTAAGGAACTCTGTGTCAGACTTCCTCCGGACTTATGCATGGATACCGAAGCCATGTCCGCGCCCGCCTTCATCGCATTGACCGGCAGACTTTTTCCAAAGTAAAGATGTGTTCCATGTGCTTCATCCACCAGTACCAGCATATGATGTTCATGTGCCAGCTTTACGATTCCTCGCAGGTCGGAGCAGATTCCATAATAGGTCGGATTGTTTACAAACACACAGACAGCATCCGGATTCTCCTGGATCGTCCGCTCTACCTCCTCTAATTCCATGCCAAGTGAAATGCCAAGTCTGTCATCGACCTTCGGATTCACATAAACCGGAATTGCCCCGCAAAGAACCAGTGCATTGATTACACTCTTATGTACATTACGCGGCAGAATGATCTTATCTCCCGCCTTACATGCGGAAAGCACCATGCTCTGCACCGAGGAGGTTGTCCCACCGACCATAAAAAAGGCATGATCCGCGCCAAATGCTTCTGCCGCAAGCTCTTCTGCTTCTTTGATCACAGACATTGGATGACAGAGATTATCCAACGGCTTCATAGAATTGACATCTAAGCTGACACAGGCTTCCCCTAACAGTTCCCGCAGTTCCGGATTGCCGCGTCCACGCTTATGCCCCGGCACATCAAATGGGACGACTCTCTTTTTCCGTAATTTTTCCAACGCTTCGTATACCGGAGCATGCTTTTGCGCTTCTAAGTTCATATGAATCCTCATTTCTGCGCACGTTTTTGCGCTGTGCACAATAAAGTGCACCTAGCGGATTTGTGTCAAGTGCGCGCAGACACAAATCCCGTGTGTGAAAAATCATATTTTTCACACTATTTCATTTAATTCTCCACTCTGCGAGGTGCGCATCCTGGCAATCAAGCATGTATGATTGTATTGCTTGCTTTTGCTGTATAGGGAATTTCCTATACAGCAAAAAAGACAGGCGATCTTCATCACCTGCCTGTGTCTTTCTCTAGCTTTTATCCGAAAACAGAATTTTCTTCTCTTCTATCTCTTATCTGCAAAAACTATTCCGAGCTTATACAGCAAATAAATATGCTACTCTTATTGACCGTTTCACAAGTGATGTGGCGCTTTCTTCGATTATGAAGTAATCATCTTATAAAATTCGAGTACTGAACTCAATCAATAATGTGGCCTTTCGCCACCCGCGGCAGTTGCCCCGCCTGTCCGTATGGGCTTAACCATAAAAATGGTGGGCAATATTTGCATGAATAAGTGGAATTCATATCTTCGCTTTTGCATTCATGTAAATTGAGGATAGCATATTTTATTTACAAATGCAATACTACGAATATAGTATTTTAAACATAAAATTTTCTAAAGTTAATTCCACCATCCTGAACGCGTTGTTCAGTGC
>ERZ1034873.936-NODE-936-length-12297-cov-5.907531_pt1 | contig 12297 bp, 8 predicted proteins | sample MGYA00520689_ERZ1034873 | MGnify/ENA primary metagenome ERZ1034873 (study PRJEB33766, sample SAMN09781722) | gut metagenome | biome: gut microbiome | host: Homo sapiens | place: Madagascar | study: EMG produced TPA metagenomics assembly of the PRJNA485056 data set...
TCTTTCTCAAGCTCTTTGTATACAGCGAATACACTTGAAGGAGGTGTATCCTTGGAACCTAATCCGTAACGTCCGCCTGTCAGGACAACAGTGTCGAGACCAGCCTCACGGAGTGTGGTTGCAACATCAAGGTATAACGGATCACCAAGTGCGCCCGGCTCCTTTGTTCTGTCAAGAACAGCAACCTTCTTAGCTGTCTTAGGAAGAGCCTTTAAAAATGCCTCGGATACCCACGGACGATACAGACGAACCTTTACAAGTCCGACCTTCTCACCCTTAGCGGTTAAGTAGTCGATTACCTCTTCAGCTACGTCGTTGATGGAACCCATAGCTACGATAACGCGCTCTGCGTCCGGTGCTCCGTAGTAGTTGAACAGATCATAGTTTGTGCCAAGCTTCTCGTTGACTTTCTTCATGTACTTCTCAACGATTGCCGGGAGTTCATTGTAAGCTGTGTTGCAAGCCTCACGATGCTGGAAGAAAACATCTCCGTTCTCGTGGGAACCACGCATAGCCGGATGCTCCGGATTCAGTGCATGTGCACGGAACTCTGCAACTGCATCCATGTTGCACATCTCTTTGAGATCTGCATAATCCCACTTCTCGATCTTCTGGATCTCATGGGAAGTACGGAATCCGTCGAAGAAGTTGATGAACGGAACCTTACCCTCGATTGTAGCAAGATGAGCTACCGGGCTTAAGTCCATAACTTCCTGCGGGTTGGTCTCGCACAGCATAGCGAAACCGGTCTGACGACAGGCGTAAACATCGCTGTGATCACCAAAAATATTTAAAGACTGGGTAGCTACGGTACGCGCGGATACGTCGAATACACAAGGAAGCTGCTCGCCTGCGATTTTGTACATGTTCGGGATCATAAGTAACAGACCCTGAGATGCTGTAAAGGTTGTGGTCAGCGCACCTGCTGCAAGGGAACCGTGTACGGCACCTGCTGCACCTGCCTCAGACTCCATCTCTACGACTTTGACCTGATTGCCAAAAATATTCTCCTGTCCTGCTGCAGACCACTGATCTACGGTATCTGCCATCGGGCTGGAAGGTGTAATTGGGTAAATAGCTGCAACATCTGTAAACGCATAAGCTACGTGAGCTGCCGCTGTATTACCGTCCATTGACTGTTTTGCTCTGGACATTATTATTCCTCCTTAAATTAAAATAGAGTGTCATATTCCGACTTAAGACTAATTTTAGCATTTAATTTGTCGATTGTAAAGGTTTCAGACTGTACGAAAACGTGTGCAATCTACATTTGTCATGTTCTGTTTGTCCCCGTTCAGATATACTTTTTTTCAAACTCCTCCAGGGGCAGCGGGCGGTCAAAATAATAGCCCTGACCGTAGTTAAAACCGCACTCCATCAAAAACGTCCGCTGCTGCTCCTCCTCAATTCCCTCAAAAATCACCTCCTCCTTTGCCGACTGGATGAACTGCCCCATCTGATAGACAAAAGCACTCTGTCCGTTCTGGTGGATTTTGTCTGTAAAGCTCTTGTCGATCTTCACTACATTCGCCGGGATTTCCAACAGCACGCTCAGCGACGAGTAGCCGGTTCCAAAATCATCGATGGCGATGCGGTAGCCGAGTTTGCCAAGTCTGGTAAGACACGCCTTTAAGCTGTCTAACTTCTCCACAATCACACTCTCCGTCACCTCGATCTCTATGTAGCACGGATCAATCCCGTACCGCTGCAGGGTATTCTGCAGGCGCTCGATAAAATCATCGCCGCCGTTCTCAAAATTTCTCCTGGAAAAATTGGTGGAGATCGTAAACAGTTCTCTTCCGGAATCCCTCCAGCGGCGCATTGCCCGAAGCAGCTGTTCCAGAATATAAAAATCCAGATCCACGATATAGCCTATATTTTCCAGTGCAGGGATAAACCGTGCGGGAGACAGAATCTCGCCGGATTCCAGACGCCAGCGTGCAAGCGCCTCGGCGCCGTAGACCCGCTCCTCGCGGAGCAGGAACTTCGGCTGTAAATATACCTCGAACTCGCCCCGCTGCAGTGCCGCGTAAAATCTTCCGGTAATCCGGATTCCCTCATCACGTTTTTTCCTCATGTCATCCCGGTAAACGACCGCTCCCACATTCTGCTCCTTGGCAAGCTTTCGTGCCAGATTGGCTCCCTCCAGTATCTTCTCAAACGTCTCTTCCCCGTCATCGATAAAGCAGATTCCAGCCGAAAGCTGCATGGCTCCCGCCGGATAGCGGATCTTTAACTGTTCGCCAAACATCTGATCCTCTCTCTCCACAAGCCCCAGAATGTTCTTTTTGTCCGTTCCTCTGACCAGCTCAATGAAATAATCCGAATACATTCTACAGGCCTCCACGACATGGGACTCGCTGCGGATCAACGCTGCAAGCTCCTGCAGAATACTGTCGCCGGCCTCCTGTCCATAATTTTCATTTACATAGGCAAAGTTGTTCACGTCCAGATTTACCAGCGCGTACACCATGTTCTCATCCTGCGCAAGCCCACCGCTCTTTAATTTTTTCCGGATCAGCCTGCGGAATGTGTCCAGATTATACAGTTCCGTCAGCATATCCTGATTCTGCAGATGCCGTATCTCTGCCTGGTCATCGCTCTGCCTGCTGCGAAGGGAGACAAATACAGCAACCACCCGCGCGAGTTCACTGAGCATCCCTGCTTCCTCTTTGGAAAATCCCTCTGCATTGCTGCTTCCCACACACAGGCAGCCACTTCTGTTACCGGAAAATTCAAACTTTACATTTCCACAGTTTTTGATGGAAGTTCCATGATATTTCTCCGCCCCCAACTGGGGAACCTCCGTTAATATATCTTCCGTTGGCGTCGAGACAAAACGCCCGATTTCCGCCTCCCGGAACACTGTAACCGATTGTGGGAATACCTGTTGTTCCACCCGGCTGCCATCCCGGTTCCAGTAATTCATCAACACCATTTCCTGCTGTTCTTCCCGGTACTCAAACACCATGGCAAAGCCCAGCCCGTATTTTTTCCCAATCTGTTCGATCAATACGTTTAATGATCCGTTGATATCTTTCGCATGCGAGAGAAGGCTGAACGCAAAATTCAGGAACTCTTTATCCACCTTCTGCCCGCTTTCCGGAGCATATTCAATCCTGTCGCGCCTGCGCTCCCGCTCTGCTCCCTCTTGCTGCTTTTTGCCCGCAAACGAATAGTGGTCTTTTCCTTCCCGCTTCGTGGCATACATCGCCCGGTCAGCCATCGCAAACAGGGTCTCATAGTCTCTTCCATCCTCACCGTATACCGCCATGCCTATACTGAGCGTCACCTCAACGATGGCATCATCGCCGATCAGCTTTTTTCTTGCTTCCCGTCCCAGCGCCGCGGCGCGCGCTTTTGCCTCCTCCGGCGTCGCATCCCGCATCAGCGCCAGAAATTCATCTCCTCCGACTCTTGCGGTGACATCTGTCTCCTGAAACCGGCTTTGCATCACACCGGCAATATCAGTAATTACCGTATCTCCGACGGTATGCCCGAATGTATCGTTGATCCGCTTAAAATTATCAATATCGATCAGGAACAGCACATGCTGTTTTTCCGGCTCACTTTTTAAAATCCGTTCTACCTCTCCGGATGCCGCCACCTTATTATAAAGCCTTGTCAGCGGGTCGCGCTTCGCCTCCTCCGACAGTTCCTCCTGAATCTTTCGGTCAGAGCTGACATCGTAGCTGCGTCCGATGATGCGGATAATCTGTCCGTTGTCCCCGACAATGCTCCGGTAAATCGTCCGGTACCACACATATACAGGTTCCTCCCCGGCAGCCGCCACATTCATCCGGTAATCAATACTTCCTGTCCGCACATCCCTGCTGGCTGCCTCCAGCACCCGGGCATACGCGGCACGATCCTCCTCGCAGATATCCGCGAGCATCTCCTCATAGCCCATATATCTGCGCCCTGCCGTTCCCGGCTGCCCGTTCCCGCGATATTTGCGCGGCACCCTGAAACGCCGCTGTGCAACGTCGTACTCTAGCGGGAATTCATCGGTGACCTCTTCTAACATGCTGTACTGCTCCTCCATCAGGCGCAGTTCTTCCTCCAGATTCTTCCGCTTGTCTATGTTCCAGCTTACCAGGATATAGTAAGGCACCGCGTCCCGGTAATAATACAGTCTGCACCGCATCAGTTCCCAGCAGACGCCGCCGCTCTTCGTGCGGATGCGCAGTTCAATCTCCTCCGTGGTTCTTAGTTCCCGGCACACTTCGATGGCATCCTCGAACACACCGGTATCGTCCCGGTACAAATACTCCACAAACGGCGTATTTCCGGTCAGTTCCTCCCTGTCATACCCCTCTGCATGCAAAAATTCCCGGTTCACCATCTCAATATACAGCTCATTCCCGCCGCGGACTACCGCTATTCCGACCGGCATCTCGCCGATCAGATCTTTTCTCTGCCCCCGCTCCATGTCTATTGTATTTATTTGCGTATCCCCATACTCCATAAAATCAATCTCCTGAGATGCAATTTCCTCTGTCATACTTAAGATAACTCCGATTGCCTTCCCGTACATTATATCAAATTTTTAACGAAATCCAAACAATTTGTCACAGCGTGAAAGCCCTTTTTAATAAGAAGTTCCGGTTGCATTTCTCCGTATTTTTTAGTATGATACGAATTGGTGCAATAAAAGCAGGTGATTTACAAGAAAAGTTAGGAGAACATAAATATGATCAGTACAAGCAACATCACTTTACGAATCGGAAAAAAAGCTCTCTTTGAAGATGTCAACATCAAATTCACAGAGGGCTGCTGCTACGGTCTGATCGGTGCAAACGGCGCCGGAAAATCTACGTTCCTCAAGATTCTGTCCGGCCAGCTTGAACCGACGAGCGGAGAAGTTATCATCACGCCGGGTCAGCGTCTTTCCTTTTTGCAGCAGGATCATTTTAAATATGACGAGTACACGGTACTCGATACCGTTATCATGGGCAACAAGCGTCTCTACGATATCATGAAAGAAAAAGACGCGATCTACATGAAAGAGGATTTCACGGACGAGGACGGTATCCGCGCCAGTGAACTTGAAGCAGAATTCGCAGATATGGACGGTTGGAATGCCGAATCCGATGCAGCCACCATGTTAAATGGTCTTGGCATCCCGACGGAGGATCACTACACACTCATGGCGGATATGCCAAGTGCCTTAAAGGTCAAGGTTCTCCTTGCACAGGCGCTCTTCGGCAACCCGGACATTCTTCTTTTGGATGAGCCGACCAACCATCTGGATCTCGATGCGATCAGCTGGTTAGAAGAATTCTTAATCAACTTTGAGAACACGGTCATCGTTGTTTCCCACGACCGCTACTTCTTAAACAAAGTCTGCACAAACATTGCAGATATCGACTACGGAAAGATCCAGCTCTACGCCGGCAACTATGATTTCTGGTATGAGTCCAGCCAGCTTCTCGTAAAGCAGATGAAGGAAGCCAACAAGAAAAAAGAGGAGAAGATCAAGGAGCTGCAGGAATTCATCTCCCGTTTCTCCGCGAATGCTTCCAAATCCAAGCAGGCGACTTCCAGAAAGCGTGCCCTGGAAAAGATTCAGCTCGACGAGATCCGTCCGTCCAGCCGTAAATACCCGTATATCGATTTCCGTCCGAACCGTGAGATCGGCAATGAAGTTCTGACCGTCGAAGGCATTACCAAGACCATCGACGGCGTCAAGGTGCTCGACAATGTCTCCTTTATCGTCGGACACGACGACAAGATCGCGTTTGTCGGAAGCAACGAGCTGGCAAAGACAACGCTCTTTAAGATTCTTGCCGGTGAGATGGAGCCGGATTCCGGCACCTACAAGTGGGGCGTGACGACCAGCCAGTCCTACTTCCCGAAGGATAACACCGAGATCTTTGATACCGATCTTCTGATCGTTGACTGGCTGACACAGTTCTCCGAGATCAAGGATGCAACCTATGTCCGCGGTTTCCTCGGACGTATGCTGTTCGCCGGAGATGACGGTACCAAGAAAATGCGTGTCCTCTCCGGTGGAGAAAAAGTACGTGTCCTGCTTTCCCGCATGATGATTATGGGAAGCAACGTGCTGATCTTAGATGAACCGACCGACCATCTGGATATGGAGTCCATCACCGCATTAAACAACGGACTCATCAAGTTCCCGGGCGTTATTCTTTTTGCCTCCCGTGACCATCAGGTTGTCCAGACCACAGCGAACCGTATCATCGAGTTCCTGCCGGACGGCACCTTTGTCGACAAGGTATCCACCTACGACGAATACCTCGAGAATGATGAGATGGCAAGAAAACGTCAGGTATACTCCATGTCATCGGATGACGAGGGCGATAACTAAGACCCGGTCTTTTTTACAAAATCACACGGGAGCGCTGTGTCAGGAAAAATCTCCGGCATAGCGCTCCCGTTTTCTGTTCTTCTAAATTCTGTTTTCACTCCCGCCGATTCCGCGATCCTGTTCTCCGGCGCCCCTACGCTTCCTTAGGCTTCCGGTACTCTGCCTCCCGCATACCGAGCGCAAACGCTCCCATAATACCCGGATTTTCTCCAAGTGCCGGCGGCACGAGGTAGGTATCGATCTCCTTTAAGATTTTCTCATTGGAAATATACCCGCCCAGCAGTTCCTGCACTTTCGTGCGCACCATCGAAAAGAGCTGGCTCTGGTGCATAATTCCGCCCCACAGCACAATCTTCTGCGGAGAATACGTCAGAACATAATTTGCAACCGCCTCCGCGAGATAGAACGCCTCCATCTCCCAGACATCCTCCCGGTCCGCCAGTTCCTTTGCCGGTCTGCCCCAGCGCGCCTCCACCGCCGGACCGCTTGCAAGCCCTTCCAGACAGTTGGCATGGTACGGGCATTTTCCGGCGTAGGTGTCTTTCGGGTGACGCTGCAGAAGAAGATGTCCTGCCTCCGGGTGCACCAGCCCGTGCATGAGCGCCCCGTTACAGTAGACGCCCACGCCAACGCCGGTGCCGACGGTAATATAGATTGCCGTGTCGCAGTCTTTTGCGGCTCCCCAGGTAACTTCGCCAAGCACCGCCGCATTCACGTCCGTATCAAATCCGACCGGGACGCCGAGCGCCCGTGAAAAAATTCCCACCATATCGACGTTCTGCCATTCCAGCTTCGGCGTGCTGGTGATATATCCATAGGTCGGGGACGCACGGTGCAGATCCACCGGTCCGAAACACCCGATTCCGAGTGACGAGATTCCTTTTCCCTCAAAAAACGCAGCCATGCGCGGCAGGGTAATCTTGGGCTTCTCTGTGGGAATCGTCACACGCTCTGTGATTGTGACCTGATTTTCTCCCGGCTGTCCTTTGTCTGTCTGCACTTCCCCGATCGCGCACACCATCTTGGTGCCGCCCGCTTCTATTCCACCAATCCGCATCCTTCTCTTCCTCCCTTTTCTTATATATATATACCACTTCGGAGTTCTCTCCGCCAGTCATATTTCAAGGAACCGGAATATTTAAGAGACAGCAGCCCTCCCGGATGGATTAGAAAATTCTCCGCACCGCCAGCACGCTGCGGTAGGTTACCGGAGAAGTCAGCGTAATGCCTGTCTTTTCATTGCTCGCATGAATCAGTGTGTTGTTGCCCGCATAGATGCCGACGTGGCCGCTATAGCAGACAATGTCGCCCGGCTGGATTTCCGACAGGCTGACGGCATATCCCACACTCCGCTGTTCCGACGATGTGCGCGGCAGATTGATTCCAAATGCCGCATACACGCCCTTGACAAATCCAGAGCAGTCGGTTCCGCTTGTCAGGCTGTTGCCGCCGTATACATAAGGGTTTCCCAGAAACTGTCTCGCGTAATCGACCACCGCCTGACCGTTGGAGGAAGCCGTCTGCGCACTTTGCCCCGCACTGCTTCCGGAACCGCTTCCCGCGCTGCTGCCGGAGCCGCTTCCCGTGCTGCTACCGCCTGCTGCCGCACTGCTTCCCGCGCCGGATTTTTTCACCTCCTGTTTTTCTGCCGCTTTGCGGGTTGCTTCCTGTTCTGCTGCCGCACGTGCCGCCTCCGCCTCTCTGGCTTTGCGCGCTTCCTCCGCCGCACGGGCTGCCGCCTGCCGTTCTGCTTCCTCTCTGGCAAGCCGCGCCTCTTCCTCCGCTTTTGACTCTGCATGAATGTACTCTGTGGACAGTGTCACATAATCCAGTGCCACATAACCGTCACCGTCCGCGGTGGACACCTTCGCCCAGCCTTCCGTCGACTCGTCGGTTACCACAACGTCATCGCCGTCCGGCAGCATGGTAAGCACCTTCGCCTCGGTTGTCGGCTCCGTCCGCACGAACAGGGTCGTCGTTGTGACGGTCGCCAGGCGCGTTCCCACACTTCTGGCAAGCTCCTCATCCCCCACGACCACATATTCCGCCTTGACATATCCGTTCACATTTCCGGACGTAATCCGGTACCACCCGTCCTCCGTCGTCTCCAGCACAGTGGCTGCGGATTTGTCGTAAAGTTTTCCAAGAATTTCACTCTCCGTATCCGGTTCCTGCCGCACGTTGACATAGTGATTTACCTGCGCCACTGCAATATCCGCAAACTCCGATGCGGTCTGCGGAAGTTCATTTTCCGCAATCTCCGCCGTCTCCCACGCTTCCTCTGCCACCATCTCCGGTTCCATCATCCGCGCCACAGCCGCGTTACTTTGCAGTTCCTCCACAGCATCCGCCGTCTGCGCCTGCACTCCTCCCGCTTCCTTAAGCACCTGTGCCAGCGTCTGTGTCACGCCCGCCACCGGCACCTCACGTTTTTCCTGTCCTGCCTGCACCATTCCATAGCTTCCCAGTGTGACGGCTCCCGCCAGCAGAAGCGCCAGTATTGTCATTCTTTTCTTCATTATGTAGAATCCTCCCGATTTACTCCATATGCTTCCATATTGTTACTTATTTGTTACAAAAATATTTCATTTCTGCAACAACCGTATTGTAACAAAGGAACCACATGGAATCTACAGGGAACTCTTTCCATTTTTCGCTCTCTTTTGTCCGGTCTGCCGCTTTGTCCCGCAACGCAAAAGGAACCCAAAGGTTCTTTCGTCCCTGCGGGTTCCCTTCGTATTTTCCTTCCGGTTTCATCCAAACTTCCTTACTAATAGCAGAAGCTGTGTCCGCCGATCTTTCGGTCCAGTCTCGGCGTCAACGGTTCCGTAGAAAAATATAACGTATCATTTCTTAATATATGTGTATTTCCATTCAATACCTCATGAATCGAAGTGTATTCCTTCTCCGTGGGGTTCGCCCGCTCTCTGTTCTTCCAGGAACAGAACTGCGTCGGGTTTCCCTGACTGAGCACGTCATACAAGGTATCTGGATATTTTTCGGAAGCCATCCGGTTAAAAACTACCTCGACCACGGCTTCCTGCCCTTCTGTCGGCTCGCCCTGCGATTCCAGCCAGACGATTTTTGCCAACAAATCTATCTCCTCCTGCGTCAATGTGATATTCCAGCGGTTCTCTGCACCGGTCGGTGTCTCTGCCGCCTGCGGTGTCTGTGCTTGCTTCGACGATGCCTGCTCGTCTGCCTCCGGTGCCTCCGCTGTCTCCGACGCTGCCTGCCCGCTGTGTTCCGGTGCCTCGGCTTCCTCCGTCAGCACCTGTACTTCTTCTGCTGCATCGGACGGCGCCGCGCTTGCTACCATTGTTCTGGGGTTCTTTGTGATTCCTGTCGCTTCATCTGATTCTGTCGTAAATGAATATCCGGATAAAACACGGCACACACCCGCAACCGGAACCTCTGCTTTGTCTGCCGCAGAAATTACATACGCGCTGCTGATCTCTTCTCTGCTCTCCCGTATCGTGTTCTTCTCCTCAATGTTGGCCGCAACCATGAGACAAATGCATAAGGTGCACAGCATTGTCACGTCCAATATTTTTCTGTTCATTTTGCTCCTTTCCTCAAAAATGATACTCTGTGAGCTGCTCTCGCACTCGTTGTTTCATCATACTAGATTCTTCCCAAAAGTCAAATTTCCCATTCACAAAATTCTGGAAAAATTTTCTTTACATTTTCCCAGAAATGCGGCAAAAGCGTGTTCTGTCGTATCCAATAATTCCGAGGAATGCTTTGATGTGTTAAAATAGAACTGCTCAAACTCACAAAAAAAACATCCCGAAACGGGATGTTTTCTATATTCCTTCCAATATTCCTGCGCGGTTTCTGCTGTCGCAAATCCCGCCATTTTTGTACCTTTTCCGGCACAATCTTCCTCTGCTACCGTGTGAGAAACAGTTCTTCAAACACCGGGATTTTGTGTTCCGGATCCGCCTGAAAGATCGCAACATGCGCATCGTCTGTGCTCCTGTCGGCAAATGCCGGATATAAAAACCCGCAGACCGGCCGCCCCGGCTCGTACTCTCCCACCAACGGAGCGACTGCACCGATCAGATATTCATATACCTCCTCCGACTCCCCCTGCCGCTCCTTGTCCGATGCCTTTACCGGCACATCATAGCGGTCGTGAAAGACCAGAATCGCATACGGCTCCCTGCTACGGTACCGGGCACCCACGAGCTCATAAAACGTGTACAGCAGCGCATCGTTTTTCAGTCCGCACTCACGCATTCCGTACAACAGCTGGCGCATTTTTCTCTGTTCTGCGCCATCCCCGAACGCGTAGCTGCGCAGGTTTACATTGGTTGCTGCAAACGGAACCGCCTTGGCAATCGCCAGATTTTTCTCCTTTTCCGCCGCAGACAGATTGAGAAAGTTCACATTAAAACTCTCATCGATCTCTCCGCCCGGCTCCATATAGCCGCCTGCCACACGCGTAAAGGAAGTACGGCTGGGCGTCATTCTGCGTGTCAGTTCCAGCATATCTTCTCTGTTTATCATAATTTCTCCCGTCCCGTGTTTTTATGATAACATTTCATTGCCGGCACATCCATGCTTGTCTTTACCACACTTATGTTCCCCACAGGAATGCTCATGCTCATGATGAGAACATCTCACATCGGGATTGTAATCTAATTTTCCTGCAAGATAAGCTTCTACCGCTTCATCTGCCGCACCGGACACTCCACCATACAGCTTTATGCCGGCAGTTGCAAGTGCACTTTGCGCACCGCCTCCGATTCCGCCACAGATCAGCACATCCGCACCCGCCTCCGTCAAAAATCCGGCAAGTGCCCCGTGTCCCTGTCCATTTGTGTCGACAATCTGGGATCTTACCACCTGGCTATTCTCAATATCATATAATTTAAACTGTTCCGTGTGTCCAAAGTGCTGAAATATTTCTCCATTTTCATAGGTAACTGCAATTCTCATCTGATCTGTTTCCTTTCTTTGAATATCATCTTTTCCGACGGACGTTGAGGTGCGCCTGCATATTTTATTGCAGCAAAACAGGGCAGTTCCATCACACAATCGATAATTCCCACCTGAAATCTCCAATGTCTTTCCATTTACGATGCTGTCTGCCATTTTGTATCTGGCTGACTCATAAATTTCGGTCACTGTTGTGCGGGCAATCCCCATCTGCTTCGCACATTGTTCGTGCGTACACTTCTCAAGGTCTACAAGACGAATCGTTTCATACTCATCCATCGTCATAATGACTTTTTCCCTTGCCGGAACACCATTCGGGCAAAAATTATCATATGCCGCTTCCATACAGATTCTTCTTGCTTTTGTCGGTCGTGCCATCTTTTCTCCTCATACCTATTTCCGTCATATGTCAAAAATCATTATATCGCAATTTTCCTTTTTTCACAACTCCCTATGAAAATTGATATACTGACCGTCTGACGCCATCACAATGCGATCCCGTTTACAATCTGTAAGAATATGTAAAACGCCCGTATTATAGTCCCGCCTTTGCATATACTATCCTGTAGGAGGTGAGATCATGATCGCCTGGTTTCTTTATCTGATCTTAACTGTAAAAAAAGATTTACCGGCTCAGAATTGAGCCGGTTGTTTTATCGTAGGGCACAAATACAAAAATATAACGGGAAATAGGATTCTTACAGAAGGAAAAAGAAAGGATATGATATGACACGAAATATGACACAAAAAAATAAAGCCTTGAAAACTCAAGGCTTTACGCACAGGGGATGAGAGAATCGAACTCCCACCAAAGGTTTTGGAGACCCCTATCATACCATTTGACCAATCCCCTATATTTATAAAAATGACGTATCAGATACGTCATTTATTATCTTACTAGATATCTTACAAAAAATCAATGGTATATTGTACCTTCAAAACTTCATACAGATTCCGATAAACCTATTTGGTCAAGCCCTCGATCGATTAGTAACAGTCAGCTCCACACGTTACCGTGC
>ERZ1034873.937-NODE-937-length-12285-cov-34.325102_pt1 | contig 12285 bp, 7 predicted proteins | sample MGYA00520689_ERZ1034873 | MGnify/ENA primary metagenome ERZ1034873 (study PRJEB33766, sample SAMN09781722) | gut metagenome | biome: gut microbiome | host: Homo sapiens | place: Madagascar | study: EMG produced TPA metagenomics assembly of the PRJNA485056 data set...
AATAGAAAAATGCAAAAAGAAACATAAAATATGTTACATAAATGTTAAATAAGTGGTAAACGTCAAACCATTCGCCTTGGATAATTAGCATTTTTGTGAGACACTCTAAAAAACACGAAAAAACTAATAGTTTTTTAGAGGAGGCAAACTATCATGGATCAACTCACACACAATGTCAGGCGTGCCAATTGGTTAAACATCATAAAACAATGTCAGGAACGACCTGCAAACGTAACCGTCCGGCAATGGCTGAAAGACAATGACATCAAAGAAAAGTCATACTATTACTGGCTGCGTAAGTTTCGCAAAGAATCATACGACCAGATGCAACTTCCAGCAGCTACTGAAGAACCTGCGGAAATTTCTTTTGTTGAATTCGCAGCTCCCACATCGGAGAAAGTTGTTTCAACACAAGATTCGCTGAATTCAACTACGACCGCGGTTATCCGACATGGAGCTATGACTTTGGAAATATCGAATGCTATTTCAGAGGAAGTACTGAGTCTGCTCCTAAAGGAGGTAATCCATGCTGGAGAACGTTGCTAAAATCACCCGTGTCGTACTTGCGTGTGGAACAGTTGACCTGCGCAAAGGCATTGATGGTCTCTCGGTGATCATTGGTGATAAGTATAAGCAGAATCCGTTTGAAAAAGGAACCCTGTTCCTGTTCTGTGGCAGGCGCTCCGACAGAATCAAAGGGCTGCTCTGGATGGGCGATGGATTTCTTCTGCTGTATAAACGGATCGAAGCTGGTTCGTTATCCTGGCCAAGAACCACGGAAGAAGCTGCGGATCTTACTGAGGAACAATTCGATTACCTGATGCTCGGTTTAAATCCGCTTGACCCTAAGATTAAGGATGTCACACCACAAAAGCCATTCTGAGTTTGTGCAAAACAGAGATTTTTTAAAGACATTTATGGTGCTGCAAAAACTATAGTACAGCTTCGATTGTAAGCCATCTTTGTCACTGCTATGTTGGCTGGAAGAGGCTTGAAATAAATATTTCGAACTTTGAAAACTCTATATTTCCTTGCTTTTATTGGCAGTATACAGCCTTACGTCTGTAGGCATAATGACGAAGAACCAGCACATAAGCATTCGCTAATTAAGCTCACTTCTGCTATAATAAAATCAGTTTGAAGGAGCGAAGCAATGGCACAGAAACACACTTTGGAAGAACTGAATAATTGCAGCCGTGAAGAACTGATCACGATTGTTCTTATGATGCAGGGGCAGCTTGATGCTTTAAATGACAACATCGAAAAGCTCATTGAGCAGGTTCGCATTGCCAACAATTACAGATTTGGCAAACATACAGAGACCTTAAAGTCAATCGAAGGTCAGCTTTCCTTTTTTGATGAAGCGGAGGCTGCCTGCGATGAATCAAAAAAGGAGCCTTCTGCGGAAGAAGTTCTCCCAGCAAAGCGTACAGTGAAGAAAAAAGGACAACGGGATCTTGATCTGAAGGATTTCCCGGAGGAAATACTTCCACCGTACAGTGTTTCTGAAGAACAGCTGGATGCTTTTTATGGAAAGAACAACTGGCGCCGTATGCCGGATGAAACCTACAAAAGGCTTCGCCATGAGCCTGAATCATGGACGGTCGAAATTCATACCGTCGAGGTATATGTAGGAACCGATGGTGATCATCAGGATGAATTTCTGCGTGGAAACAGACCCAGGGATCTGCTTCGCAACAGCATTGTAACACCATCATTACTGGCTTCCATACTGAATGTAAAATATGTGAATTCATCCGCATTACACCGGATTGAACAGGAATTCCAACGTAATGGTGTGAATATATCACGCCAGACAATGTCCAACTGGATTGTTAAATGCTCCCAGATGTATTTCACTCCGTTCGTTGAGCGGATGAAGCAGGAACTGCTGTCGCTGCATGTCACGCAGTCTGATGAAACACCAACGCAGGTGATAGCAGACAGCGACCACCCCAACAGTAAATGCTATATGTGGGTGCACCGCTCCGGAGAGTTTTATACCAGGCGTCCAATCGTGGTCTATGAATATCAGAAGGGGCGTGATCATCAAAAACCTCTGGATTTTTACAAGGACTATAAGGGAGTCCTTGTAACTGACAGTTTGCAGCAATACCATCTGGTTGACAAAAAGCTGCCAGATGTAACAAATGCGAACTGCTGGGCACATGTAAGGCGTGATTTTGCAGATGCGGTTAAGGCTGCAGATAAAAAGGATCCGTCGTCGGTAAGACAATCGGTTGCATACCAGGCGTTGCAGAAGATCGCTGAATTTTATAATGCTGATACTGAGCTAAAAGGACTCTCATCAAGGGAACGTCTTCAAAAACGGCAGGAAGTGATCAAGCCGATGGTTGAAGAATTCTTTGCGTGGGTAAAACAGCAGGTAAGCGATTGTACAGTACCTCCAAAATCAAAAACAGGGCAGGGACTTAATTTCGTAATCAATCAGGAAAAATACTTACAGATATTTCTCGAAGATGGCAATGTGCCTATCGACAATTCAGCTTCGGAGAGAGCTATACGAACCTTTTGTCTGGGCAAGAAAAACTGGATGTTCCACAATACCGCAAAAGGAGCATCTGCCAGTGCAATGGTATATAGTATTTCTGAAACCGCAAAGCTGAATCAGCTGCGACCGTATTATTACTTTAAGTATATCCTTACAGAGTTGCCAAAACTCTGTGATGAAAAAGGAAATATAGATCCGGCAAAACTGGATCATCTCATGCCATGGTCAGATAGTCTTCCGGACGAATGCCGGAAGCCGCGCCGCCCATAACAGGCGGCGTTGAATTTAATGACTGGCGCATGATTTGACGTTTACGAAGATCATCTGTTAAAGTGGATTAGATTAATTATAGATATTGGGAGACCGAAGATAAATGAAAAGGGAATTACGAGGAAGACGAATTAGAGATTACGATATTAATTATATTGTAGATTTACGTCGGATAATGGAGCCGGATGGCAATATAGTTGATGAAGACATTAAGTTTGTAAATAGGGAATATGGATGTGATATTTCGGGAATATCAGATAAGGAAGTGATAATCGAGCATATAAGGCAATCCATTCTGGAAATGTATAATGATGCTATTACACCAAGTGTAATGCTGCTTTATTCGTTTCTTATTTGGTACAAAAAAACTTTAAAGAGGCTTGAAAGATTAGGAAAAATTGAAAAATGCGAAAAATTGTTGGATTTTAAATCGGTTTTGAATAGTAACGTTATAAGCAAACTGGGGTCACTATTATCACAGAAATATGATAGAGACAATGCCGATGAGTATATAAATCATTCTAAGTATAAAATGATATCAATGATGAAAGCACGTATTATTGCTTCTGATAAATCTGATTTATTAGATAAGCTGGAGAAAAATATAGATGCTGCCATTCATAATTGCTATTATCTTCATTTTATTGATGATGAATTTAAGGTGGATAATTATTATCTGCTTAGATGGGAATATTATCCAGTTGACAAAGTTTTTAGAGATGTAATTAATACGTTTGATTCAGAAATAAATAGACCGGCATACGAGGAACTTAAAGGAAAAGAATTTTTTTATTTTAACAAAATAAAAAAATCGGAAGTGGATTTCTCTTCAATTAAGTCATTAAATATCATAAAAGATGGTAAAAGGCGTCAAGTTTATATTGCAAATAAAGCGATTGATCAAGCTGCATTAATCTACTTGGCAAAGCGTCTTAACAATGAATTTAAGATTTCTTATCCCAATAGAGATAAGATAATGGAATTGAGTTTTAATTTAATTGATAGTCTTCCTCGCTTGGATAATTATACAATCTATAAATTTGATTTTAAGGATTTTTTTGATTCGGTTGATATAAAGAGTATATATAATCAGTATTTAGAACATAGCAATTTGTATTCTTATGAGAAAGAGCTAGTTCTTAAGATTGCTAAGAAATATAAGAATTGCGTTCAAGGCTTGCCAACATCAAACGCATTGATTGAAATAGTTTCTCGAGAGTTTGATGAGAGAGTAAAAGCTGCGTTTTCTGAGGATGGATTGGTATTTTACAAAAGATATGTTGATGATTGTATTTTAATATTTAATCATAGGGTCAAAAGAGAGGTCCTTAATAAAGCTGTTGATAAATGCCGTAGGTTAATATTTGGTGGAAAAATTAAGTTTTCTTCTGCAAAAACATCATATCAGACAAAGTTGGACGGGGATGAAACATTTGATTATTTGGGCTATTCTTTTACACGATGTTATTGGGATAAGACTAAAAAAGAGAATGACCACTATTATTACTTTAAATTTGGAATTGCAACTCAAAAAATTGAGAAGTATAAAAAGCAATTAGATGCGATATTTAATACATATGAACGCGATAAGGATGAGCGTCTTTTACTAAGACGCATACAGTATTATGATTCTAGAATTGTTTTCTATAATTATGATGGCTCGAAGTACGTTAATAAAAGTATATGGGATGTTAGAGGAATTATAAATTCGTACCGAATGTTGAGGCGATATGTAATATTTGATGAGCACAATATTAAGGAAAAGACGGCTGGTATAAAGAATCCATATCGAATTCAAAAAGAAACATTCAGCTTTCTTCAATACTATGTAAAGAAAAAAAGAGATGATTTATCCGTTGTTCCGCAGTACCTACAAGGAAAAGGCTGTTTTAATCATAATTTATGGAAAGGATTCTTGAATAATCGATCGATTGTATTTCAATCTAATATTGGATGGAGTAATGCTTTATTAAGCGAGAGACTCATTGAAATAGGCGGGGATCTTATTCACAAATCATATTATGAAAAAACACGTGATTACTATTCGTTACTAATAAAAGAACTATAGAGGTAGCAGGCTACCTCTATAGCTGTGTTTGGCAATAAGTATTAAACCCAACAAGTACCAAGTTTAGCTTTAGCCGATAATGTGTGTGGTTAATTACCACTTTTATTATGCTAACATAAAAAAGGATTAATAACAAGAATGGGAAAATTAAAATTTCGAAAACGTAATAAACTAGATATTATTCTAACAGATTCACGACCGGTTGAATTACCAAAAAATTACTCATTGGTACATTTTTATAATTATTTAAATTCGAGCAAACAAATGTTTCGGATGAGGAATGATGTGAAAAATGAACTCAGAGCTTCCGATGATGAAGGCAAGGGCAATTTATGGGGAGCAAGGTGGCACGCAGTACCATTAAAATATCATATATATAAAAATAGATTTGAAATGCGCGAGATGTCATTAATTTCACCGCTATCAATGATTGAACTTCCACTATTCATAGAGGCATTCGAAAAACAATTATTATTGTTTTCCTCGGTAGAGGGATTTTCGGTTCGAAAGCATGAAATTAATGATGGATTACAATATGTTGAGGTGTCATCAGGAAAAGGGGTTAAGTATTATTCTGACGAGAAAAGTATTGAATCTTCAGGTGACTTCTATTCAATTTATCCTTATAAGTATATTTCTCAGTTTCAGAATTCTGATTATTGGTATCAGCTAAATCGCGAATATAGGTATTTTGGCAAAATAGATTATAGTAAATGTTTCGATAGTATTTATTCTCATACCTACACATGGTTAATAACGAAAAATTCTGTTGATGGTAAAAACTATGGTAAATATCAGTACTTCCTGAATATGTGTGATAGACTGATGCAGAATTTTAATGGTTCAGTTACAAATGGAATAGTAGTGGGACCGGAGTTTTCGCGGACTATGATGGAAATTTTGGCACAGAACATTGACAATCAAGTAAAGTCAAAACTTTTAAAAGAAGGCATTTGTGAGGTGCGTGACTATTCTGTGAGTAGATATGTTGATGATATTTTTATTTTCGCCGATGAAGAAAAGCTTGTAGAGCATATTATCGAACTATATAGAGATGAAGCTGAAGTTTTTCATTTTAGATTGAATGATCAAAAAAGAATTATCGGTAAACTGCCATATGCATGGTTTGGGTGGAAAGAACATATTCATTCAGTCAATGAATATGTCTGTAGGACGCTATTTTTTGATAATACAGCTAAATATGCAATTAGGTATAGCCCACAAATGCTTCCAAATATGAAAATGATGTATCAAAATATCGTTGCCGATTATCCAGATTATCAGGCAAAGATAACATCGTATGTACTTACAACCATATATAAGCGAATAAGGGGAGCCAATAAGCCTTTATTTTCTGATGAAAATGTGGTAAAGAAAATAATGTACTTTTTAGATGCTGTTTTCTATTTTTACTCTTTTTCATTGTCTTATAATAATACGGAGAAAGTTATAAGCATTATGAATGTATTGGAAAATCAAATTCCAGAGGAAATTTTTATAGATTGTTTACATAGAGTGATGTGTGACTATTCTCTATCATTAGCCAAGGCGAATCCAGAGGATATTATTAATCTAGTTTTATTGTCATCAATGTATGGAATAGAATTACCAGATATTGTTGAAAAATTACTTGTAGAAAAGATTGAAAGAACAGGGAATCCATTGATGTATGCCGTTTTTTTACAGTATTTTGGCTATAACAAAAAGAAAAAGAAAGAGTTTCAAAAAAAGATTGAAGAAAGAATAGAGGATGCCATATCAAATATATATAAACCACAGGAATTTTTTATGTACACAGAGTCTTGGTGGTTATATATTTTTACAAATTGTTCTTTACTATCAAAATCATGTAGAGATAGTATGATTGCCAAATTGAAAGAGCAAAAAGATTTCTTGGAAAAAGCGCCAGGCACACATTTGGCTAAGACGGCTAAACACTTGGTTATAGACTACTTATTGGATGACGCTGAAAAATATAAATTTTTAAATTGGGATATGAGTAAAGAGGAACTGTTTGAGTATACCGTTTTTACAACATATGAACGAACTCTTTTCAATGGATATAATGCTAAACTTAATGTAGAGGATTTTGATTATTAATCATGCGTTTCCGCAGGGAGAGTATCAGTCAGACAGGTCTTTTGACCTGCCTGAGCTGTTGTGTAATGATATATTTTTAATTTTTATGTATAAAGTAGTCGAAGGTGATGTATGACTCATTACAACTGTGAAAGGTTGATGGAAACGTCGGCTTTTTATTATATATAAATAGGGAGTAGGTTATGACACGATTACATACGGATAAAGATATGCTGAGCGCAATGTTTGCTTTTTTGTCACTTTATTTGAAGTTCAATGGCAAACAGGGATTGTTGGACGAGAATAAGGTGATGGAAGACATCATGTGTGAGATCTTAAATCGGGTATATGGATGGAAACTGAACAATCTGAATACGAAGAGACAGAATTTCCCTGGAATTGACTTGGGAGATGCACAAATAGGGTTGGGCGTTCAAGTGACGGCGGATAAGACGAGCGCAAAATTGCAGCATACGTTGGCTAAGGTGATGGAGCATGATGTATATAAGACGTATCCGCATATTAAAATGATGATTCTCGTAGAAAAACAAGCAAGTTACTCAGTTCCGGAAATGCAACAGTATGATGGACAAATCATATTCGACAGTACGCAGGATGTGATGGATCTAACCGATGTATTAGAAGCAAGTGCGTATATGGATGCAGATGCAAGGCATGAATTGGTTGCGTATTTGCAAGAGGAACTGAATTGGAATTCAGATCAGACAATCTCCAGGGCGAGAACATATGAAAAGCTGCAGGACTATTGGGCTGAACAGCGAGCAGAGAATGCATATATTATGGTTCTTGGTGTTCGTAAAAAGTTGTCGATCGATAAAGCGTGGTTGCGTCTGAAAATTATGAATGAAGCTGACATCAGAGAAAAGCAGACGCAAACGCAGTGGGAGTTCCTGAAACAATATGATGAATATTTTGGCAGAGAAAATGAACAAACGTATGATGTGGACACGCTTTTGCTGGAACCCGGTAATAAGGTTGTTCTTGGAGGACCGGGAATGGGCAAGAGTACGATGTGCAAGAAACTTTTCTGTCAGGCGGAGAAAATGCAGAAGTCAGCAGCCAAAGTTCGCTTGTGGGATGTGGTTGGGTATATGCGGAGTGGTTGTTCGTTTGAAGAAGCGTTACGCAAAACGATGACACAATCCTTGGAATTTGATTTTGACAAGGAAGAAATCTCAAAGTATTTTTCGGTACTTATTCTGGATGGATTGGATGAGTGTGGCGACAACAGAAGGAATGTGGCAAGGGCAATCGCATCATGGGGAGTCGGACATCCTACGCAGATGCTTATTGTGACCAGCCGCCCGATAGGATACGACGCAACAGCGTTGAGTGAGTTCACACATTACCAGATTTTACCATTGGACGATTTCCAATTAGATTCTTTTGCGCAGCAATTGATGGAGATGATACAGCCGGATTACAAGTCGAATTATCAGTGGTTTTCAGACCGGATCAAAAAACGTGAAATTCACAGTCTGGCATGTAGAAGTCCCTTGATTTTGAGCTTTATGGTGCAGCTTTCATTAAAGCAGAAAGAGTTTGGAACAAACAAGATATGTCTGTATCAGGCAATTATTGAGGAGTGGCTGCGAGGGTCTAGCAGAGAGAATGTTCGAAAGCTTTCTGACGTAGAACTTATATATGGTATAGAGGCAATTGCTTATTATATGCTGAGCAATGTGAATGATACGGCAGGAGATGCGTATACAAAATCCCACATTGTAACGTATGTAGGTACGTTTTTTGAAAGAGAGATGGCGTACGCTAGAATTGAGTCGAGAAAAGTAGCGGAGCTTTGTTTGGATTTTTGGCTACAGAGAGGCATATTGGACAAAGGAATACATAAGGGGCAGGAATGTTTTTTGTTTTTGCATCTGAATGTTGGAGAGTATTTGGCAGCGTGTTTTCTAAGCCGGCAATCAGAGAATGAGAGAAGACAGTGGATTTTGGAGCATTATAGGGACAATATCTGGCAGGAAACGCTACGTATGGCGATTGCCTGCGAGCACGATAGTTGCATGGTTCAGGAACTGCTTAAAATTGAGCAGCAACATAGTCTTCCAGAGGGGGCGGTCTTTTTTGCGGCGCAGGGAATTGGAGAGAGCATGGAGAAACATGTTCCACAGGCTTTGTATGATCAGTTGTGGAAGTATGCATTCTGTGATAATCCATATCTAGCAGAGAAGGCGACGCGTGCGATGGATGATTTAAGAGGCGGTGAGATTGACTGGCATGTGCAGCAGTTGGAGGAATATGTGCGGACAGGGGATCAGAAGAAGCGGATTTGTGCGTATCATATCCTATTTGATACATTTTCTGATGACGAGGAATCTGTGCAGCAGCTTGCAAGGCACTATGTGATCGAGGTTGCGAAGAGCGGTGAGCGGATGAATGTATTTGATGATTTGACCAAGGCGCTAAATGTGTTAAAGCCGAATGCTGAGGACAAAGAACTGATTAACGCGATCAAAAAGCTATCATTTGATGATTTGACCATGAATGAACTGGAAGCGGTTATCGATTTCGCGGACAAAAATGGGGAAAAGGAGTGGGCGCAGACAAAATACTCGGAGTTCATGACTGCAAGCGGAAATTTTTCGGTTGACATGTTTAACCAGCAGATGCGTCAAAGTGAGCGGAGGCTTATTGAAATTCTTGGGGAATTGTTCGGAATGACGCCTTGTGCGCAGATAGATGAATGCCGGGAGTATTCGAAGATAGCAGCAGTAATGGGGATTATGGACGCACCGATTACCGATACAAAGAAGCTGGGGCTGGACTTGTTACGGGCGCATTCCAGGGAACTGATAAGAACCGTTTGTGAAGTTGTAGAGATTGATCAGGAACAGATTAAGAGGGAAGTATACAGTTTATTACATTACGTTAATCAAAATCGATCATTTCTGTCTTCGGGGCATTTGTTAAATTTGCATATGAAGGGGGAGTGGGCGAAGTCTGCTGGAAAGATTGGATGCGAAGCATTGGAGGAAGGTTTATGTAGCCGCTCTGATATTCTTGGTGAATGTGCGGTATATATGGCGTTTTACAATTATGAAGTAGAAAATGTGAGGTCGTTATTGGTTCAGATGTTTCGCACAAATCCTACAAATTATACTGTGGATCGAGTGGGAAGGGTGCTTAGCGCGTACAAAGAAAAGACGCTTGAACTGTATGCTATGGAACGGATCACGGAGGAGTCGGTTCCAACGGTTAGCTGTCTGTATCGGTATATGCCGGAGAAATTTGGAGACGTTGATCAAAAACTGTGGTTATCATGTATTCAACAAGGCGTTGATGGCGACCGCTATATGATCCAAGCAACATTGAAATATATTCTGAGCGTGGACATGGATGGCATTCCGCAGTCTACAAGGAGCACGCTTATAGATCTCGTGAAACGGGCGTATCAGGATTGGGGGCAAAAGAAGATAAGATGTTCATACTGTGATGATGGCACGATTGTGGATGAGAGTGGGTTTTGTCCGCATTGTCATTTTGGAGCAAATTTACCGACAAATTATTTTATAGAAGTACTTTCAAAGTATTGTCAGTTGACGATGGAGGATTATATATCATTGAATAGTCATTCGATGTCGGAGGTGCGTGATATTGCAAGGCGCGAATTAAAGAAAATGTGGATCGAAGATTCCACGCATCTGGAAAAGGTTATCCATAATTTCAAGAATTATGCATATGATGCGAGCCTTTATGAATTGATTCTGCAATTACCGTCGGATGTCACGTATTCATTTAGGGATGAGTTACAGCGTCTGGGAATGGAAGGCGATGAAGAGATGCTTATTGTGTGGATTGGAAAATTGCGCTTGCTTGATTGGATTTCGGCAGAAAGCAGAAAGGAGATTCTGACAAAATGCTTATCTCATAATAGTGATAGGGTTCGTTACGAAGCGATGGAATGCTGGCTGGATCAAAAGAGTGCATTTTCGTGGATGTGGCAAAAATATTTACTTGCAGGTGTGTAGAGTGGTTAGAAGATGATTAGTTGGTTATGACAAGGAATCGATGTCTATGGACTAGGTTTCCTGTTCAGGTAACAATTTGAGAAAATAAGAAAAATATTGCTTATTTTGAAGGAAGAATGTTACTTCTTAAAGCGTATCAGCTTAGGCGTTAAATTGACTTCATCTGGTGAAATCGGCTTGAGCTGAAAGGCTTTAAGAACATCTTCTCCAAGTGTTTCCAGGGCAGCATCATACGGCGTTTTGCCGTCAAGGCTTTCTCTTGGAGTAGAGTTTATGTGATTCACAATAAGATTGACATCCCATTGGGTTAGAAATTCAAAGGATGTTCCTTTAGGCAATATCATGCGGAGCATGGTATGCGCCTGTTCGATGGTTCCTTTTTGTTCGCTACGCATTGGATCACAATAATAAATGCTGCTTCTTTGTATGCCGGTAATTCCGGTTTCCAATTTTTCCGGGTCACCAAATTCAGAGCCACGATCGGTTAAGATATTTTCAAAAACAGATGTAAATTCATACGTTCCCATACGCTTTTCCAAACGGTCAAATACAGCACGGACAGCACCTTTTGTGCACCGGTCAAGAAGAAAGGCAAGAAACAGTTTTTCCTCTGTAAAGATCATGGTTAATAGGGTTTTTTGAGAGTCCCTTGATGACTTTACTGTATCCATTTGCACATAAGAATTTAATTCCAGGGAACAGAAGTCATCATAGGTTCTGTTGGTAAATACCTCACGGTCTTTGATCTGTGTTTTGTGACACTTTCTTGGTTTGAATTTTGTCTGCCTTTTCAGATCCACGTTTCTGGCTGTGAACAGTCCTTTATCGATGTATGTGTACATGGAGCGGACAGACATATCAAGCTCCGGATGATTAATCAGGATCTGATAGGGTGACTGTCCCTGAGCAATCAACGGAGTAACGATCTGATCTTTTTGGTGCAGCTGATGGCTTGTCATATTTATTCCAGCACGGGAACTGCTTAATAATTCGCGGTACTTACGGTCGGCAAAACGGGCATCATAGCGGTATTTATGGGCAATGGTACAATGATTGATTTTCATTGGACAGCCATTACATACATAAGGTGCCTTATCAAGTCTGCTACATCGTTCCTTTTCGAAATCCTTACAGGTCTGGTTGCAGGTTGGACAGGATGTACATTTGATACCGCAGAGAATGATTTTTCCACAGGCATTTGTTTTTTTGCAGTGATAGCGGTGTACACAAAAGTTTTTGGCATTGTAGAAAGTTCCTTTCTCCAATCCAAACAAGCTGCTTGCTTTTGCAGGTCTGGATCCTTCTGTTTATCAGTCTGGTAACTTTCAGGCTAAGACAACAAGGATGTC
>ERZ1034873.939-NODE-939-length-12253-cov-6.002050_pt1 | contig 12253 bp, 17 predicted proteins | sample MGYA00520689_ERZ1034873 | MGnify/ENA primary metagenome ERZ1034873 (study PRJEB33766, sample SAMN09781722) | gut metagenome | biome: gut microbiome | host: Homo sapiens | place: Madagascar | study: EMG produced TPA metagenomics assembly of the PRJNA485056 data set...
ATTGTGTATCGTTCATTCTCACCTTTGTCAGAAATAAGGCTTTGAAATTGTATGTGTGATTTGGAAATTTGAATTCAAAAATCAAAATCGAGATTCGAGTCAAAATAAACAAGGGTGATGCTCAATGCCTATGAAAAAACGGCTCAGAAAATCGAAATCGAGAATCGAGGAAACAAAATGGACGAGCGCACAACAAAATCCAAAACGAAAAAGACGGAACGGAATTTTGATGTGGAAAATTTGATTCCAAATTATGAGTTTAGTTGTCCGTGGTGTGGCGCAAAGTATAAGTTTCCTTTGGGCAGAGAAATGAAGATGAGTCATTGTATGAAATGTCACGAAAGTTGGGTTGGAGAATTTGAATTAAAAAAGTAATGGAGGGCGGTTTTTATGGAAGCAAAACTATCCGATAAACCACTGTTTATCCCCCCCCAGTTTAGCAGAAGCAACATGGCAGCAGATTAAAGAGATTAGTGATGCCGGGTTAGCTTCTTCTGTGTTCAAGGTCGGGGATATGAAGAAAATTGTTCTAAATGGAATGGTTAGAACAGTTCAATTCAATAATTATGAAACGTATGTTTATATTATTGGGATTGACCACAACAAGGAAGTTGAAGGCACTGGTATTACTTTCGGTTGCTTTAAGAATAAAGATGGTAAAGATATTGCGTTGGTTGATGAAAACTATGGCATGAATTCAATGGATGAAACAAAATATTTTAGCATGAATCATGAACATAATACCAATGCTGGTGGTTGGCAGAGGTGTAATTTACGATATGATGTACTTGGTTCAACGGACACGGAAAATAGAGATGCTACGGTAACAACTGCTACAAGTCCTATTGCAAATACGTTAATGGCCGCACTTCCATCTGACCTTCGTGCTGTGATGAAGCCGATGACCATCTACTCGGATAATATGGGCGGTGGTAATAACTCGTCTAATGTTAATAAAACAATAGATTATCTTCCGTTATTGGCTGAGTATGAGATTTTCGGTACACGCACTTATGCCAACTCTACGGAGCAGAATTATCAAGTGCAGTATGCTTATTACTCTACCGAAAATTCAAAAGTAAAATATAAACATAACGCAACAAGCTCTGTTGTAAAGTATCTTGAACGCTCTACTTATTACAGATATAATAGTCAATTTTGTGCTGTCAACGAAAATGGAGAGAATGATGTTAGTACAGCAACATACTCACGTGGCATTGCTCCAATTTTCCGCGTTTGAAAATAAAATCAAATATCCTATTGACATTACTCCTTTCTTGTGCTACTATAAGCATTAGAAAGGAGTTTTATTATGTACTACTTTAAGATTGGAGACCGCGTAGAAACAACTGATGGTAGAACTGGTTATATCACTGACTTCTGTAATTGTGATTTGTGTAAACAACGAGGTTTTAATGCACCTATTGTTAAATATTTAGACCGAGAAAACCCAGATTACATTACAATATATGATATGATGTTTGGCTTTAGACATTTTCTAAGAGTAGGCGATTATGTTTTTAACAACCCGGTGAAAAAGCCGAAAGAACTAAAATCAGCAGAACCGCAAGAACAAAAAGATAGTAGCTTTGAAATCTTTTTAAGAAAATGGTGTGAGCAAAAAGCAGCGGAAAAGAGCGAGGGTTGACAATTTTGTAATTTTATGTTATCATAATAGAGTCATTATGGCAGAAAGGGTGATAACCGTTGAATTATTTTATCAAAACAACAGCTACGGTAATGGCACTTGCTCTTGTACTTGGAATTGGCTCTTTGAAAACAGAAGCTGAGCCAGAGATTGTAGCTGAAGAACCAGAAGTGAGCTTATTAGGCATTGTAACCGAGCCAGTTAAAGCCGAGAAAGAACCTTACAGATACGCAGGACTAATTCATCTAACAACAGAAGAACGGCATACCGTTGAATCTGTGGTGTGTGGAGAAGCAGGAAACCAACCTTATGAGGGTAAACTACTTGTGGCACAAGCAATTTATAATGGTATGTTGAGAAATAATGCTTCCCCAAGCAAAGTCCGCAAAGATTATGGCTACGGCGGCTATAAGAACATTGACACCTATATGAAAGAATGTAAGCGGTGCGGTTCAAATAACGCCCAAGAAGTAAGAGATGCTGTAAAGCAAGTATTTGATGATTATGATATGCCTACCGATGATTTTGTACTGTGGTTTTATAATCCAAGTGTTTGCCGCTCTCGATTCCACGAAAGTATGAAACCTATCAACGGCGGCGAAAATTATATTGGAAATCATAAGTTCTTTGCTCTATGGGAAGAACCAGTAATTAGTTATACGAGAGAATTAAAAGTTTGAAAGGGATTTATTATGAGCCTACAACTATGTGGAAAATCTTTTAACGCCTTTATGACGGAAAAGCTAAAAGAATACATTAAGGAAAAAGAAATTTACCCAGAATTCAATATCATTACGTCTGGCGATAATGCAGCGAGTAAGATTTATGTGAATAATAAAGTCAAAAAAGCCGAAGAAATTGGAATCAAGGCTAATGTGATTCACTTTGACTATATTATGAGCAAAAATGAAATCGAAGATTATATCTATGATTTGCCCACGATTGTTCAGTTGCCTATCACTGGCAATATCACAGAGAAAGATGTAAACGCTTTGTTTGATTACGCTTTGTTGAATGACGTTGATGGCTTTGCTTATGATAATTCTGCAAAATTGGCTATGGGTGAAACGCCTAATTACTATCCTTGCACTCCTAAAGGCGTGATTGACTTGCTTGCTTTCTATGGTTTTACTGACTTTACTGGTAAGAATGTAGTGGTTGTGGGCAGAAGTAATATTGTGGGCAAACCTATGGCACGATTATTCCTTGAGAGAAATGCAAATGTAACAATTCTACATTCCAAAACAAAACCGCAGGATTTGCAGAATTATATTAGAAATGCGGATATTGTAGTTTCTGCTGTGGGTAAAAAGGACATTATTGACTATCGTGGAAAGTATGTTGATGGGGAATTTATTCAAGGCTTTGACCCATTGGATAAGATTTTCATTGATGTTGGTGTTTCCAGAGATGAGAATGGCAAGATTTGCGGCGATATTGAACAGAACACGAAAGAGCTAAGCCGTGCCTATACTCCCTCTGTTGGTGGCGTTGGTCCGTGTACTGTTATTGAACTGATGAAAAACGTGGTTAAGGCGTTCACTTATGAGCCGATTGAAAAATTTGAAAATTATTTCAAAATGGGTATTGACAATTGAGCAAAAATGTGGTAGTATAACAATGTCCTAAGGGACACCTCCTTTCATGGTTGATTGACTAAAGCTTCATTGAACAACTCCATTATTTAGCCTTGTTAATGTGGAGAATCTTATTGCCGTAAGATTAAAAACAAGGCGAATGGAGTCAAGTTTGGAAACCTCCTCGTGGTGACTCTGGATTCGACTAATTCCAACGGTTTTTCCTCCTCTTATTCATATAACCAGTTACGGCTCTGGGGTAAAAAAGCCGACTATCGGAATTGAAAGGGATATGAAGAATGAATAAAACTGAACTAACTGAACTAATCGCAGGAGAAATGGGCAAGTCTAAAGTTGAAGTCAAAGAATTTGTCGATGCTTATTACAAGATTGTAACTGACGGTCTGGTGCATAAAGACACCATTGACATTGTTGGCTTTGGTTCTCTAAAGTATGTTGATGTTGATGAGCGTGAGCGCAGAAATCCTCGTACTGGTGAGACTATGGTATGTCCTGCACACGGCACTGTAAAATTCAAGCCTTCCAAAGTACTGAAGGAAATGCTGAAGTAAAAGTTTTGTGGGGTTCTTTCAAAATCCCACGATATGCTCTTGTTAAGTCCACAGCTTGACGAGAGAATGACCTCTCTTTGTAGTGTTCGGTTATTTTTCTTTACACCTCCAAGCACTTTGGGTGTCGAGTGCTAAAAACAGACACCTACCAACGGGGAGAGTGAGCCGTCTGTATAAACATAATCCCCATAAAGACCTGAGCATTGTCTATAAACGGCTCATTTTTTATCAACAAATCTGAAAGGAGCAGATTATTATGATGACAAAGAATCAGCTAATCAAAATGGCTTCGGGTCGATGTTCCCTAAGTCAAGTTGACATTTCTGAAGCTTTTAACACTGTACTTGATTGTATTCGGCTTGAACTGGCAGCAAAGGGAGAAGTTAGAATCCAAGGCTTTGGCAATTTTACCGTGGTACAGAGCAAGCCCAGAACCTATTATAATGTTAAAGAGGGCTGTGTAAAGGTGAGTGAACCTCACGGCGTTGTTAAATTCAAACCTGCTGCTGAACTAAAGGCGAATGTGTATTAAAAATATTCGCAAAAAGTGTTGACAACGTAAGTTCTGTGTGCTAATATAGCATCAAGAAAAGAACAAAGGAGTCGATTACGATGACAGGTTTTGAAATTTATATGAAAGCAAATAAGATGGCTGATAACACTATTAGAATTTATAATAACGCCGTTGAATTGCTACATAATTATGTTCAGAAAGCCGATAATGAAATCACTACTCAAGACGTTCTTTCTTGGATTGCAAATATGGACAAGTTGTCTGGTGCAACTGTAAATCAGAGATTGGCGGGAATCAAGGCTTATTTTGCTTATCTTGAAATGGTCGGTGAAGTCGAAAAGAATGTAACTGAAAAGATTAAACCGCCTAAAGTTGAGCATAAAGAAAAGCCGTATCCCGAAGCAGAAGTGATTCGCAAAATGATTAACGTAACTGGTAACACAAGAGATAAGGCATTTATTTACACTCTTGCTTCTACTGGTATGCGTTTCAGCGAGATTAGTTCTATCACTGTTGGTCAGTATCGTAATATGTTGGGCGAAGATTGCCGAGAGATTGAGATTCTTGGTAAAGGCTCTAAGCATAGAAGAGTTTATATCAATGATGAGGCTAAGAGATATATCGACACTTATCTGGTGATTCGCACTCGTAAATTGGGCGAACTTTCTGATGATGATTATCTGTTTGCAAGTGGTTTGAATAATAAACTCGATGCAAGTAACAGTTGCAAAATGGTTAAAAGAGTAGCACGAAATGCAGGTTACGCCGATGCTGATGATGTATGTAACCATTGGCTTAGAGCCGCATTTGCTACTACTCAAGCCGAAGCAGGAACACCAGTAACCGATATTCAAGCGGCAATGGGTCATAGCAACGTTCAGACAACAAGTTTGTATATTAAGCATACGCAGAGCAGAATTAATAACACGATGAGGAAGGCGGTATTTTAATATGCAGTATAAGGTTAAAGTGAAAAACCGAACTGTCAAGGTTTGGGATAGTAAAGGCAATTATGGGTGGGCTAAGTGTCACCCAGAGGACAAGTTTGACATTGGCGTTGGCTTTAAAATTGCCGTAGACAGAATCAATCCGGGATTTGAAATTGGCGATAAATTTAGGTTTCGTTCAACGAGTATTAAAAAATATTGTAACGGTATGGATTCTGCAATGAATTATGTGTTTGCTATGCCGAATTTTGTAGGAGTTCGTTTCTGCTACAACGTTTCGCCTTTTGAAGTAAATATGTTAAATACAGAGTATACAGTTCAGTACTCTTTTATGAATTACAAAACTGGCGATAATTTGTATATCATTGAAGATAAAAATGGTAGATATTTTTGCTTTAAGAATCTGAGAAAAGAACAAAGTGGTGGAATCGTTTATGGAGTATGAAATCCTCGATGCCATTGAATCTTATTACAAGGGCGATATTGAGATTCAAAAAAACATTGTGATGTGGCTGAAAAAGTTCTCAAAATCCGCCGTTCTTGATGATTGGCTTGAAACGAATGGCTTTTGCCCCAACTGTGGCTCCGAACTTGATGTGATAGAAGTAAAGGAATTTCACCCAGAAGTAGATTTTAACAATATAGAATACTTATATTTCAAAACTTGTCCAAAATGTGACGAATGATTGATTGAAAGGGATTTAGAAAATGGCTAAAAGTAAAAGTAATGTAAAGAACACTAAAAACAATTGGGTTTGCGTTGGCACTGTTTATGAGATGAACCTTGTAATGGAAGAAGATGAAGTCAAGGTTTATGAGGACGGTAAGGAAGTCGGCACTCGTAAAGCAATGGTTATCAAGCCTAAAGAGTTTAGCAAACCTGCTCTGCGTATCAGAACTAAAGACGGTATTCACGAATTTAGAAACATTCGTTTCACAGAACCTACTGAAGAAGAAGCAAAAGAAAGTAAGTCCAAAAAGAGCCGTTGGGAACGTGCCGTTGAAATGATGGATTGGAACGCTGAAATCGGCGGTGATAAGGACAAAGAGCCTACTATGGTTAAGCTAAGCGGTTTCTGCTCTGATGGCTCTTATGCAAGTGAGAAGAATAAAACTGTTGTTCAGACTACTAATCTGCGTGTAACTAACGTCAGCACCAATGTAAAGCCCAATGAAGATGGTGAAATCATTACTGGTACCACCGTTGCAGGTGATTATTATGTTAAAGGTTACAAGCCTGTGATTAAGGACGAAGAAGAAACTGGCGATAAGATTGTTACTCTGATTGGCGTTATGAGTGGTGAAGCCTTTACTTTCAATGTTTTGATTCCCGAAGATGCTGTTGAGCAGGTCGAGGAAGTGTGTCATGTTGGTGAGGTTGCTCCTTTTGAGTTTGATGAGGTTGTTACCGTAACAGCAGGTGGCAGAAAAGCGGCTAAGACTAACAAGTATAGAATCGGACGTAAATCTGTTTCTACTGATAACAGTTTTGAAAGTACCAAGGTTGAATGGTATATGAACTCTTTTGACGATTCCTATGAAGAACCCGATGAGGACGATGATGAAGAGGTTGAAAACAGCCCTTGGATTGACCCTGCTGTTATGAGAAAGGTTCTAAAGGCTCGTGAGGCGAAACTTGAAGAACTTGAAAACGTGGCAAAGAACGGCAGACCCGAAAGCAAGAAAACAACAACCGCTGAAAAGGTAAAGAGAGCAAAGGTTGCTGAGGAAGAGAGTCCTTATAGTGACGAAGATGAATTGTTCTGAGTCTGAGGTGCATTGAATGAAAGTAAATCTAAGACAGTTGAAGAAAACTGGCATTGTTGACTCTCTAAAAGGTCAAAAGCTACTGATTTACGGTGGTAACTCCCTTGGCAAGACTTTGGTTGCTTCTCAGTTCGATAAGGCTCTACTGTTAATGACAGAAATGGGCGGTAACGCTGCGGATTGTGATAAAACGCCCGTGACTGATTGGGTAGCCTTTAAGGATATGGTGAAACAGCTAACGTCTGAAAAGGTCGATAAAGAAGATGAAAAGCACCGTAAAGAGTGGGAAACAATGCAGGATATGTACGAGGTCGTTATTATTGATACTCTATCAGACCTTGTTGAAATGGCAGAAAAGCAGACTTGTACTGAGTTTGGCGTTCGTGACCTAAGTGAGATTGAAGATACTCGTAAGAATGGTTACAGCATCTATCGCAAAGACTTTAAGGACACTGTGAACCGCCTATGTCAGTTTGGCTACTTTGTTATTTTTATTGACCACGAAGAATACGAAGATAGAATTGACGCAAAGGGCAAGAAATATCAGTATATGCAGCCTAAAGGTTCTGGCAATAAGAAAGGTTCTACTCGTTTCGTGCGTGATATTTGTGACTTTACTGTTTGTGTTAAATCCTCTGGCGTTGACGAGAACTACAAGCTGATTCCTTCTTATGGCGTTTGCCTTGAAACAAAAGATACTTTTGCTCGTAGCCGTTATGAGGAAATTAGACCTACTATTCCAGTGTTCTCTAAGGAAAACCTTGAAAAGACTCTGCTTGATGCAATCCGTGACACCGCAGAAAAGAAAAAGATGGGTCTAGCTCAGTGGGAAAAGAAAGATATGGATGATAAAGCCGAAGATTTGATTGGTATGATTCAGCCGTATTTTAAAGCTACTATGAAAAAGTTCCCTGATACTGTACTTGAAATTGTATCTGATGAATTGGGCGAGGGCAAAAAGATTTCCGAATGTACCGATGAAGATGTAACACAACTAAAGAACATTTACAATAAGCTGTCTACATTTTGTTCTAATCAGAACATTACGGTAGAATAACAATAAGAAAGGATTCAACAGAAATGGTTTGTGACGTTTGCGGGAAAGAGATTGAACGAGGAAAAAGATTCACTGGTGAGAAATATAAGCAAAACCATTTCTGTTCTGAATCTTGTTATAAAGAGTTTATCGAGATTAAGGATAAACAAAAGAGAGTTTCTAAGGCTCGTGAAGAACTTCCGGGCCTTAGAAAACTCACTGATTATATCCAAGCAATTTACTATACAGAGCCTAACTGGATGGAGATTGTGCGGCAAATTAAGCAAATGACAAAGCAGTATGACTTGACTTGTGATGAAATTCGTGCTACAATTAGGTATGCTGTTCAGTATGAGGGAGTGGACATTAAAGAAGAATATGGACTTTATCAGTTCATTCCCAAATACGTTGAGCCTATGAGAGCGTTTACAAGAGCAATTAAGGATAATATGAATGTTTGTATTACCGAAGATGAGACGATTGTTGTAAAGGCTGTGAAAGGCTCAAACAAGGTAAATAAGAAGAATATGGAGTTTTGAGTATGCTGTATAATATGAATATGAGCGCACTACTATTAGGGTGCTTAATGAAAAATCCAAACCTATTAACGCAGCCACAATATCCATTAGATAAAGAGGACTTCACGCCAGTTGAGTTCCATAGGGTTTTGTTTGTTTGCATTAACAATCTATATGCAAATGGGATTGGCGAGATTTCTGAAATTGAGATTGAGAACTTTGTGAAAGGACACCCGATTCAACACGAAGTTCTTGAAGATAATAACTATTTTGAGTTCGTTGAAACCGTTAAGGAATTGGCGAATGTTGATAACTACGAATATTACTACCAGACCGTTAGAAAGTTTTCTTTGTTAAGAGAACTAAAGGCGAATGGTATTGATATAAAAGAGTTCTATGATGAACTTGGCGATGAAGATAAAGAGAATGGAAAGCTTGAAAGGCTAAGTATTCAAGAGATTCTATCAGCTGTTGAAAAGCGTTCTGTTGGCTTACGTAGTAAGTTTGATAAAACATACGTCAGAGATGAGAAAAAGGCAGGAGAAGGCACTGAAGAACTACTGTTGAGTTTTGAGGAAAGTCCTGCGTTTGGTTGTATGTTCCAGAGTCCTTATTTGACTACATTGTTTGGTGGCCTTGTTAGGGGGCATTTGTATATGCGCTCAGCCGCCTCGGGAGTCGGGAAGTCCAGAATGAATGTGGGTGAACTTATTACTATCGGTGCGAATGAGCTATGGGATTATGACATTGGAGATTATATTATAAATCCAAACTATCAAGGCCCAAGTTTCTTTATACACTCGGAAATGAACCAAAGAACAGAAGTGGAACCCTTATTTTTAGCTGGCGTTAGTGGTGTTGAATATCGAACGATTAGAAACGGCAGCTATACGCCAGAGGAACGGCTTAGAGTTCTGAAAGCTGGCGAAATTCTAAAAGCGAGTAATATCACACTTGTTGATATGCCCGAATTTACTATTGCAAGTTTGGAACAAAAGATAAAAGAACTTGTAAAAAATGAGGGCGTGACTTATGGCGTGTTTGATTATGTCCAGATTTTAAGTAGTGTTTCTGCCGAGTTCAAGTCTTTGTATGCTCTACCACCAAGAGAAGATTTGGTTGTTAAGAATATCACTGTTGCTCTAAAGGCACTAAGTGAAAAATATAATTTGGGTCTTATATCCGCTTCCCAATTGAATGATAATTGGCGAACTCAAGACTTTCCAGATGAAAATAGTTTGTCTGGTGCAAAAAGTATGAAAGTGAAATTGGACGAAGCATCAATTGTTATTCCTGCAAGTGAAAGACCCAAAGAAATGAAAAAAGTATATCCTTTGATTGAGAAAAAGGGATATGCAAAAGATTGCCTTATGCCGAATATTATCGAGTACGTGTACAAGGCGAGGTTTGGCACTTATTCCGATAAAAAGATTAAGGTTTACTCACATTTCGATAGGGGAACTATGAGAAGAACTGATTTCTTTTGCACGGACGCTGATGATAAACTTGTTAAAATCCTTAAAACAACTTTAGGGTAATTATAAAAAGGAGGACATTTATATGTCTAAAATTAACAAAACTTTGAAGAACTTGGGGGGGGGCATAAGCTAATCCCTTGTCACTCCGAAAGTGGGGTGATTTAATGGCTCAGCTAAGTGCTTATAGATTCCCCGAGAGTAGTGGTGGATTGAAGTGGGAATTGTGGAAACATATAGATGGGGCAACATCAACGAGTTCAAGCACATCCTATAATATTGGCAACGTGCATTTTTCGGGAAACGAATTAAAGTATAAAAAATATGTTGCTTTATGTATTCACATTTATGGAACTTTAGTCTATTCAACATTTGGCGTTGGTGGATATTATATTCAAGATGCAGGATATAATACACCATATATTATTTTTTCTAATAATAAAGATTCTGGTATGGGCACAGAATCATCGCAAGTAAATAATTATCAGTGTAGATTTACTACAACGAATAACGGGGCTTACAATAACGACAGCCTTTTTTATAACTTGTTTGATATGCAAAACACTTATAATTATAGTGATAGAACTATGTGGTTTACAGTAAGACAGCCAGATAATTATGGCAATAATCTTATTCAACAAGGCACACAATTAAGCCTTGATATTTACGCAATGTTCTTACCAGAATTTGAAATAAAATAAAATAACTCTTGACAACTCCTTTTATTCGTAGTACTGTAATGGTATCAAATGAATGGAGTTGTTTTTATGAAAATAACAGACGTTTTTATCCTACCGAGCAATTTAGACTATGACGATAAACATAACATAAGCCGCGATAACAGGTACTTTTTTATTGGCAAAATCGCAAGAAACTGTATGATTATCGGAGAAATATTTATCTTTGAGACGGATATGTATATTCAACTGGACAAAGATAAGTTCAGAGAGTATACAATTCGGTATGTGATTAAGGATAATTCAATTAAAGGTGCTGAGGAATATATTAAAGACGGTGATTGCGTTCTTATTGATAGATTTGGTTTACTTAATGGTGATTTTGAATATGTGGCAATGAAATATATTGACGAAAGAGGCGTTATTGTTAACGCAAAATTGAATGAAAGGGATTTATTATGGAACACACAACAGAAAAACTAAGAGAACTACAAGCATTAAGCCTTGAAGAAAAGATTCAAGTGAGTACTGCAAGAATTATCGAGTGGTACGAATATTGGGGGGGGCAAGTTTACATAAGCAATAGTGGCGGCGTTGATTCCACTGTTCTTAGTTGGCTCGTGCATAATATTTATCCCGATGTGGTTGACGTATATTGTGATACTGGTTTGGAATATCCTGAGCTGAGAGAGTTTGTGTTAAGTAAGCCCAATGTTGTTGCTCTTAAACCTAAAATGAGTTTTGTGGAAGTGATTAAGAAATACGGCTATCCGCTGATTTCTAAGGAAACGGCTTATGCTATTTATTCCGCAAATCACGGCAGTTTATATGGTATCAACAAAATGAAAGGTCTAAGAATTGACGGCACACCTAATTCTTATTATAGCAGCAATGTTAAATGGGAATACTTGGTTGGTAGCGATATTCCAGTTGGCAATCAATGTTGCTATGTTATGAAAAAGTCGGTTGCCAAACAATACGAAAAAGAAAATGGAAAACACCCATTTATAGGAACAATGACAGAAGAATCAACCACAAGAAAAACGGCTTGGATTAGAAGTGGTTGTAATGCTTTTTCTGGTAGCAGACCAATTTCTTCTCCAATCTCTTTTTGGAAAAAATCTGATGTTCTTGAGTGTTTGCATAAATATAATATTCCTTATGTAAAAGAAGTATACGGCGATATTGTGTGTGAAAATAACGTATATACAACAACTAAATTAAAACGTACTGGATGTATTTGGTGTGGTCTGGGCTGTCACCTTGAGAAAGAACCTAACAAATTCCAAGTATTAGCAGAAATTAAACCTAATCTTTATGACTACTGTATGCGTGGCGGTAAATATGATGAATCTGGTAAGTGGATTCCAGATAAAGGACTTGGAATGGCTAAAGTGTTGGATTTCATCAACGTCAAGTGGTGGAATGACGGTGATGAAGAGTTGAGAGATAAATATAGAAAAGAATATAAAGAAAAAGAAGAAAAACAGTAATATAAAAACTTCAGCTAATTTATTTTTAA